>Ga0265327_10001633_pt1 | contig 27018 bp, 30 predicted proteins | sample 41621metaG_FD_202089 | JGI IMG/M metagenome (GOLD analysis project Ga0265327, IMG submission 202089) | Rhizosphere microbial communities from Carex aquatilis grown in University of Washington, Seatle, WA, United States - 4-16-21 metaG | ecosystem: Host-associated > Plants > Roots > Rhizosphere...
CAAGCAGGCGGCAATGGAGCGGTGGGTGTTGGCGGTCAATGCCAAGGGTGGATTTGGCGAGTGGTGCCGAGACGAGGCAACGGAGGCTTCGGCGATCCACGACCTTCTTGCCAAGCATGGCGGGGAACCGGAAGCGGGATGAAGCAAGCTTGCTGGCAGGTGGCGAAAAGCCGCGAACAGGTCGGATGCTCTCCCAAGTGCTTACACTGTGCTTACACAATAAAAAAGGCCTGCCCGGAAAACCGTTGCAAGCCTTTGTTTTTTATGGAGCTGGCGACAAGATTCGAACTCGCGACCGGCTGATTACAAATCAGCTGCTCTACCAACTGAGCTACGCCAGCTTGATTGGTGACGCGATGGACGGCGGCGTCCATCGGGTGTTGAATGCCGCGTATTCTAGCAGGTTTTCGGCCAGATTTGCCAGTTGCGCTTGCGGCGCGCGCTGCAAGCCTTACTGGATGCCGTGTTTTTGCATCCGGTACAGCAAAGTGTCGCGGGAGATGCCGAGCAGGCGGGCGGCTTGGCTGCGGTTGCCTTTGCTGCGATCCAGCGCTTGCCGGATCAGGTCTAGCTCCACTTTCTCCAGTTCAATGCCGGACTCTGGCAAGATGAACAGGCCCTTCTGGGCAGGAGAGGACGCGGCGGCAGGGTTGGTGATTTCGTGCGGCAGGTTGATTTCTTCGATGGTACGGCCGGCCAGCAGGATGGACAGCCGCTCGCAGACATTGCGCAATTCCCGCACATTGCCGGGCCAGGCATGGCTTTGCAGGCGGGCCAGCGCGGACTTGGACAGCGTTGAAGGCGGCAGCTTGTGCTCGGCGGCGAACAGGCGCATGAAATGGTTCAGCAGCAGTTGGATATCGCCCATGCGCTCGCGCAGCGGCGGGATTTCCAGCGGCACGACATTGAGGCGGTAATATAAATCTTTGCGAAACTCGCCTTTGGCGATGCGCTCGTCCAGGTTGGTGTTGGTGGCGGCGATGACGCGCACATCGACGCGCAAGGCTTGGGTGTCGCCGACCGGCTGGATTTCGCCGGTCTCCAAAAAACGCAGCAGCTTGGCCTGCACGGGCAAAGGGAGCGAGTCGACCTCGTCCATGAACAAGGTGCCGCCGTCCGCCGCGTGAAGCCGGCCGGTCTGGTTCGCCACCGCGCCGGTGAAGGCGCCCCGGCGATGGCCGAACAATTCCGACTCCACCAGCGATTCCGGCAGCGCCGCGCAATTCAAGGCAATGAAAGGCTTGTGCTTGCGCGGACTGCGGCTTTGCAAGGCGTTGGCCAGCACCTCCTTGCCGGTGCCCGTCTCGCCGGTGATTAACACGGTCACGTCGGTTGACGCGACCATTTTGGCGCTGCGCAGCATCGCTTCAAAATTGGGCGACTGCCCGATCAATGCCTGAAACATAAGCCCCCCTCGTTAAAATCCGACATGCATGCCGTGGACAACCCCCGGATTGAGCCCAGGAAAAGCCGCCAGCAAGGCCAGCAAGATCAGCAAAATACCCGCCGCCTGGCGAAATTTTTTCATGCTCGACAAGCGCACCAGCAAACTGGTCATCAAGCCGACGCTGACCACGGCGGGCAAGGTGCCCAGCCCGAAGGCGAGCATGGTCAGCGCTCCGCGTGTTTCGTTGCCCGCCGTGGTGGCCAAGGTGACGGCCGCGTAAACCAGGCCGCACGGCAGCCAGCCCCAGATCATGCCAAAGAAATAGGCCTGCGGCAGCGTTTGCACCGGAATCAAGCGCCGCCCGTAGGGCTCCAGCCACGCCCAGATGACTGCGCCGCCTTTTTCAATATAGGCGAAGCGCGGAAACCAGCCGGCGATGTGCAAGCCGGCCCCGGCCATGATCAGCGCCGAGACGATTTGCAGGATGCGGTGGCCCTGGCCTTCGCCCAAGGGCAGCATCAACATGTTATGGAGCAAGCCGGCCAGGTAGCCGGCCAGCTTGTAGCTGGTGATCCGCCCAAAGTTGTAGCTGAACACGAAAGGCACTAGCAGCGCCTTGTTGTCGCGGATTTCCTTGCGCAGGCTTAAGGTGAGCGTGCCGATGATCGACCCGCACATCCCCAGGCAATGCAGGGCGCTGAACAGGCCCATCACCAAGGCTACCAAGTAAGACGTGCTGAACGCGCTGTCGAGATTATGCATAAGGGCTGGTCGCATTGAAGCAAGGGTGGAAGCGGCCCTATCCGCACGGCGTGGACGTGCGATTAGTAACCGCTCGACGGGTTAAAGTTCCCGGCTGGCCGGGCCGCCTTATCCGCCAAACACGGCGGCAATCTGGCTTTGCGCGCGCTCCGCCGCCGCCTTGGGGTCGGCCGCGTCGCGGATGGGGCGGCCGACAACGATATAATCCGCGCCGTTGCGAAACGCCTGGTCCACCGTCACCACGCGCTTTTGGTCGTCGTCCGGGCGGTTGTCCACCGGGCGGATGCCGGGGGAGATGACCAGCAGCTTGTCGTCCACCTCGGCCCGCAGCATGGGGATTTCCAGGCCGGAGGAAATCACGCCGTCGCAGCCCAAAGCCAAAGCGCGGCGGGCGCGGGACACCACCAGTTTTTCCACGTCGCAAGCAAAGCCCAAGTCGTCCAAGTCGCCCCGGTCTAGGCTGGTCAACGCGGTCACGGCGAGGATTTTTAAGCTGCCCTTCTCCCGCGCCGCCGCCTGCATGATGGCGTCGTTGCCATGCACAGTGGCGAAATCGACGCCCTTGCCGCTCAGGGCGCGGACGGCGCGGCCCACCGTCTCCGGCACGTCAAAAAATTTCAAATCGACGAAAACTTTGGCGCCGCGCGCCTTCAGCCAATCCACCAGGCCGAAATAGTCGCCGGACATGAACAATTCCAGGCCCACTTTGTAGAAGCGCACACTGTCGCCCAGGGTTTCCACCAGCGCCTTGGCTTCGGGAATGCCGGGGACATCCAGCGCCATGATTAAACGCTCGCGGACGGGAATGGGTTTGCTGGACAGGAAATGGTTCATGTTGTCTCCGTGTTGGTTGCTTAAGCCCGCGCCGGCCCGGCCGCTTGTTAAAATGGCGCCTGGCACAACGGATCGGGACGAAAGATGCTTGCTGTACTGTCGCTGATGGCTTTGCCGATCCTGTGCGGAATCGGCTGGCGTATTATACGGCCTGACGGGCTGGATGCCGACCTGACCCGGCAGGTGCTGACCACGCTGGTGTTCAACCTGCTGTTGCCCGCGCTGGTCTTGTCGGTGTTGTGGCGCGCGCCCATCGGCTGGGAGTCGCTGAAAATAGCCTTGTTCGGCATCACGATCATCGCAGCTGGCGCGGCGCTGACTTGGCTGGCCGCGCAACTGTGGCGCATCGAGCGGCGGCGGCTGGGCGCGGCCATGCTGGGCATCGCCTTCCCCAATGTCACCTATCTTGGCCTGCCGGTGCTAGAGCAAGCCTTCGGGCCTTGGGTGCGGTCTTTGGTCATCCAGATCGACTTGTTCGCCGCCATGCCGATGGCGCTGACCTTAGGCGCGCTCATTGGCCGCCACTACGGTGAAGAGCCTGCCGCCGGCACGTCCTCTGTATGGCGCTCCTTGCTTAGAAACCCGCCGTTGTGGGCGGCGCTGCTGGCGGTCTCGCTGAACCTCAACGGCGTGCCCTTGCCGCCCCGGCTGGGGACAATGCTGGACAAGCTGGCCGCCGCCGTCATTCCGCTGATGCTCATCAGCTTGGGGCTGGGCTTGCGCTGGGACACTTGGCGCTGGCGCAACGCGCCATTGTCGGCCTTGGCGCTCGCGCTGAAACTGGCCGCCATGCCCTGGTTCGGCGTCGTGTTGGCGCAAAACCTAGGCTTTGGCGGCGACACCCTCGCCGCGCTGGTGATGGAAGCCGGCATGCCGAGCATGCTGCTCGGCATGGTTTATTGCGACCGCTACCGGCTGGACACCGCTTTTTATGCCATGATCGTCGCGCTGACCACCGGGGCGGCCTTGTTCAGCCTGCCGTTTTGGCAGCAGCGCCTGGCTTGAGTGCGGGCAGGGCGCGCTGCCGACGCGCCATTTCGGCGCTCAGGCATAAACCAACCTTCAAACCATCCCCCCAATCCGGTAAGATACGCGCCTTAAAATCCGGGCCGGCTGGCCTGGACGCTGCAACCCTTGACACACAATGAGGAACCTCCTATGAGCCAGACCGCCAACGCCTTGATCGAATCCTATTATGCCGCCTTCAACGCCGGCGACATGGACACGTTCCTCAGCCTGTTGACCGACGATGTCATCCACGACACCAACCAAGGCTCCCGCGACATTGGCAAGGACTATTTCCGGACGTTCATGGATCGCATGAACACCAATTACAAGGAGCAACTGGTGGACATCGTCGTCTTGAGCAACGACGCCGGCGACCGCGCCGCCGCCGAGTTCGTCGTGCTGGGCGAATACCTGAAGACCGACGAAGGTCTGCCGGAAGCCAAAGGCCAAAAATACCGACTGCCGGCTGGCGCGTTCTTCGACATCCGCGACGGCAAAGTCGCCCGCGTCACCAATTACTACAATTTGGAAGACTGGATCAGGCAGGTCAGCGTCTAAGCCATGGCCGGGCTCACCATCCAGCACCTGTCAGGAAAGGCCATCGAGCCGTGGATTGCCGACTTGGCGAGGCTGCGCATCGCGGTGTTCCGCGACTTTCCTTACCTGTACGACGGCACCACCGAGTACGAGGAAAATTACTTGCAGACCTATATCAATACGCCGGATAGCATTGCCGTGCTGGCCTTGGACGGGAATCAAGTCATCGGCGCGTCCACCGGCCTGCCGATGGCGGATGAAACGCCTGAGTTCCAACAGCCGTTCATCGAACAAGGCTACGACCCGGCCAAGGTGTTTTATTGCGCCGAGTCGGTGTTGCTGAAGGAATACCGGGGCCGGGGCGTGTACAAGCATTTCTTCACCGGGCGGGAAGGCCACGCCCGCCAGTTGAACCGCTTTGATTGGTGTTGCTTCTGCGGCGTGCAGCGTCCGGCGGACCATCCCTTGCGCCCGGCGGACTACATTCCGCTGGATGCGGTGTGGGGCAAGTTCGGCTATGTCAAACATCCGGAGCTGCGCACGTCCTATCATTGGAAAGACGTGGATCAGACGCAAGAAACCGACCACGAAATGGTGTTTTGGCTGAAATCCATCCAGGAGGCTCAACCATGAGCGGCAAGGCTTTCCGTCTGGCGACGGCGCAATACGACATCGGCTTTCTGAAGGACTGGGCGGAATACGAAGCCAAGGCGGGGCGCTGGGTCGCCGAGGCGGCGGGAGCCGGGGCGAAAGTCCTGCTGTTCCCCGAGTATTTCAGCATGGAACTGGCCTCGTTGTTCCCTGAGCCTGTGTATAAATCGCTGTCCGGGCAACTCGAAGCGCTGCAAACGATATACCCGGATTTTCTGGCGTTGTACCAAGGCTTGGCGCAAACCCATGGGGTTTATATCCTGGCCGGCTCCTATCCAGTGGCGCAAGCGGATGGCGTGTACCGCAACCGTTCCTGGCTGTGCCGGCCCGACGGCGGCAGCGACTTCCAAGACAAGCTGCAAATGACCCGCTTCGAGAATGAGCAATGGCTCATCACGGCGGGCGACGAGATCAAGCTGTTAGACACCGAGTTCGGCAAAATCGGCGTCAACATCTGCTACGACAGCGAATTCCCGATCATCGCCCGCAAGCAAGTCGAGGCCGGGGCGGATTTGATCCTGGTGCCTAGCTGCACCGACACCGTGGCCGGCTATTGGCGGGTGCGCATCGGCTGTCAAGCGCGGGCCTTGGAAAACCAGTGCTATGTCGTCCAGTCGCCGACGGTGGGTCTTGCGCCTTGGTCGGAGGCGGTGGATGTCAACATCGGCGCGGCGGCGGTGTACACGCCGGTCGATTACGGCTACCCCGACAACGGCGTGCTGGCCATCGGCGAGTTGAACCAAACGCAATGGGTTTACGCCGACATCGACCTGTCCACCATCGCCAAGGTGCGGGAAAGCGGCCAGGTGTTCAACTACCGCGACTGGCCCAAGCAATTCCGCTGCGCATAAGCCGACCATTCGCCCCTCACCCCAAACCGCAAAAAAACATCCCCGCGCTAGATGAGCGTGGCGCGTGGGAACGAGACCAAACTCGGCAGCGGGAGTTCGTGGCTCCGAATAACCCGGACTTCGCAGGCTTCGTCCGGGCTACGCTTGCTTGGCGGGAAAGCCCCGTAGGTTGGGGTGACGCAGGAACCCCAACGTAACGCCCGGCGTCCGTGGATGTTGGGGTTCGTTCCTCACCCCAACCTACGGTTCTAGGCTCCTTGGGGGGGGGGTTAAGACGGCCTTCTTATCGGGGTAAGACGAGGGTCTTTGGCGATAAAGAAGACGGCTGTTGCCCACTGAGAAGAGGCTCTTAGGCGGGCTTCAGCCCGCTTCATTTTTCACACCCCTCTTTGCCATCCAGTAATAATAAGGGATGCCCGCCGCGAGAATGCCCAGGCCGATCAGCGCATTATGGCGTTCCTGCGGATCCAGCAACAGGGTCGCTATAAAGCCTATCGAAACCAAGATAAAGACCGCCGGCGTCCATGGATAGCCGCCGCAGCGATAAGGCCGCAGCAATTCTGGCCTAGAATGCCGCAGCCGATAAACCGCCGCGACGGTGAGCGCGTAAAACACGAAACTGTCGAACACCACGAAGGCGGTGATGTCGTGGAATTTCTCCACCGCCAACACGATGAACACCGCCCACACCGCCTGCGTCCAAATCGCCACCACCGGCGTGCCGTGTTGCGGATGTACCCAGTTCAGCGCCTTAGGCAGCAGGCCATCCTCACCCATCGCATAAAAAGCCCGCGTCGACGACAACAGATTCGGATTGGCCGCGCCTAGGATCGAAACCGCCACCAACAGCGTCAGATAATCGGCGATTTGCGGCGAGAAAATCCTCGCCACGGTGAGATAAGGCACCTGCTGGTTCGCGCCCGGCGGCAGTCCGCGCATCTCATGGAAAGGCACCACATGCAGGTAAATGGCATTGATAGCGAGATAGACGACCATCAGTATCACCATCCCGGCAATCAGGCCCAGCGGCAGATTGCGCTCAGGGCGCTTGAGTTCGGCGGCATTGAAAGGCAATTGATACCAGCCCTCATAAGCCCAGAAAATGCCGATGAAAGCGGCCAGCAGGCCGGCGACAGTCAACTCCGCCGTCGGCTGGCTAGTCAGCGAAATAGTGGCGACATCTTTGACGCCGGCGACCAGCAGACCGCCCAGCACAATCAAGCCCAACGCCCCCAGTTTGGCGAAGGTTGACAGGTTCTGGAGCAAAGCGCCAAACGCCACGCCCAGGTGGTTGACCAAAGCCAGCAGCAAAATCATCAAGGCGGCTACCGTCGTCGATAAGCCGGCAGGGCCTTGCCCCGCATCGACGTGGAACACGGGCAGCAGATACTCGGCGAAGGCCGTCCCCAACGCCGCCATCGTGCCGCTGTTGATCGCCCAAAAAAACACCCAGCCATACAGAAAGGCGGTTTCACGGCCCCAGGCTTCGCGCAAAAACACATACTGCCCGCCCGCCTCGGGAAACATCGCGCCCAGTTCGGCGTAGGCGAACGCGCCGCACAGGCAAACCAGCCCCAAACCGATCCACAAAAAGAAAATCCATGCCACCGAAGGCAAGCTTTGGGCGATAATCAATGGCTTCAAAAAAATGCCCGAGCCGATGACGGCGCCCACCGTGATGGAAATGGCGCTGGTAAGGCCCAGTCTGCGCTGGAGATGGCCTGGAAATACGGGCATGGTTGTCGACTCCTGGCCGGACATTAAGAAAAAGAGCTCTTACGATACTGCTCTGGCAACAGCCTCACCTCCACATCCGCCCGCCACAATTGTGAAACCAGCGCTTGCGCGTTGTCCGGGGAATCGCTAGTCCAAAACCATTCCATGCCCTGCCGCTCCTCGCTGGACAATAATCCGGCATGTTCCAAGCGGCGGCGCAACTCGCGGGCAATCGCCTCGCCCGGATCAATAATGGCAACGCCGGGGCCGGCCATCGCCTGGATCAACGACTGCAAGAATGGATAATGCGTACACCCCAGCACAATCGTGTCGGCACCGCGCTCTAACAACGGAAAAACATACTGCTCCACCAGCGAGCGGGTTTTGTCGCCGGTAAAATCACCGCTTTCCACTTGCTCGACCAGACCCGGACAGGGTTGCACGACAATATCCACGCCAGCGCCAAAGCGCGCCAGCAAGTTTAAAAAATTCTCGCTGGACACCGTCCGCCGCGTCGCCAGCACGCCGACGACGCCGGATTGCGTTTGCTCCACGGCGGGCTTGACGGCAGGCTCCATCGCTACGATGGGCACGGCGAACCGCGCCCGCAATTCCGCCACCGCCGCGCTGGTCGCCGTGTTGCAGGCGACCACCATCGCCTTCACTTGCTGGTTTATCAAAAACTGCGCGATGCTGATGGCTCTGGCCTCGATAAACTCCGCCGATTTGTCGCCATACGGGGCATGGACGGAGTCGGCCACATACAGCAAGTCTTCATTCCATAATTCCTTGCGGATATCACGCAGCACCGACAAACCGCCGACGCCCGAATCAAACACGCCGATGGGTAGCACGCTCTTCATACGGTTTCTATCATCAGGGCTTTGGCAGCAAAGACTCGACTTTCTGGCGCAAGCCCTCGTCCTCCGGCGTCGTCACCGAGGCAAAAGACTCGACCACATTGCCTTTGGCGTCGATCAAATATTTGTAGAAATTCCATTTAGGCGCAGTGCCCGAACGCTCGGCCAGCTTTTTGAAGAAAGCATTGGCATCGTCGCCGCGCACCGGGCTGGCCTTGAACATCGGGAAGGTCACGCCGTAGTTTTGATAACACACGTCCGAGGTTTTTTGCTCGTCGGAGAATTCTTGGTGGAAGTCAGCGGAAGGAAACCCCAGGATCACCAGGCCACGGTCTTTATATTTTTGGTAAAGCGCCTCCAGCCCTTTGAACTGCGGCGTGAAGCCGCATTGGCTGGCGGTGTTCACGGCAAGGATGACCTTGCCTTGGTAGGCTTGGCAGAAATCGACGGTTTCTTTCGAGCGCAGTTTCTGCGCGGTGAAATTCAGCAGGTCAGGGCAGGTTTCGGCTTGGGCCGAAGCCAACACGCCAAAGTTTAGAAATAATGCAAATACTCGTTTTTTCATTTCAACCTCCAGGGCATTCGTTGTAACAAATTTAAGCGGCTCAGGTCATTACCCAATCGCGTAATTGACTCATCCAAGCCACAAAAATTTGCATTCGACTTCGATATTAGTGCGGATGAATCCGGGGCGGCGGCGCGGGGCTTAAGCTTTCCCGCCCCGGATGGGGGGCATGGTCGCTTTCGCCGTGGGTAAAAGACGCCGGATCTTCCAGGGGTTCGAGGTGGGTGACGACCGAAATATCGCCGATGCCAGCGCGGATATCGGCTTCGATGCGGTCTAGCAGGTCGTGGCCGGCTTTCACGGTCATCCCGCCGGGCACCAGCACATGCACGGTCATGAAGCGGTCCGCGCCCGCTTGGCGGGTACGCAGGTCGTGGAATTCATAGCCCTGGCAACGGTAGCCGTCGAGGATGTCGTCGATGCGGACGTTTTCCTCCGACGGCAAAGTGGCGTCCAACAAGCCCGCCGTGGAACGGCGCATCAACATAAACCCCGACCAGACGATATTCAAGGCCACGCCGAACGCGATGATCGGGTCTAAGCGCTGCCAGCCGGTCAGCGCCACCGCGCCCAAGGCCAGCAGCACGCCGGCGGAAGTCCACACGTCGGTCAGCAGGTGCTTGGCGTCGGCCTCCAGCACGATGGAGCCATGGCGGCGTCCCACCTTAAGCAAGACCATCGCCACCGCGAAATTGATCAACGCCGCCAACACAGAAATCCCCAGGCCCAGCCCCAGCGATTCCAGCGGCTGGGGGTGGAGCAGCCGGCCATAGGCCGCCGCGCCGATGCCTAAGGCGGCGACCAGAATCAGCGTGCCTTCCAGCCCGCTGGAGAAATACTCGGCCTTGCCATGGCCGTAATGATGCTCGTCGTCGGGTGGGCGGGCGGCCAAGGTGAGCATCCCCAGCGCCATGATCGCGGCGACCAGGTTGACCAGGGATTCCATGGCGTCGGACAGCAAGCCCACCGAGCCGGTCAGCCACCAAGCCAAGGTTTTCAAGCCAATGGTAGCGACGGCGGCGGCGATGGACAGCCAGGCGTAGCGGGTCAGCTTGGCGCGGTCGATTCTCGCCGTCGGCAAAGCGGCTTCTTGCCGCCGCCGCGCCTGGGATTTCTTGCGCCAGGCCAGCACAAGCCGCACCACGCCCTTTTCCAGCTCCACGACCAGGAACAGCAACAAGCCGAACGCGGCAATCCGCCGCCAGGCTTCCACGTCGATGGCGGTCGTCTCGAACAAGGCTTGCATCGGCGGGGCGTAGGTGAACGCCGCTTGCAGCAAGACCAGCGCCGCGATGGCCAGCCAGACATAGCGGTTGCCAAAAAAGCCCCGCCCCGACAAGGCCGAGGCATGGATGAAGCGGCTGTTGAACAGGTAGAAGATTTCGCCGACCACCAGCGCGTTCACCGCCGCCGTCCGCGCCGTGGCAATGCTGGAACCCAGATGTTGTTCATACAGGAACAAACCCAGCAAGCCGCCGACCAGCAGCAGCGAGACGAAGACCACGCGCCAGAGGAAAAAGCCGCCCATCAACGCGGCGGCCGGATCGCGCGGCGGGCGCTGCATCACATCGGCCTCCGGCGGCTCGAAGGACAGCGACAGCGACAGCGAAATCGCCGTGACCATGTTCACCCACAGAATTTGCAAGGGCGTGATCGGCAGGGTCAGTCCGGCCAAGATGCCGATGATGATCGCCCCGGCCTGCCCCAGGCTGGTCGGCAGAATGTACAGGATGGCCTTTTTCAAATTGTCGTGGATGGTGCGCCCCTCCTCCACCGCATGGACGATGGTGGCGAAATTGTCGTCGGCCAGCACCATCACCGCCGCCTCCTTGGCGGCTTCCGTGCCTTTCTTGCCCATCGCCACGCCGACATCGGCGCGTTTCAAGGCGGGCGCGTCGTTGACGCCGTCACCGGTCATGGCGACGATCTGGCCCTTGGCTTGCAAAGCCTCCACCAGCCGCAGCTTGTGTTCCGGGCTGGTGCGGGCGAACACGTCAACGTCCCGCGCCGCGCCGGCCAGGGCGCGTTCAGACAAGGCTTCGACTTCGGTGCCCAGCATCGCCGGCCGGCCTTTGCCAATCGCCAATTGCCCGCCGATGGCGCTGGCGGTGACGCCATGGTCGCCGGTAATCATCTTCACGCGGATGCCGGCGGCGTGGCATTGCGCAACGGCTGCAAGAGCCTCCTCGCGGGGCGGGTCGATCAAGCCGCACAAGCCGAGCAGCGTGAAGCCTTCGCCCAGGGTCGAACTGTCCAGCGTGTCCAGTCCGGCGGGCGCGGGCTTCACGGCCAGCGCCAACACCCGCTGGCCTTGCTCGGCCATGGCCTGGATGCGGCTTTGCCAGTGCGCTAGATTCAAGGCAGCCTCGCCTGCATCCTCCCGCTGGCTCGCGCACCTCGCCAACACCGCCTCAGGGGCGCCTTTCAAGTAAATGTGGCCTTGGCCTTGCGCGTCGCGGTTCAAGGTCGCCATGAAGCGGTGTTCGGACTCGAAGGGGATAGCGTCCAGCCTGGGGAATTCTTTGCGCACGCTATCAATAGCCAGCCCGGCTCTGACGGCCAGCCCCAGCAAGGCGCCTTCGGTGGGGTCGCCGTGCAGTTCCACCACGCCTTTTTTCTTCACCAGTTCGGCGTCGTTGCATAGCACGGCGGCGCGGGCCAGCACCGGCAACAGCGGCTGCTCGACCACCGCCACCGGCCAGCCATCCAGCCGGAAGCCACCCTGGAATTGATAGCCCACCCCTTCGACACTGAAATCCGCCGTCGGCAAGGCCACCGAGCGCACCGTCATTTCGTTGCGAGTCAAGGTGCCGGTCTTGTCCGAGCAAATCACCGTGACCGACCCTAAGGTCTCCACCGCCGGTAAATTGCGCACGATAGCGTTGCGCCGCGCCATGCGCTGCACGCCCACGGCGAGGGTGATCGTGACCACGGCAGGCAAGCCCTCCGGGATGGCCGCCACGGCAATGCCGACCACCGCCATGAACATAGCGTCCATGGCATAGCCGCGCACATAGACGCCGAAGGCGAAAGTGGCCGCCGACAGCAACAATATCCCTGCCGTCAGCCAATGGCCGAATTGTGCCAACTGCCGTTGCAACGGGGTGTCTAAGGCATCGACCTGGTTCAGCAAAGTGCTGATGCGACCCAGCTCGGTGCGCGCCCCGGTCGCCGCCACCACGCCCTCGGCCTGGCCGCAGACCACCAAGGTGCCGGAAAAAGCCATGCACAAACGGTCGCCAGGCACGGCGTTGGCGGCAACCGGCATGCGGGTCTTCTCCGCCGCCTGCGACTCCCCGGTCAAGGCGGATTCGTCGATGCGCAGATTTTTCACGTCCAACAAGCGCAAATCCGCCGGCACCTTGTCGCCGGACTGCAAGAAAACGATGTCGCCGGGCACCAATTCCTCGGCGGGCAGCGCGCCGCGCTTGCCGTCGCGCAACACCGTGGCGGACAGGGAAAGCATGCCGGCAATCGCCTGCAAAGCGCTTTCCGCCTTGCCTTCCTGCACAAAACCGATGACGGCATTGATGAAAACCACGCCAAAAATGACGGCGGCGTCCAGCCTGTCCCCGGTGTACCACGCGCCCAAAGCCGACACCAACAACACGTAAATCAAAATATTGTCGAATTGGCCGAGAAAGCGCCGCCAGGCGCCGTGGCGGCGCGGCTTGGGCAGCTGGTTGCGGCCCAGGCGATGCAGCCGTCGCAAGGCCTCGGCCGACGACAAGCCTTGCTGCCGGTCGCCGCCCAACTCAAGCAGGGCCTGTTCGGCGGCCAGGCTATGCCAGGCCAGGTCGGCGGCGGGCCGGGCCGCCTCGGCTCGCTGGGACATCCTCAAGCCCCGTCCGCGGACAAGGCCCTCGCCACCACGACGCCCACGTCCTCGGGCAGCGCCAGGGCCAGCGCGGCATTGTGGCCTTGCTCCGACATCTTTTTCCAAGTCTTGCGCACAATGTCGATGAGCTTGTCTTCGTCATATTTTTGCGCGAACGCGGGGAAGTAGTGCTCCAAGAAGACCAGGCAGGCGACATCCTCGATCAATTGCACGTCGGCGTCGCGTTTGATGCCCTCCTTCCCCACCATGCGCTTGACCGCCGCGATGGTGTCGCCGTCGTAGCCTGCCGCGTCCATAATGGCCGCCGCCTGTTCGGCATGGAAGCGATACAAAAACTTGCGCCAGCGCAAATAGCCCTCGCGGCCTTCCGGATAATCCTCACGGGGCACCGTCCAGCGGCGGATATGCTGGGCGCGGGCCGCCAATTGCCGGGCCTCGGAGGGGGCGGGGTCGAGTTTTTCCAGCCACCGGCTCATGTGGCGGGCATACAGCCATTCCTTGGGATGTGTCTCGCCTTGCCAGATTTCCCGGCGGGGATCTTCGCCGTTGGCTTGGTCGATCAGTTCAATGGCTTTGCTCAGTCTGTCGTTGCTCATGGAAGACGTGCTCATATCGGTTGATGGGCGGCGGGCTGTTGCACAGATAAGGGGAAAGGCGGGCGGGAACTGAGGACTACTGTATCATTCGGCGTTCACGGAGTCGCCACCGGCTGCGGCCACTGCGGAAGACATCTTAGGCGGAAACCTTGGCCGGAACCTGCTTCAGTTCATGGACAAAGGCGATGAACTCATCTTGCGCCAACGGTTTTGAGAAAAAATACCCTTGATATTCGTCGCAGCCCTCATCGCCAAGAAACTTGAGCTGCTCCGCCGTCTCCACGCCTTCGGCGATGACTTTTAGATGCAAATTGTGGGCGAGGCCGATGATGGAGCGGACAATCAACTTGCCGTCCAAATCGGCGTTAGCGTCTTGCACAAAAGAACTCTCGATTTTAAGCTTGGGATTGGGCAGGTGTTTCAGGTAGCTCAGAATGGAATAGCCGGTGCCAAAATCATCAATCGCCAAATGCACGCCGGCCTTTTTAATATTCGACAACTTCGCCATTGTGTTGCGAATATCATTCAGCAGGACGCTTTCGGCGATTTCCAGCTCCAGAAAATGCGGGTCCAAGCCAGTGTCGCCGAGAATGTCGGCCAAGCGGTCCGCCAAATTGTTCTGCCGCAATTGTATCGCCGCCAAGTTGACCGCGACGGGAACCCACAGCAAGCCCTCGTCTTGCAGCCTGCGGTTAAACTGGCATGCCTTCCGCAGCACCCAATCGCCAATGGCGATGATTAAACTGCTTTCCTCTGCCAGCGGGATGAACCGCTCAGGCATCAGCAAGCCGCGCTCCGGATGGAGCCAGCGCACCAAGGCCTCGACACCGATGATCTCCCCCGATTTGACACTGACTTGCGGCTGGAAATGCAATTGGAAATGGCCTTGCTCCAAGCCCGAGCGGATCTCGTGTTCCAGCATCATCAGCTCGTGCGCCACCTGGTTGACTTCGTGCCTGAAAAATTGAAAGTTGTTACGGCCCTCGCGCTTGGCATGGTACATCGCCGAGTCGGCTTTTTTGATCAAGGTGTCCATGTCCAAGCCGTCGTCCGGGTAAATGCCAATGCCGATGCTAGGCGTCACCTTGAGTTGGTGCCTCTCAATTAGATAAGGCTCGCTAATCCGGCCCAGCAGTTTTTCGGCATAGCGGGCGGCACGCTCCGTGTTAGTTTCCGGCAGGACTAACAGAAACTCATCCCCGCCCAGCCGTGCAATCGTATCCTCCTCCCGCGAACTCAAATTTAAGCGCTCGGCCACCATGCACAGCAATTGATCCCCCACCATATGGCCTAACGAGTCGTTAATCTGTTTGAAACGGTCAAGGTCGAGAAACAGAATCGCCATATTAAGCTTATGCCGACGGGAACTTGCCAAGGCCTGGGAAAAGCGGATGCGCATCAATTCGCGGTTTGGCAAACCCGTCAACGGGTCATAGTGCGCCATGCGCTGGATGTGGCTGTCCTGGTTGAGTAATTCCGCCTTGCTCCGTTGCAGCGCTTTAATCAATTCCGTCAGCACAAACGCAACCGTCAGCGAAACCAGAAAAGCAGCGACAAATCCAGTGAATAAATAATCGGACAATATCCGCCCATAAATCACCAAGCTCATCAGCGAGACTATCCCCAAGGTCAGCGCTGTCGCCGTCACCGTCGTGCCGACAAGAAGCGCGGCAGGCGTCAGCATCGATATCCTCTCGACGACTTTATAGACCGATCTTCGAACACGCTTGACAATCATAACAACCGAGACAACGTTATATGACGGCTAAAGAAGACGATGGGATCCTCCTTTCCTGGAAAAAACGGTTTAGCTCAACAAATGACAGGCTTTCAACAATGAGCATCCCTCTTTAAATGGGCGATCATACATCAATGCCCAGATTTTTTCTTCGCTCTGTTGGCGGGCCGACGGGCCTGGCAATACATGAAAATGGCTTTTTCCCGGCGGCGGCAAAATGCCGTAACGCGAGCCTTTCCTGTCGCAAAGCCCGCCAGACCTTGCGCGAGCTTTCGGCACTCACGAAACATGCCAACCCGCGCCAGTCTGGGGTATCATAAGCGCCAAGCCGGCATGCCAGCATGCGCCAAGGCTACGCCCGGCCAGTGCGCAACGGACGCCTGGCCCCATCATCAGCCACCTAAACCTTCCCCATCCCATGCCGAAAACGCTGTTTTCCTTATTCCAATATTTGCTGCCCCAGCACGCCCTGTCCCGCCTGATGCGCAGCTTGACCCGTTGCGAGAACCGCGCCTGGAAAAACGCCTTCATCCGAACCGTCGCGCGCCTCTACCGGGTCAATCTGGACGAGGCGCTGGAGCCCAACCTGGAAGCCTATGCCCACTTCAACGCTTTTTTCACCCGCGCCCTGAAGCCGGGAACCCGCCCTTTGTGCGCAGATAGCGACGCTTTGCTCTGCCCCGCCGACGGGGCCATCAGCCAAATCGGCGACATCAGCGCAGACCGCATCCTCCAGGCCAAAGGCAAATACTTCAGCGCAACCGAGCTTTTAGGCGGCGATGCCGAGCGGGCCAGGCCTTTTGCAAACGGCAAATTCGCGACGGTCTACCTGTCGCCGCGTGACTACCACCGCCTGCACATGCCGCTGTCGGGAACGCTCAAAGAGATGGTCCACATACCAGGCCGGCTGTTCAGCGTCAATGCCTCCACCGCCGACAACGTGCCGAACCTGTTCGCCCGCAACGAGCGCGTCGCCGCGATCTTCGACACCGAAGCCGGCCCGATGGCCCTGGTTTTAGTAGGGGCTATTTTCGTCGCCAGCATAGAAACCGTCTGGCACGGAGAAGTGACGCCGCCTGCGGGCACGCAAGTGCGGACATGGAATTACAGCGGCGACGTGCCGTTCATCGCCAAGGGCGGCGAAATGGGCCGTTTCAACATGGGCTCCACCATTGTTGTGCTGTTTGGCGAGAACGCCGTGGCCTGGGAAGCGGGGCTAAAAGCGGGGGACGCGGTGACGATGGGGCAGAAACTGGGGCGGGCCGGCTGAAGTGTCTGGTTTTACAGACACCTCATGGCAATCGGCCTAGTCAGCCCGCTGTCCGCCGGTTAAAGCCCAGCAAGCCAGCGGTGGCGGAGAAGAATAGCCATCCAGCGCCGGGAATGGGCACAGGGGTCGCGGAAACGCGATTGTAACCAATGACATCGAGAGCGGTCAGCTCGCTGTTCCCCAATAGCGGATTCGCGCCGGGCGTGGCGAAGGCGTCCTGCACTTGCGGCGTGTGGCCGCCCGTGCTCCACCAGTCGCCATAGTCGCCGCCTGAACTTTGGTTGAAACGCGCCAGCAGCGCGGTGCCGCCATTGATGGAAAAATAAGCGTCGTCGCCCGAGGTCGTATAGGTTCGGGCGCCTGCCTGGGTGAAACGGAACAAATCCTGTGGGCGCAGGTCGGACTTACCCAAGCCAGAACCCAAGCCCAGCACCTCGTCGATCTCATGCTCGACCGTGGCCAGCAAGCTGTATTGGCCGCTGGTGCCAGGACTGCCGACATTGGTGATGTGGGTGTTCAGCGAAACCGTGCCGTCGAATCCGTCCGGCGTGGTGATGCCGCCGCCGGTCAATGCCTTGTAATTGGCCGAGCTGATGGTGATTCCGCCCGTGCTGTTGCCGGGAATGGGGTTGGTGGCGGGAAGCGCATTGTAGGCGGTGGCGTCGTCGCTGGTGGTCGCAGTGCCAGCCAGCACAGCGCGATAAGAGCTGTAAGAATAAGGCCCGGCCAGCCATGTGTTCGATTGGCCTAGCCCCGAGCTCATTTCCTGGAAGTTGATGTTGACCGTGACGGGGTTGGAAAAATAGCTTTGGTAGGCTTGGACGGCGGTATTGATGACGCCTTCAATGGCGGCGGCGTTGGCGTCGCCGGTGATCGTGCTGTCGAAAGTCGCTTGGATGGCCAGGGAGGCTTGGACAGCGGCGCTGTTGCCGAGAAGGGCGGCGGCTATAAGGGTGGAAGACAAGACAGCCGCGCCGCCGCGAAAGCTGCGATTGAATTGAAAGCTAGTGATAGTCATCGTGTATATCCTTAAGTAATGGAGGCAAGAAGCACTTTAGGCAAATGCCGGCATGCCGGTCGAAACAGTCATGGAGTTCCAAGCTCCCATGCCCGCCTCTAACGCAGTATATAAGCATCAGAACAAGCCTTTCAACCACCCGTCTTCTTGCTGCTTTTCCCCAGGCTCTTTTTCCTCGCCGCCGCCGCCACTGTCAGAACAGGCCGAAAACTGCTTCGGCTCGGAGCCTTTGATAAACGAATAGCGCCCGGCGGTTTGGCAGGCTTCGCTGGCCCGCAAACCATTAACACGGTCGATCCAGACCGACTCGACATTCTCCGGCGGCTCCAGCTCCAAGGGCTCGCGGCTGATTTTGCGCATCGCCGCACCCCAGACTTGCAAAGCGCCTTGCGCGCCGGTCAGCTTGGCCGGCTGGTTGTCGTCGCGGCCGACCCAGACCACGCCCAGATAATCGCCGGTGAAGCCGGCGAACCAACTGTCGCGCAGGTCGTTGGTGGTGCCGGTCTTGCCGGCCACGTTGAAATTGCGCGGCAAATAGGCATACACCGGTTTGGCCGTGCCTTCCCGCGCCACTTCTTGCAAAATGGTATTCAGCAGATACACCGCCGCCGGGTCGATGGATTGCTTCACTTTCAAGCCATAGCGTTGCAGCGGCTTGCCGTCTTTCGACAGCACGGATTGGATGGCATGCGGCGGGGTCACGAAGCCGTCGCTGGCCAGCGTCTGGTACATCTGCGCCACGTCCATCGGGCTCAACTCGCCGACGCCCAGCAAAGTGGATGGAAACACCGGCATGGCCCGCTCCACGCCCAGGCTGCGCAGAATCTTCACGGTATGCGCGACGCCCACGCCTAAGCCGATGCGCACCGTCGCCAAGTTATAGGAATGCGCCAGCGCCTTGTGCAAAGGCACGGTGCCATGCTCGCGGTTGTCGTAGTTTTTCGGATTCCACGTCCCGCTGCCGGGGTTGTTGACGCGGATGGCTGTGTCTTGCACCGGCGTGATGACCGTGTACTTTTGTGGATTCGCCAAGGCGGTCAGATACACCACCGGCTTATACAGCGATCCGATTTGGCGCGTCGAGTCCATCACCCGGTTGAAGCCGGCGGCCAAGGTGTCGCGCCCGCCGGCGTAGGCGGCAATCTCGCCGGTGGCGCGGCGGGTGATGATCGCCGCCGTTTCCAACTGGCCGTCGCTTTTAGTCTGCTTGTCCAGTTTGCTCAAGGTGCTATTGATGGCGGCTTCCAGGCTTTCCTGCGCCTCCACGTCCAGCGTGGTGAAAATCTTCAAGCCTTCGGAGGTGAGATCCTCGTTGCGGTATTCCTGCTGCAACTGCCGCCGGACCACATCCAGAAAGGCTGGATAGCGGCTGATCGCCTGATGGGCGTTTTTGACCACGTCCAGCGGCTGGCGCTTGGCCTGTTCCGCCTGCGCCCGGGTGATGTAGGCCAAATCAGCCATCTCATCCAGCACCATGTCGCGGCGCGTTTTCGCCTTCTCCGGCGTTTTCACCGGATCGTAGAACGACGGCCCGCGCACCAAGGCCACCAGCAAGGCGCAGTGCTGCAATTCCAACTCGTCCACGGAACGGCTGAAATAATACTGGCTGGCCAGGCCAAAGCCGTGGATCGCGCGCGCGCCGTCTTGGCCCAGATAGATTTCGTTCATGTAGGCTTCGAGAATCTCGTCCTTGGAATAGCGCACTTCCAAGATCAAGGCCATGACGATTTCGTTAAGCTTGCGCAGCAAGCTGCGCTCGGAGTTCAGGTAAAAATTCTTCACCAATTGCTGGGTCAAGGTGCTGCCGCCCTGGACGAAGCCGCCGGCCCGCAGATCCGCCCACAAGGCGCGCAGGATGCCTTTCGGCGACACGCCGAAATGGTCGTAAAAATCCCGGTCCTCCACCGCGATCAGCGCGTTTTTCAAAGGTTTAGGCACTTGCGCCAGCTTGATGAGCACGCGGTCTTCCTTCAGCGCCGGATAGAAGCTGCCGATTTGAATCGGCTCCAAGCGCAACAAAGACACGCTCTTGCCATTGTCCACATTCTCAATCGCCTCGATCACCCCGCCGGCGAACACCACGCGCACATGGCGGGCCGGCTCGGCCTTGTCGGAGAATTTGAACTCGCGGGTGTTCAGCGTGATTTCCCCGCCCAGCCGGACATAGCTGCCCTGGGTGGACAGCTCGGGGTCGGAACGGTATTTCAATTCCGTCAGAATCGTCTCCAGCCGGGCGGCGTCCATCGCCAGCCCCTCGTACAATTCGACCGGGCTGGCATAAACCCGCGCAGGCAAAGCCCAGCGCTTGCCCTCGAACAACTCGCGGACGGTGTAGTCTTGGTAGGCCACATAAGCGATGAGGCCGACGGCGACAAACGGGGCGAGGAACAGCAGCGGGCGCTTCAGCCAGGCGGGGAAGGCCAATCGGGGAAAAGAGAATCGAGCGGGCTTTGCTTTGGGTTTAACGGGGCGGCGCCGTTTTTTTTGCATGTAGTTTAGATATGGGTAAAATCAAATAGGGTAACGAGGAGTTAGGCGGCATTTTTAAATAGAGACCCTAAGTCAATCCTTCGAAGGTAGTACTCATGGGCCTCAAAATCTCCGTCTTTATCATCAAAACTACGCCCACCATAGTCCTTCGGTGAACTGTCGTCCCGTATCCAGCGTTGCAGCTCTTCGGCCACATCTTTAACAAACTGAAGGCGATTGGTTCGGCAGCGTAGAAGGGGATCATCTGGTCTATCCTCTGCAACGTTTGCGAGGGGGCTATCGAAGATGTAGAACTCTATGGCGTCTTCATCAAGCTCGTATCGTGTGGCCAAGAGAGTCTTCCAATGGCCCTCTTCGTGTATAGCTACTTGCGCGGGCAAATCCTCTGCGTGAATTTTGCTCAACCAAGAGTGAATATCTTGAAACGGGCAGAAGACATCGGAACAATGGATGACGACATGTTGGTTGAACGCAGCGGTCATGATCGCCAGAAGTACCCAGCCGTTTCTAGGGTAGCCAAGTGCGATTCGCACCCGATCTTGCCACATAGGAGATGTCCACTCGATAATCATTGCCACCTAACATCAGTTTTAGCTATCAAACCAAATCCACCAACGCCCGCGCATGCTCCGTGCCAGCATTCAAAGCCGGAATATAGCGGTACTGCTCCCCGCCCGCCGCGATGAAGATCTCTTTGTTGGCGATGTCAATCTCCTCCAAAGTGCCGGTTCCGCGTAGGCAAACGCAAAAGCTTTTTCCCACTCTATAAAACCTCCAAGAACGGATTGATTATGCTCAAGCGTCCTTCAATAATTTGCCCATGCTGCATGTCTTCGGTCAATAATTTCTCGCAACGCGCATCCAGCGCGGCAGCCACAATCACGCTGTCATAGTGGCTAAAACCGTAACGCGCGGCGATTTTCCAGGCTTGGCGAATGTGTTCGATGCTGACGGCTTGCAAGCGCACGACAAGCAGCAACATCTCCATTTCCTCGGCAATTTTGTCAGGACTCCACGACAATTTGCGGCGCATGACATGACTGCACTCATTGACCACCTGAGTTGAAATCGTGGGATATTGTGCGAGCAGGCTATTGGCAATAGGCGTTTTTATATCATCATCCCCAAAAGCATACAGCACGACATTGCTGTCCAGAAATCCGCACATATCAGCCCCGTGCTTCATCGTAAAGGACGTCACGATCTTCAATGGGTTTCCCTTGCCAATGAATCCTCACGGCGGCGATATGGGCTAACGCCGCCTGACGGTTTTTCCCATGCTCTTCCATCTGCGTCGTAGATTGCCCATAGCGCTGCTGTAAAAATTCGATGAAGTCGAGTGCTTCACGAGCGGCCGGTTCTGGTAGAGACAAACTGTGCTGGTATATGGTCTCGGCTAAACTCATGTCGGTAACTCCTGAAACGGTCACAAATTCGGAATGATTCAAGCGGTAGAGTTGCCGGAAACGCCCAGCCTGCGCTACGCTTGGCCGGGCTTATTCCGGCCTACACACTACGCATTTCATGCGGGACATAGTCAAGCGTTTCCCATCGAAGAGCGAGTCGTTGTACTAGCGTAGAACTGCCTTTAACATGAATGTCGCCTTCGTGGCAGAGAGTCAATAGAAGGCCAGGGCACTCAACAAAGATGTCAGCTTTTCCAATCTGTGCGATTCCAGAACTTTCCGAGTTGGCAACGAAGGCATAAATGTCTTTGACAGCTACCGTTTGGTCTTTCCACATTTCATCAAATGATAGATTACTATCCCACCCAAAGCTCACTGACACCTTGTCAATTCCCTCTCTGCTCAATAATTCGCAAACAGCTTCCAGCTCTGCGAACGGAAGCGAGCGATTGATGGGCTTTGTTCGGTACTCAACCATAAGATAAGTACCTAACATAATTACTGAAAAACCAAATCCACCAACGCCCGCGCATGATCAACACTACCGTTCAAAGCCGGAATATACCGATATTGTTCCCCGCCCGCCGCGATGAAAATTTCCTGGTTGGCGATGGCGATTTCCTCCAAGGTCTCCAGGCAATCCACCGCGAAGCCAGGGCAAACCACGTCCACCGACTTCACGCCCCGCCCCGGCAATTCTTGCAACGTGTCCACGCAATAAGGCTTCAGCCATTCTTGCGCGCCGAAGCGGGATTGGAACACCAGCTTCCAGGCATTCTCTTTTAAACCTAATTTCTCGGCGATGGCCTGAGTCGAGGCGACGCAATGGTCATAATAGGGATCGCCTTGTTGGCGGCTGACGGCGGGCAGGCCATGCAAGGAAAATAGCAACAACTCGGATTGGCCGTTAGCCTGCCAGTACCGCTCGATGCTGGCCGCCACCGCGCTGATATAGCCCCCGTCCAAGTGGTAATCGCTGATGAAGCTGACCGACGGGATATGCTTCCAGCCATCCAACGTTTCCGCCACTTTGTCGAAAATCGAGGCGGTGGTCGCGGCGGCGTATTGCGGGTACAGCGGCAGCACAATAAACCGCTGCACCCCCGCCGCTTTATGCTTGGCCAATTGCGCCGGGATGGACGGCTGGCCATAGCGCATGGCGATGTCCACGATTACGCTATCCTCCCCGCGCTGCGCCAACTCGGCACGCACCGCTTCGCCCAAGTCTTCGGTCAAGGCCATCAGCGGCGAGCCGCGCTCAGTCCAGATGCTTTGGTAAGCCTTGGCCGATTTGCGCGGGCGGGTTTGCAAGATGATGCCGTTTAAAATCAGCCACCAAATCGGCTTGGGGATTTGCACCACGCGGGGGTCGGACAGGAATTCGCGTAGATAACGCCGAACCGCCGCCGGGGTCGGGGCGGCCGGCGTGCCGAGGTTGACCAGCAGCAGGCAGGTTTTCGGGGAGGGCTGGGCCATGGCGTTTAGCCTGTGCGGTTGATGAGGCTTAAGAATTCCGAGCGGGTGCTGATCGACTGGCGGAAAAAACCGAGCATCGACGAGGTGGTCATCACCGAATTCTGCTTTTCCACGCCGCGCATCATCATGCACAAGTGCTTGGCCTCGATCACCACCGCGACGCCGCGCGGATCGACGGCGGTTTGCACGGCGTCGGCGATTTGCTTGGTCAGCCGCTCCTGGATTTGCAGCCGGCGGGCGTACATGTCCACGATGCGGGCCACCTTCGACAGGCCCAGCACCCGGCCCCTGGGCAAATAAGCCACATGGCACTTGCCGATGAACGGCAGCAAATGGTGTTCGCACAGCGAGTACAGTTCAATATCCTTGACGATCACCATGTCTTCCGAGTCGGCCTCGAAAATGGCGCCGTTGAGAATGTTGTCCAGGCTTTTGTGATAGCCGTTGTTGAGGAAGCGGAACGCCGCCGCCGCGCGTTTGGGCGTGTCGACCAGGCCCTCCCGCTCAATGTCCTCGCCAACGCTTTGGATCAATTGGGAAAAATGCTCTTCCATCGTGTTTTCCAGAGTGTGAAATCTATAATGATTATACCGCGCCGCCTGCGGATCTCTTAAATTCGCGCTAAGGACTTACGGGATTGACAATCTACAACGCAAGCCCGGCGGCGGCGCGTAAAACCTCCACGCCCGCGCCAGCCCGCACGGCGTTCTCGCTCAAGTGCCGGCGCCACAACCGGCCGCCCGGCGTGGCATGGAACAGACCCAAGATATGCCGCGAAATTCCTTGCAAACGCGCCCCGTGCGCCAATTCCCGCTCCACATAGGGCAAAAAAGCCTCTAGCACCTCATGGCGGCTGAGGGCAGGATGGCTGTCGCCGAACAGCAGGCGATCCGCTTCGGCCAGGCAATACGGGTTGTGGTAGGCGGCACGGCCCAGCATCACCCCGTCGAAAGCCTGCAAATGTTCCGCGCATTCCTCCAAGGTCAAAATGCCGCCGTTGAGGATGACCTCAAGGCCCGGAAAATCCTGCTTGATTTGCCGCGCCACGTCGTAGCGCAACGGCGGGATTTCGCGGTTTTCCCGAGGCGACAAGCCTTTCAGCCAAGCCTTGCGGGCGTGGATGACGAACGTCGCGCAACCCGCCGCCGCCACGGTTTGGACGAAATAGGCCAGGTGCTCGTAAGAATCCAGGTCGTCGATGCCGATGCGCGTCTTCACCGTCACCGGCAAACGAGTCGCCTCCCGCATCGCCGCCACGCACTCGGCCACCAGCTCAGGCTCGGCCATCAGGCAAGCGCCGAAGCGGCCGTTTTGCACTCGGTCGCTGGGGCAGCCGACGTTTAAATTCACCTCGTCATAGCCGAAATCCCGCGCGATGCGGGCACACTCGGCCAACGCGGACGGATCGCTGCCGCCCAGTTGAAAAGCCAGCGGGTGCTCCGACGGGTCGTAAGCCAACAAACGCCGATGATCCCCGTGCAGCATCGCCCCGGTCGTTATCATCTCGGTGTAAAGAAAAACCCTTTTGGAAATCAAACGGAGGAAAAAACGGAAATGCCGGTCAGTCCATTCCAGCATGGGCGCTAGGCAGAGGCGGTGCGGGGCGGCGGCGGATAGCGCGGATTCTTCAAGCATGGGCGGGAAGGCAGCAAGGCGGGAAAATCAGGGTGGGCGCATGTTACCACAGGCGGACAAGCATTCACGGCCCTCTCTTCCCGTCTTCTAAAATCGCATAAGCAACCGGCGTCAACACCAAGCTGGCAGCCATGCCGACCAGCAAGGCCGGCCGACAGCGCCATCGACACCAGGAACTGCGCCGGGCGCATGTCGGCGTAAATGGCGTTGGTGTCGCCCTGCCGAATGGTCTCGTAGCATTGCGCTTCGCTGACCAAGTGTCTGATTGATATGAGGGATGCTTGCATCAGGGTATCTTACCGCAAGACCCCGGAACACATATAGAGCCTCTCCGTGATACGCCACAGATGCGCGCCGTGGCGTGAAAGACAGATTCAACGCCATATTCGTACCCAAGAAAATGCCGTTTAAACCGGGCGTCCACGCACAAGTCTCTAGGCAATCGCGGCGATATGCCTTATTAAGTCGGTGTAATGCCACAGGCAAAGCCAGCCACCTCCAGGACACCGCAGCCCATGAACCCAAGCACCCCGCCCTCCGCCGTCAGTTTCCAGGCCGCCCTCCGCTTCTGGCTCAAGCTCGGCCTCATCAGCTTCGGCGGACCGGCCGGACAGATCGCCCTTATGCACGCGGAACTGGTCGAACGCCGCCGCTGGATCAGCGAACAGCGCTTTCTGCATGCGCTCAACTACTGCATGCTGCTGCCAGGGCCGGAAGCCCAGCAACTAGCCACCTACATCGGCTGGCTAATGCACCGCGCCGGGGGCGGCATCGCCGCCGGCGGGCTGTTTGTGCTGCCGTCCCTGCTTGTGCTGATCGGGCTGGGTTGGGTTTATATGGCGTTCGGCCACCTCCCCGCCCTGGCCGCCGTGCTCTATGGCCTCAAACCGGCGGTGACGGCCATCGTCTTATTCGCAGCCTACCGGATTGGCTCGCGGACGCTGAAAAACCGGCTGCTTTGGGCCATCGCCGCCCTCTCGTTCCTCGCCGTCTTCGTCCTGGATGCACCGTTTCCATTGGTCGTGTTACTGGCGGCGCTGCTCGGCGCGGTCGGCGGCAAATTCGCGCCGCGCCAGTTTGCGCTAGGCGGCGGGCATGACGCGGCCAAGCAAAGCGCCGGCCCGGCGCTGATCGATGACGACACGCCGCCACCGCCCCATGCCCGCTTCACCTGGGCGGGGTTTGGCAAAGTAGTTCTGGCGGGGCTGGTGTTGTGGGGCGGGGCCGTCGGCTTTTTGTGGGCGCGTTTTGGCTGGCAAGCCACGTTGACACAAATGGGCTGGTTCTTCACCAAAGCCGCCTGGCTGACCTTCGGCGGCGCCTATGCGGTGCTGCCTTATGTCTATCAAGGCGCGGTCGAGCACTACCACTGGCTCACGGCGCCGCAGATGATCGACGGCCTGGCTTTGGGGGAAACCACACCGGGGCCGCTGATTATGGTGGTGGCGTTCGTCGGCTTCGTCGGCGGCTGGACCGGGGCGCTGTTCGGGCCGGACCGGCTTTTCCTAGCCGGCGCGGTCGCGGCGACCGTCGTGACCTACTTCACTTTCCTGCCTAGCTTCCTGTTCATCCTGGCCGGCGGGCCTTTGATCGAATCCACCCACGGCAACCTCAAATACACGGCCCCCTTGACCGGCATCACCGCCGCCGTGGTCGGCGTCATCCTCAATCTGGCCGTATTCTTCGCCTATCCTGTGCTGTGGCCGCACGGCTTGCAGCAAGGCTTCGACGGCATCGCCGCATTATTGGGCCTGGGCGCATTCATCGCCCTGTTTCGCTACCAGGTTAGCGTCATCGCGGTGATTTTAGCCTGCGGGGCCGCCGGGTTTTTACTCGGCGTTTTGAGTCTTAGGCTGGCTTGATGGATCACAGCGGCGGCTTCGGCCGCCTCAACCCCCGGCAGCAAGGACTATCCAGATTCGACGGCGCGATTTACATTGCTAAAGTCGCGGTTTAAGCCCATGATGGGGCGGTTCCCCGTTGAACCGGCCAAGGCCCACGCAGCCCCAGCGCTTGCGTCGCCTTCCGCATTCCGGGAATTTCACCTAAAGGCCACTATTATCCATCCTGGGTTATTACCTAGGGGCCAATCGGCAATATCGCTTTCCTCATCCCCATCCGCTTGACGGGGAAACCAGCGCATGTTTCCCATGAAACCCTCAATAACTCACCCACTTTACAAGGGGTTTCCATGTCTATTTTCAAAACATCGATTTTTCTCTGCCTGATTGCGCTGTTCCTGACCGCTTGCGGCGATGAAGGCGCGTTCGGCAATAACAAAGGGCCGAAAAAGCCGGACTGGGCGAACCAATCGTCCGAGAAGCTTTTTCACTAGGCTTGGCGCAAGTCCCCAGCCTGCCAGGCTGGGGATTGTCAACTG
>Ga0265327_10001634_pt1 | contig 27015 bp, 22 predicted proteins | sample 41621metaG_FD_202089 | JGI IMG/M metagenome (GOLD analysis project Ga0265327, IMG submission 202089) | Rhizosphere microbial communities from Carex aquatilis grown in University of Washington, Seatle, WA, United States - 4-16-21 metaG | ecosystem: Host-associated > Plants > Roots > Rhizosphere...
AAAAATGAAAGCGCCAGGATCGTGGCCGCGGCCGGCTTCAGGTTGAAGCACGAGAACATGAAGGCGACGGACACCATCACACTGGCGTTCACCGCTAGAAAGAGATGAGAGAAAATAAACCGCAGCCAGCCTTCGTGCTCGGAAAACACACCAAACGCCTGACCGGGGACGAAAACAAACATACCCTTCCACGGGAACAACAAGCTCGCAAACCCCAGCGCGGTCAGGCCCAGAGCCACCACCAGAACTACGGCGAAGATAATTCCGGCGCACCACTTCACAAATAACAGCCGGACGCGAGAGATGGGCCGGGATAAAATCATGCGCAACGTCCCATCCTCGGCCTCCTTTGCCACCAGATCGCCGCCCACGAGCGTGGTGTATAGCGGCATGAGGAGCATGATCTGGGGTATCAGCATCACGACCGCCACCGTCAGCGCCGAAATGAACTCCCCGGCAAAATAGCCGTTGCCGTTCAGCAGCCGTTCCATATCGCGCTGCCAGTGGGTGTATTTGAAGGCGAGCAGCATCGCCGTCTGCGCCAGCAGAAACGCGCCGAACCCGATGTAGGTGCGCGGCTTGCCGAACAGCTTCCAGAGTTCGTTTTTGAGTTGGGCGAAATACATGGTTTAATTTTTGGCGGCGGGCGGCGGTTTGATTAGGTCGAGATAAAAATCTTCCACCGTCTGCTCGTGCTGCCAGATGCCTTCCACCGGAATGCCCTGCGCAACCAGAGCGTGAATTATCTCCGCTGTGGTTCGGCCCTCGGCCAGCGTGATGAAACATTCTTCCGCCGTGGCCGTGATCAGGCCGCAGGCGCGGAGCAGGCGGGTCGCGTTGGTGAAATCGGGTGTTTTCAACGCCACCTTGCCGCGCGCGGCCTTCACTTCGGCGACGCTGCCTGCGAACACCTTCCTGCCCTGCTGCAAGACGGCGATGCGGGTGCAGAGCTGTTCCACTTCGTTCAGCAGGTGCGACGAAAGCAGGATGGTCAGGCCGAGTTCGCGCTGCAACCGGAGAATCGTCTGGCGCATCTCGTGAATACCTTCAGGGTCTAGCCCGTCGCTCGGCTCGTCGAGAATGAGCAGTTCCGGCTTGGGCAGCAGCGCCTGCGCCAGCGCGAGCCGTGAACGCATCCCATGCGAATAGGTTTTTACCTTGGACTGCTCGCGACCCGTCAGCCCCACCCACTCAATGACCTCGCGCAACCGCGCCTTGGACGTCGGTGCGGTGTAAGTGCTCAAAATTTCCAGATTGCTCCAGCCGCTCAGGTAATCATAAAAAGCCGGAGCTTCAAATATCGCACCGACCGGCATCAATGCCGCCCGGCGGTTCGCCGAGACGTCGTGGCCGCAGATTTTCACCTCGCCGCTGGTCGGCCAGACCTGTCCCAGCATCATGCCGATCGCCGTGCTTTTGCCCGCGCCGTTGTGGCCGAGCAGACCAAAAATTTCCCCGCGCGACACCGTGAAGGACAGGTTGTCCACCGCCGTGCGCCCGGCAAATTTCTTGGTGACGTTGCGCAACTCAATCATTTGCTGCCTTCGAGGGTGAGCAGGTTTTTGATGTGGCCGTCAGCATAGAGATAATTCACGGCCTTGTTCGCACCGCGGGCCTTGTGGAAATCTTCTTTGTCATAAACGACGGGAATTTCCTGCGGGCTGAACTTGATGTTGAAGACCACCAGATGATCCGCGTCTTCGCCGTTCAGCAAGCTGTTCCACGAATAGCTAGAGCCGGTCAGTTCAAAAAATCGCTGCAAATCCGAGGGGCAACGCAGCACATTGGTGTTGCCAAGCTGCGCTGCGAGCACTTTATGGATGGCGGGGAAAATATTGGTGGCGGTGGCGGTCGGGTCAATCGAAACGTCGCGCAGGATCGGCAGTTTGTTGTTATTTTCCGACACATAGATCTGCAGCGCGATGCCGATCTGATGCAGGTTGCTTAAACAGACGGTGGCGCGGGCGGATTCCTTGGTCCGCCCCAGCACCGGCAGCATCAGCGCGGCGAGGATCGCGATGATGGCGATGACCGTCAGCAGTTCAACCAACGTGAAAGCCCGTCCGGGTTTGGCTGGCGAAGATGACTTCATGGTCATGGCCCGCGCATCATTCGGCCGCTTTCCATGGTGCGTTGCATTTCTTCCAGCAGCGGTGCCATTTCGGCCTTGGTCTGGGCGGAGCTTTGGCTGTAAAAACTTTGCAGGCCGATTTTCGTCACCTTGTCTTGTAGTTCAGCGCTCAACGCCACGCTGTTGGTGCCCGGTGGCGGAGATTGCCCGCCCGCCGCCAGTTTTTCGCGGGCGTTTTTCATTTGTTTGAGGGCCTGGTCCACGACGCGCTTTCGTTTCTCCGGCGGCAGATTTTCAAAAGCCCCGAGCATCTGTTTGAAGCCGGTGGGCAGTGTGGCTTCGAGGAATTCGCCCTTCTCCTGCTCCGTCATTTGTTCAAACCACCGGTAAGCCGTGCGATCCAAGCGCATACTCTGCCGTTCTTCCAGTGAAAGCGCGTTGAGCATGGCCGCCAGTTTTCGGATGGCAGCTTTCCGTTCGGCGGCAGATAAACGGCTGAAATCCGTGGCGGCGGTAAAAGTCCGGACTTTATCGGGAGTGACTTTAGCGTGATCGGCGATCTGGTAGCCAACCAAGGCGACCAGCCAGATCACCAATAGCACAGTAACCGCAATGAATAGCGAGCGCATGCGCGGTTTTAACATGCCGATAGTTTATGACATGGTCTGCCATTCACCAAGAAAAAGGCATGGCGGCAGAACCTCATCGAGCGCCAAGGTTTCTGCCTAAATCCTTCAGTTGCTTAAACCGATAAGAGTGGTCTGCACCGGTCAAACAATGGGTAACCACGCTTTGCTTAAACGCCAGCTCACGCTTAATGTTCTACAGAGCTGCCCATGGCACCGGTCGTGTGATGGTGGTCGTTGAGGCGAGAACGGGACGAGCAGCCCTGCCCGTACTTACCGGATAGATAACGCCGTGTTGATATCACTAATGGCTACGTTTACATGTTGCAGCGCCACGCCTGATACTTCATGGCTGGCCCGTTGGAGAAGACCTTGCGCTTGGCGGAGTTGGGCATCAGAGGTGGCTTGTGATTCCTTACCTTTGCCGCCGGGTTTAGCCGTAGCGGAATGGTGAACGTGGGTTACGGCATGCCCGACGCCGTGGGTTTTTCCCTCATGTCCACCCAAAGCCAAATGAATCTGCTTCATCGCCGCAACGCGGTGACCTTTGTAATCGTGATCAGCTTCAGCGAGAATTGACAAAGCTTCATGCAGCAAAGTGGTGGGATTACCAGCGTTGGTCGCCTTGGCGGATCTGGCGGATCTGGCCTGAACGCTATTTGTCAGAGCAACGGTCAGCATGATGGTTGCAAACAGGGTTGCGAACCGGAAAAGGCGAGTGGTGTTCATGACTAGTAAGTTGCCACCCATCGGCAAGTTGTCAACCCGCCCAGGCAGTCTGAAATCCAGTGCGGATATCTTGAACTAGAGCAACGCCAGTTGCCTCCCCACCGGTTTGTGACGGGAACCGAGATCGCGGAGCGGCCAGCGCTAATAGCGGTTGACTGCGATGTCCTTGAGAAGGCAGTCAAGGGTGAATCCGCTGGCCAAATTTTGATGATTGAACATTGAGATTCATTGAGAGCCGGTCTGAAAATTTCGAGGCGTGCTGTTTTCGCTCTGAAGGATAGAGGGCGAACCGCGACGAGGGAGCATACCCTTCATGGGTCTTCGACCGGGGACCACGAAGCCAGACGACCGGCAGCATGAAAATCCTTTGGACGGCGGGTCTTTTGTCCTTGGGTGGCGTTGGCTCGGCCTTTACAGCCCGCTTCGGGGATGCTCAGCCCTCGCCGCCTTGCCCACTGCCAAAATCCCTCGCCGTCGCACCCCTCCCAATTTTCAGACCGGCTCTGATGTTTTACCGGGGTTTTGGATCGAAAAAGTGCTTCTGTACCAGTGCGGCAGGATTGCCACCATATTCCGGAAAACTGTAATCCTGATCCGGCGCAGCTTGGAGGAGCGCCGCTATCTCCTCGGGGTGTTGGCTTTGTTTTTGCCAATACATGAGCCAGCCCCATTTTTGCGTAGCCAATGGTTCCTGTGCGACTCCGGTTTTGGATTTGAAGTAGGCAGGGTTCTTGAGGCCACCCATCACGCGTTCAACCAGTAGCGTCAGTCGGTGGTTGCGGTGACTGTACCAATCCTGACCCTGCGAACGCGCCAGTTCTGCCATCACGACCAGTAAATGGGCCGCCTTTGCATGATAGATCAGTGCTCGTCCCTCCCGATTGAGTTCGTGTGGCAAAGTGCCGTCGTCCTGAATTTGGCCCAGAGCAAAATCAAACACCTTTGCGCTCTCGGCCAAGGCAGCGGAATCTTTTCGCGCGATGCCAACGGCCATCACGCCCAGACCACTCCAGTAATAGATGTTGTTGCGGGCGGTGAGTTTGGTCGTGCGCGCATATTCCTGAACGCGGGCGGCGATTTTGCCCAGCCACGCATTGATAGCCGCCCGGTCGTTACCAGTGGCCGCCGCTTGCAGCTTGAGCCACGTCAGTCCGACTGCGGCCAAAAAATCAGTCTGCTGAGTCTGCGCGGAATGCCCTCCCGCTTGGCCGTTGCGCTGCAGATTTTCGATTGGCCCCAGCAGGGCATTTTGATCCGCCCATGACCGCAGCCAACTAATCCCGCATTGGGCGGCACGGGCATCGACATCGGCAATATACCAATCGGACATCTCGCTGGTGGTGAAGCGAAAATCGTGGACCGGGTGGGTTTCCTGGCTGCGTATTTTTCGCAATGCGGGACTGACGATTGAACCATGGGTGTTTTCCTCATACATAGGTGAGGCAACAAATCTTTTCTCAGCCGGTGGTGGGGGTAAATAATGCCGATCCGGAAACGCCTTCACTTGATTTGATTGCCCGGCGGAAAGTGAGGTGATGGCATTTGAGGTCGTGCCGTTGGCCCCATATAGCATCGCCTGCGGTGCCAGCAAAAAAAGGGTAAGAATGAGAGCGGAAATATGTTTCATGCAATGTTTGCAACGCGAATTGTTCCGCGAATCCTTGCAAGTACATTACGGCAGCGTTATCAATCAGTCGACCAATAGTTTTTTACGCTCCTTCTGATGCCCCGGCTTGCGCTGTCGGGAAAATTGCAATCGCGTCTCGTCCCGTTCAAGCGCCAAGGCCGCCATGGCATCGGGGTTGAGAGACTGCTTAAAAATCAAATAATATTCGATCAAACACCACTAACGCGCTGAGTTATTGGATATGCCCCAGGCTAGGTTTGCGTGAGTTGTCCGGAGATTTCCCTAGATAATCAACATCCGTGCGCCATGGAAAAAGGCCTTTCAAATTTTTGCCCTTGCCTGTTCCCTTAAAGTAAGCGGTGGGTTGATAGGGAGGTTCGGCCCCAAAGGCGGGGTGAGCATAATCTTCTGTCGAAAAGCCGCCGAGCGCGTGGATATCCATGCCATGGCGGGTCTGCCACTCGCTCCTTCCGTCTGGGACTTCAAATGTTTTTTTAAAATGGATTTTCGGTGCGTGCGTAACCGGATTCCAATAAAAATTGTAGTCGAACTGATTGCCGAAGCAGTGCGGCTGCTGGCCGTTGAACAAGCCCATCAGGAAGACGCAGGCGTTCGTCGGCTCGGTGGTGGTTTGCACAACGACGTTGTTGAAAAACAGGTTGCTGTAAGCGTAAACGAGTTTGCTGTCCCACGATTGGCGCAGCCATTTCCGGTGCGGCTCGTCAGCGTAGTTCATCTGCCACTTGGACAAATTAGAGGCATCACGCAAGTAGGTGGAGAGTTGGATGCCGACCCCGAGATTATCTTTCAGAAAGTTGTGAACGACGCAAATTTCGGCCGAGTTCTGCACCGAGATGCCGATGCAATGAGTCTGTGTTCGACCGAACATGGTGGAGGTGCAGGGCTTGGTGTCCTCGACGATGTTGAATCCAATGTAGCTGTGAAAAGAGATTTCAGCGCGGATGCCTTCACCGTAATTGCCGGAAACGTAATTATATTCGATGACATTGTTGCATGGCCCGTCATCGAGCCAGATGGCGACGCCGCCGAGGTTGCCGATGAACCGGTTGCGGCGGATGATGTTGCCGTCGCCCACAATCTTGGTGCCACCGGTGCCCCATTCTTTGTAACCGGCAAGGTCATTGCCTTGGACAAGATTATTCTCAATCAGATTATCCGAGCCGCCGGTGGCGAAACCGAACTGGCCATTCGAGCGAAAGATGTTGTCATGAATGTGTGAGTGCTTCGTCTGGATGCCCAGACCAGACCCGGCGCTCGAATATTCCAGGAGATTGTCCCGAAATTCGATGCCTTCCCCGTGAAGCGTGACCATCGCATTCTGGTAGGTGTTCCTGACGCGGCGAAAGACAAAACCGTCAATGACCACATGGTCGGCGCGCACATTCAAGAGGCTGGACTTGACGGTGATTTCCGTCTTTGCCATGTCCGGGATCATGCCTTGGGGAAGTTTGAGCACATAAGTCGCAGGATTGGCCATGGTCGCGGTAAAACTGTAATCAGCTATCGGGGCTACTTTGTTTTGGGTGCAGCGTTTTCCATCTACAAAAATTTGTTCCGACCGGGGCGCCATGTCCCAGCGGTCGTGATCGTTGTTATAGGGAGAGGATGTGCCGAATGACCGGGTCCAAATGTTTTGAGCATGGTCGACAAGCCTCCAGTCCCGGACACGCTCGGCTCCGTCGAGAATAACTCCTTGTTTTATTGCTGCTTTGATCAGAATGGGTTTGTCTGGCAGGCCGGATGATCGTAGTGAAAGTTCTTCTGAATAGGTGCCGGGTAACACCATCACCGTGTCACCGGGCTTCCGGGCAGAATCAATCCCCTGCTGGATAGTTTGGTATGGCTGCGATGCCGAACCGTTGCCGGTATCAGAGCCGCTGGTGGCGACAAAATAGTCGGCGGCGCACACCGGCACCGCGCCCAGGAGTAAGAGCAAGAAAAACGATTCTGGTTTCACGGGTGTTGGAATGAAACAGCGGATCGCATCGTTTACCTGGCCGGATCCGGCACGGCGCGGCTTTTCCGGTGGAACTCGAAGACCTTTGTCCCCAGCTTTTGATAATAGAGCTGCGAATTATGCGCCACGTCGGGCACGACTTCATATTCGTGCGGGACACCCAGTTGGGTCAACAACTCGTGCAGATCCTGATTCCGAGGCAACAGGCTGTCGAGCGAGCCGCAGCCAATGCGAAGGTTGGTCTGATTGCGGAGTTTGTCCACATTCTTACGCGCCAATGTCTGTGGATGCTCGGCAACACGGCGTTCGTTGTCCTTGCCAAATACGCCAAACATCGGGCCAGTCTGCGGAATATTTGCCAGGCTTAGATCCATCAATGCGCCCGCATTGATCACCACCGTTCCGAACAATTCGGGATACTTGAATCCCAAGTGCCCCGCACCATAGCCGCCCATCGAATAGCCCTCGATGATCCGGCCCTCGCGATTGGTGATGGTGCGATAGGATGAGTCCACATGGGGGATCAAATCCTTGATGATGACGCTTTCCATCGGACACTGACCATTGCTGGCGTCGCAGTAGAAACTTTTTACCATGCCATTAACCAGCACCACGATGACCGGCGGCAGCTGGCCGCTTTTAATGGCTGCCTGAATATGCGGAACGAACATCATCGCCCCGGCGCGTTGGTTTCCCCCCATGCCATGCAGCCAATAGATTACTGGGTAGTGCTTCTTTTCCTGCTCATAACCCGGCGGCAGCCAGACCAGATAGCTGACTTCACGGCCCAGCACCTGGCTTTGGAATGTCCGGTATTGCGTGTCGTTGGGCGCGGTGTGATCTGAGTCCAGCCACTCGGCTTTGGGCATGGGCCGCTGGTTCGGTTGGTGTGGGAAGTTGGGTTTGGCCGTCGTCGGGGCTTGTTCCGGTGGCGTCCCGGCTTGCACCGATATGGCGGCACTGGCCGGGATGATGGTTAACAGCAACAAGGAGAATATGGCGGCAATCAATTTTTTCATGACGTAAGGAGTTGTGAATGCTCAATGGGGAATTTTGAAAATATTATCAGATTAAGTTTCAGTGGTAAACACCGGCATGGCACTAGCCAAGGTGTGGAGGTCGTGCCTATCGCAGCGCTTGTTGACTCTCTGCCGGTTCGCGCAGGCTGCTGCCCAATCCCAGCAGCCATAGCCGTCGCGGTATTTTCCGCTCCCGGCCCGGAATGGACTTGGCGAAAATTCTCTGCTTGGTCGGTCTCCCACGGTCTGATTAAATTTGCCTGCTGAAGATGAGCGAAGACAATCCATTTACCAGATCCGTGGCCGAAAGCCGTCGGGGCGTGGATCATCCCAAGCCCGGCTGGCTGGCCGCTGGAATTCTGGCCGCGCTGCTGATTGCGGTGCTGCTCCTTTGGGCGACGGCCTTGGGCAAACTGCGCGGCCATGAAGCTCTCCTATCTAAGCTGGACGAAGCCAATGCCAGCCTGGCCCGGGCGCTCGATCAAAGCCAGAAAGACAAAGACCAGATTGCGGCCCTAAAAGCGCAGGTGGCAGATTTGGAAAAGGAAAAGGCGGATGCCGCCCAGATGGCCAAGGGGCTGGAGGATGAAATGCGTTCCGACCTTGAAACCAAGGATGTCACCATTTCCAATCTGCGGGGCAAGTTGACCGTCAACATCCTCGACCGGGTCATGTTTGATTCCGGCGAGGCGGTTCTGAAGCCGGACGGTGAATCCGTGATGCGCAAGATTGCCGTCCTCCTGTCCGGGCATCCGGAATTGAAAATCCAAGTTGTCGGCCACACGGACAACGTGCCCATCCGCAGCCGGTTCCCAAGCAACTGGGAACTATCTACGGCCCGCGCATTGGCGGCCGTGCATTTTCTCACGGAGAAGGCGGGCGTTGACCCGCGCCGGGTGGGGGCAGTGGGTTATGGTGAATTCAGACCCATCGCCGACAATGCGACCGCCGAGGGACGGGCCATGAACCGGCGGATTGCGATCATCATCCTGCCGGACGCACTCGTTGGGGCAGACACCGCGCCTGTGGCCAAGCCGAATTTAAACGGGTCGCCATGAGGCCGGACGATCAGGGCCGGGCTGGTCGCGCGGCTCCACGGAGGCTGGAAGGGCGAGTCGCCGTGGCCCTAGCCGCGTGGTGGCGGGGGGGCACACAAATCTTGATTGCCAGCTGGAATCCTTAAGCTTAGTTTCGCCACAAAATGTTCGCATCGTTATTCAGCCGCTTTGAATCCTTGGGTTTTCTTTTGACCAACCCGGTTTGGCTGGCCATGACGGTATTCCAGATTTGGATGCTGGTTCACGCCCTCCGCAGCCGTGAATGGCTCTGGGCGTTTTTCATCTTCATCGGTTCCGGGCTGGGCGCCATCTGGTATTTTTTTTCCGTATATCGCAATTCGGCCTCCAGCGGGTTTGAACTGCCCGGCGCCCAGAGCCGTGCCCGCATCAAGGAACTGCAGTCAAAAATCCATCATGTGGATAACGCCTACCATCACTTCCAGTTGGGCGACATTTATTTCCAGCGGGGAAAATTCGCGGAGGCGGAGAAATGCTACCGGGCCGCGCTCGAACGCGAGCCGAAGGAGATTGATGCCCGCGCCCACCTTGGCCAATGCCTCCTGCGCCTGAAACGACCCGGCGAAGCGCGCCCGTTCCTCGAAAGCGTCATGCAGGAAAAGCCGGAGCATGATTACGGGCACACGAAGATGGCGTTGGCGGAAACTTTGACGGTGCTAGGCGAAACCGACCCTGCCATCCTCTGCTGGCAGCAGGTCACGCAAAACCATTCCTATCCGCGCGCCAAGGTTCAACTGGCGGAACTTTATGCCGCCAAAAATCAGAACGATGCGGCCCGCGCTGAACTCAAAGATGTCTTGAGCGACGATCCGCACGCGCCAGCCTACCAACGCAGGCGTGACCGGGTGTGGGTTCGCCGCGCCAAAAGGCTGATGGCGAGGTTGTAGCCGCCGTGGCGCTGGCCGTGGGTGGAGGTCACTGGGCGGTTTGCCTGCTCATCTATGCTTGTGAGGCAGCTGGTTCATCGGTCCAGCAACTCCTTCGGAACAAGATCCGAGAGCCGAAATTGGTGAATAATGGTGCCTGGGACGGGAACTTCACCCGAACTGTCCAAGGCGCTGTCACTGAGCAAGAACCTGGACCCGGAAACGTCATCGGCAACGAGTCAGACAGAATAGTGTCCACCCTCACCGCCCCAATATTTCATGCCCAACTTCCCATTGAAACTTTCAATGGGGCGCTTCGATGTCCGTTCGGAACGAAGATGCCGGCAGACCCTCTTTATTATAAAGGTTGCCAATTGGGTTCATAGCCCAGTTATAGCGAACCGCCGCCGGCTCGGCCACTTGCTGGCTGGAGACAACGACCTCGCCACCTTCGATTTTTGCATCTCCCCAGACGAAATTGCAATCCTTACCCGCGATGGCAAACCCTTTCAAATTGCCGTTTCTGGCAACCAGACCGCCGTCGGCATGGTTGAAGCTTAACCGCACTTTGTTCCCGGCAATTTTAAATCCGGAGTAGATGGGGCCGGAATAGCTAGCAACCTGTTGATCATAAACCTTTGCGAGGGCGATGAGTGAAAGGCGGCGGCCGACTTCGCGCTTATTGTGAGGGTGGACATCATCGGGTTTTTCCGGGTCGGCGAGATCGATGGCCAAGGCCATTCCGGTGTTGGGCAGGCGCAAGGTCATGAGTTGCGCCTCGCGGAGGAAAGCCCAGCCACCTTCAACGGGCTGCTTTTGCACCGCCTGAAAGTTCGCCAGCTGAACAAAGAGAAATGGAAACTCGCCTTGGTTCCACCGACTGCGCCAGTCCTTGATCATGGCCGGGAAGAGGGTTTTGTAGGTGGCCGGGTCGCCACTGTTGGATTCACCCTGATACCAGATTGCCCCTTTGATCCCATAAGGAATTAACGGGTTCACCATGGCATTAAAGAGGGTGGAGAGCCGATGCGGGCTGTTCGGCCCTTCCGGTGGCCTCGGTTTTGCCGGGGCGGACTTGCCTGCGACTTTGGCCTGCTCAACTTTTTGCTGCCAGCTCCGCAGGGTCTGTTCCTCATATTTTTTCTGCTCGGCAGGATAATCCGCCAACTTCTTGTCCCATGATGCAAACAAAGGCTGCAGCCGGACGTCAGCTGCCAAAGCGCGGTGGCTCGTCCAAGCTTCGGCGGGAGTGCCGCCCCAAGAGGTATGGATGATGCCAACGGGAACATTTAGTTTATGCCGCAGTTCACACGCATAATAATAAGCGACGGCCGAAAACTTCCCGGCTTCCAATGGCGTGGCGGCTTTCCAAGCGCCATCTGGCCCCGGCGTGTTGTCAATGGCTCCGTCCGGTGACATTTTCTTGGCGACAGTGAACATCCGCAATAAAGGGTCATTGGCCGCCGCGATTTCCGTCCTGGCTTTGGGCCCATAAACCGGGACGTTGGGCGCGAAAGTGCTAAGCGGAAATTCCATATTAGACTGTCCGGAGGCAACCCACACTTCGCCCACGGCAACATTGTGAACCACGACGGTATTTTTTCCCGATACGGCGAGTTCGAAAGGCCCGCCTGCCGGCATCGCGGAAAACTTCAGGAGCCACCGGCCGGAATTGTCGGCGGTGGTCTTCGCTTGTTTTCCATTGAAGCTGGCAGTAATCACTTCACCCGCGTCCGCCGTTCCCCAAACCGGGGCGTCAATACCACGTTGCAATACCGCGCCGTCACTGAAGAGGGTCGCGAGATGGATATCCGCCAGCGCGTTTGGTGTGAAAGGGAGGGCGAAGGTCGTGGTGAGACAAAGAGTTTTGTGTAGGAATGAAGTTTTCACGGGGTGGATTTTGGAAGTTTGCCCGCCTTTTAAAAGTCAGTCCACTCTAAAAAATCCATCGGATTATGAAAAGGCTGCCAGAGCGGTCGCTGGAATATTCGCGGCATGGTTGTCGTTGGATCGCAGTGCTGCCGGTTACCATGGACCGCGGGCGCTCAGACTCAACTGCCGGAGCGGACGCGTCCGGCCAAACAGCCAGAGTACAGCTCAAAAGCGTCAAGGACCAACATGGTGCCATCCGTGGTGTGGAAGTCGCATACTACAGCAACACCAGTTGCCGCCCCGCCGGTTCCCGCAGGCTGCTGACGCCCAGCCCCAGCAGCCGCAGCGGACGCGACACCAGTCGTTCCCGGCCCAGCAGCCAGCAGGCGAGCCGGTAAATGTCTCCAGCTTCCGTCAGTGGTTCTTCAACCGTGAACTGCCGCGTCAGCGTCGTGAAGTCGCCGTAACGCACTTTTACCTGCACCGTGTGCGCGCCCAGCCGCCGGTGCTTGAGCCGCTTCTCGATGTTCGCTGCCTGCTCCTTAAGGCAGGCGCGTAAAATCTTCCGGTCGTCCGTGTCCTTTAGGAATGTTTCTTCGCCACTGATGCTCTTGATCTCGTCACCCAGTTCCAGCGGACGGTCATCTTCGCCCAGGGCGAACTGCTTCAACTGCCCGGCGAACGATCCCACCAGCGCCTGGAGATCATGGGGATAATCCTGCAGGTCACCAACCATCTCCAACCCAGCATCGAGCAGGACTTTCTCGGTGACCTTCCCCACGCCGTAAAGCGCCCGCACCGGCAGCGGACGGAGAAACTGAACCTTCTCCTTCTCTGGAATGAGCGTCAGGCCATCCGGTTTTTGGTGATCACTGGCGATCTTGGCGAGCAGCTTGTTGGCAGCGATGCCGATGGTGGCGGTTAACCGGCGCTCTGATTTGATACAGGCTTTCAGCTCACGCGCCAGCGGCACGGCCAGGCGCAGGGAGGCCTCACCATCCTCGGCTTGACAGATGGAAGACACATCGAGGTACGCTTCATCGACCGACATTTGTTCAACGATGGCACCGGTGCTGGCGATGATCTGCATGATCCTACAAGACTCCTCCCGGTAGGCGTCCATCCTTGGACGGACGAAGCAGCCTTCCGGGCAGAGGCGCTTGGCGGTGATGCTGGCCATGGCCGAGCGGACGCCGAACTTCCGCGCTTCATAGCTGGCCGCGCAAACGACGCCACGTTGGGTGGGTGGCGCGCCGACGATCACCGGCTTACCGATCAAGGACGGGTTGTCGCGCTGTTCGACGGAGGCGTAAAAGGCGTCCATGTCGAGATGGCAGATGACGCGGAACATCCTGGCGGGAGGTTAACAAACAATTCCTACCGGGCAAAGGCCCGCCACGGATATCAACCGGAGGCGAATATCTGGCTGACCATGATCTGGCATTGGCTTCGACCCGTCCTGAAAACGTGTCGATTAATTTCGTTTATATCGACATATCCTTCTGACTTGTCGAATGGCGTGATATTCTCATGCACGAGTTCGACCTGATAACCTTGGACATATGGCTGCGGTGGTGGATTTATTGTGCGGTTACGCACACGCGGCATCGGATTTATGGCGGATGAGTTTTTGACCGGGCAGATTTTTTAGATTTGCGCTTGAAGCGCGTGGCTTTGCCGATAAGGATTTGGCGGGGCAGCCAGGCTGTGCCGTCATGAAAATCACCTTTGTCTATCCGCGGTTTGAGAAGTTTCTGCGCAGCGTGCCCGAATTGGACGCGGGCTTGATTGATTATTTCCTGGGGGATTACACCACGCCGCCCTCGCTGGGCATTCCGCTACTGGCTGCGCTCACGCCGGAGGAATTTGAAATCGAGTTGATTGACGACAACAGCGGGCAACTGGTGGACTACGCCGCGCCCACCGATTTGGTGGCCATCAATTGCTTCACGCCGCAAGCCACCCGCGCGTTTGAAATCGCGGACAATTTCCGGGCACAAGGCAAAATCGTCATCATGGGCGGAATTTTCCCTTCAACCATGCCGGATGAATGTCTCAAGCATGCCGACTCGGTGAACGTCGGCGAAGGCGAACCGAGCTGGCCGAAAATCCTCGCCGACCTCAGGGCCGGAACCCTCAAGCGCCGCTACGACGGCGGCAGCTCGATGGACGCGGCAAAAATTCCCGCCGCCAAGCGCGATATCTTTTACCGCAATGACCATTACGACTGGGATGAAGATCTCATCCAGGTCATGCGCGGCTGTCTTTACAACTGTCCGATGTGTCCGCTGCCGCAGCAGATGGGCGAGCGCATCCGCTTCCGGCCGATTGAAAATGTCGTGGCCGAGATGCGCACGCTCAAGCATGAGAACGTCTATCTCGCGGATGACATGCTGTTCTTCCCGCACCGCCACGTGCGGGAGTATTCGCAGAAGCTGTTCGAGGCGCTGACGCCGCTGGGGAAAAAGTATTTCGTCAACTCCACGATGGGCCTGAATATGGAGCCGGCGTTTCTCGACGTGGCCGCCCGTGCCGGTGTGAAAAATTTCTACTGCACGATGAACGTCGAGCCGGTGTCCATCCGCGCGCTCCAGGGCGGCAAGCGCGAGCGGCAGGTGCTGATCGACCTCGTGAAGGCCACGCAGGACCGCGATATCCGTTTCTTCGCTTCCGTCGGCATGGGCCGCGATTGGGATGATCTCGGTTTTGTGGATCGCGCGCTGAATCTGCTGGCGGCGGCGGACATTCACACAGCTGAATTTTTCATCTTCACGCCTTTTCCCGGCTCGCCGCACTGGGATCGGATGTTGAGCCAGAAACGGATTTTTGATTTTCAGTGGTCGCGCTACAACGGTTCGCACGTCGTGGCCAAGCCGCAGAACATGACGGCGGACCAGCTCCGCGAACAATTCATCCGCATCTGGCGCGAATTTTTCCAGATGCAGAAAAATCGGCATGCCGCCTCGCTGGAACCTTCGACGTGGCAGAACGGCATCCAAGTGCTCGGCAAGCCGCTTCAGCGGCAGGGCACGCGCGACGAGGCGGCCATCACGGGCATCGGCCTGCTCAGCCCGATTGGCCACGATGCGGCAACCCTGACCGCCGCGCTGCGTTCCGGCCAGCACGGCATCGCGCCGGTCACGCGCTTTGATGCGAGCCATTTTCGCGCAAATCTGTTTGGCGAAATTAAAAATTTCAACGCCGCCGACTGGTTCCCGCCCGGCGAACTGGCTGAATACGAAGATTTATATATCCGCTACGCCATTGCGGCCGCGCGCCGCGCCTTGGAAGATGCCGGACTGGCGCCCGCCAACGGTGAAATTCGACGGAACATTGCCATCATCCTCGGCACCTGCAACGGCGGGCTGGCTTCGGCCGAGGCGGAATACGCCTGGAAACACGGGCATAGTTCGCGGCCGTTCGATGAGGTGATGAATTTGCACGCGCAGCATTATGGCTTTGGCAAAGCCCTGGCGAGCGCACTGAAAATCGGCGGCGAAACCTGGGTGGTCACCACCGCCTGTTCCTCTACCACCGTGGCGCTGGGCCTCGCACAGACGCTCATCAATCGCGGCTATTACGACATCGTGCTGGTCGGCGGTTCGGACGCGCTCTGTGTGGCGAACGTCTCCGGCTTTGACGCGATCAAGGCGACTTCCATCACGCGGATGTCGCCGTTCTCCGTGCCGCCGGGCTTGAACATCGGCGAGGCGGCGTGTTTCTGGGTGGTCGAAGATTTGGAAAAAGCCATTTTGCGCCGGGCGCATTGCCGGGGCCGGCTCATCGGCCATGCGACGACTTCCGACGCCTATCATCCGACCACGCCCGATCCGCGCGGCCTGGGCGTGGCCCGCACGCTGACGAATGCGCTCGCCGATTCCGGTCTGGCCATCACCGATCTCGGCTGCGTCAATGCCCATGGCAGCGGCACCGAGGCCAACGACCGGGCGGAGACCAAAGGTATCGTCAAATTTCTCGGCGGCCATGACCTGCCGGTCGTCTCGACGAAATCATTTTTCGGCCACTGCATGGGTGTGACCGGAATTCTCGAAACCACCAGCCAGTTGCTGGCGATGAACGAAGACTTCATTCCGCCCACGTTGAACTTCACCGAGCCGCGTCCCGGCTGCACCTTGGATCATGTTCCGAATGCGCCGCGAGAAAAAAAATACGACGCCTTCATTTCCGCCAATTATGCCTTCGGCGGCAACAACGCGGCGGCGGTGGTTTGCAAATGGGATGCCGCCATTCCGCCGCGCCCGAAAAAATCTGAACGGGTCGTCATCACCGGCGTCGGCGCGGTCACGTCGCTTGGTTTGGGCGTGGCGGCGACGGTGGAGCAACTGCGGCGCGGCACCGTCGGCATTTTGCCCGTCACGAATTTTCCACTGACCGGCCAGACCTCGCGGCTGGCCGGCCAGGTGCCGAATTTCTCCGCCGCGCAAGTGGACCGGCGGCTGGATTTTTCCGTGTTGAACCCGATCAGCAAATTCGCCGTTGCCGCCGGCCGGCTGGCGCTGGAAAACGCCGGTTTGAAAATCACGCCCGCCAACGGCGACGACATCGGCGTGGTCATGGGTGTCTGCAACGGCCCGTCCGAGATGGGGCACATGGACAGCGTGTTCACCAGCGATAATTTTGCGGCGAACATTCCGAGCTTTTCGAACATCACCCCCAATTCCACCGCCGGCTGGGTGTCGATGCAGCTTTATCTGAAAGGCGTGAACTCGTCGTTATGTGCCGGGCCTCATGCCGGGCTGCAAGGCCTCGCCTACGCCTTCGATGCGCTGGCCGAAAAGCGCGCCCGCGCCATCCTTGCCGGCGCGGCCGACGAGGTTTACGGCCAGACATTTTATAATTACGACGGCATGGACTTCCTATTCTCCGGCGCGGAGGAAAACGACTATCGCCTCCGGCTGGAGGCCGACAAACGCAAGGTGCTCGGCGAAGGTTCGGCGATGTTCGTCATGGAAACCGCCGAGTCGGCGAATGCCCGCGGCGCGAAGATTCTGGCTGAAGTGGTCAGTTATGGCATGAGCATGGACGCCGAAGGTTTTCTGGCGGCGAACCTCGGCACTGACGGGCTGAAGCACGCCGTGCAGCTGGCGCTGACACGTGCGGGCGTCACGCCGGAGCAAATTGGGTTGCTCATCTGGGCGCCGCAAGGCAACCGGCAGGATGAAAAAGTTCTTAAAGTGGGCGCGGAAATTTTTGGCGAACGCTTCGCGCAGTTGCCGCTGGTCACCACGACGTTTAACACCGGTTACATCGAGGCCGCTTCAATTTTGGTGAGCCTGGCGGCCGCCCTGGCCGCGCTGGCCGACGGCACAGAACTTTGGCCGCAGCGCACCGGCCTGGCGGAACTGGACCATCGTTCGCTGACCACGCCGCCGGAATTTATTCTGACGCTGGCCAGTTCGGATGTCGGCTATAATTTCGCGGTCGTCCTGCGGCGTGGGCTGTCCGGCTTGCGCGACGCTGGTTCAAAAAGTGAAGTTTAAGCCAGTTTCGATTTGATAATCCGGCGTCGAACGGCAAAAATCACCCCTCATCGGAACCAACGGAAAAGAGTTTAATGTCAGCAACCACTAATCAGACCATCGCGCGGCGTCGGCAGGTGATCGACACCTTCAAACAGGAGTTGATTCGCCGCTTGAACCTGCCCTATGCCCCGGAAGATTTGCACGAGGACGTGTCGCTGCTCGGCTCGGGCCTGGGGCTGGACTCGCTGGATGCGCTGGAAATCGTCCTCTGCGTGGAGACGTGTTTCAAAATAAAAATACCCGATGAAAACATTTCCGTGCTGCGTTCCATCAATACCGTCGTGGATTTTGTGATTGAACAGCAGGACAAGAACGGAGGCCAGGCGTGAGAACGTCCCCGCTCAAAGACCAGCTGGCCGCCGCCGGTGCGGTGTTCCGCGAACGTCACGGCGTTGAGGTGGTTTCCCATTTCGGAAATCTCCAGGCCGAGTGCGGCGCGGTGCGTGACGCGGCGGCGCTGGCGGATTTTTCCTTCGTCCGCCTCTTCACGCTGCCGGAGACCCCGGGCATTGATTTTCTCGACGCGCTGCTCGCGGGCAACGTGCCGAAGATTCGCTTTGGCCGCGTGCTGCACACCTTTCTGGCCGACCAGGCGGGCAATCTGGCAGCGGATTGTTTGGTGGCGAACAATGACCAGGAATTCGTCTTCATCTGCGAAAGTATTTTGCCCGACGCCGGATTGGACGCGCTGCTCGCTTCCCATGGCGGTGAATCGCCGGCGAAAGATTTATCCGCCGACCATGTTGTCCTGAGTCTCGACGGCTTCAAATCGTGGGAAATCGTGAAAAAGATTTTCGGCGCGGATGTCATCGGCCTGCCGTATCTCTCGATCGAGAATTATCAGTTCGCGGGCGAGCCGGTGCGGTTTATCCGCGCCGGCAAAACATCCGAATTCGGCTACCTGCTCATCGCCCCGGTGAAAATTGCGGCGCAATTGTTCGACACGCTCAAGGCGGAAGTCGAGGAGCGTGGCGGGCGGCTCGTCGGCGCCGATGCTCACGATGCGCTGCGGCTCGAAGGCCGTTTCTTTAACATTTTCCGCGAAGGCGAACGCGTGCGTGATCCGCTTCCGCTTGGCCTGCAATGGATGATTGATCTGGAGAAGGAAAGTTTCAGCGGCAGCGCAGTCGTCAAGGAACGGCGGGCGGCGGGCTTGAAACAGAAAATCATCGGTCTGGCCGCCGATGCCGGATGCGCGACGCTGAAGGCGGGGGCGCCCATTTTTCACGAAGGCCAGCCGGTGGGCGAGGTCGTGACCGACTGCGTTTCTCAGGTGCTAAACCAGCCGCTCGCCCTCGGCTTGCTCCCGCTGGAACTCGCGTTTTCCGGCCTGCCATTCCGCGTTGGCTCGCCCGATGGCGCGCTGGTGCGTTCGATTTCCATGCCGCCGATCATGCCGAAGAGCCTGACGGTGAAGCTCGACGAAATGTGATTTTGGAAGGCGCATGTTAAAACCATCGCCCCAAGCCAAAGGCCGGCTCATCAAGCGTAAGCTGGCCATCCAGCCCGCCTTCCACGAAACGGACATGATGGGCGTGGTTCACAATTCGAATTATTTTCTATGGTTCGAGCAGGGGCGGTTGCAAATCATGTTTGAGGTGCTCCCGTTCGACGAGGCGCTCAAACTCGGCCTGTTCATGCCTGTCGTGGAAAACATCTGCCACTATCGCAAGCCGGTGAAGTTCGGGATGCCGCTGCTGCTGTACACCACGCACAACCTCCAGGCCGCCTACGAAGGGCGGCTGGTGTTCAGCCACTATCTGATCCACGAAAAACAGCGAATTGCCATGGCGTTCGGCCAGACCGCAATGACGCTGGTGGACGCCCGCACTAACAAACTGGTCAAGGAATGGTCCGCCGAAACCTGGCAGCGCTATCAGGCATTGAAATAGATCACAAACTTGCAGGAGACGACGTAAAGAGTCTCTAGCGGATCCGTCAGCCGGCGAAAATATTTGAGCCTCGTCACCTCGGCTCCTACGAAATAAACTATCCAAAATTATGAGCCGAGAATTTGAAGGGCAAGTCGTTGTCGTTACCGGTGGATCTCGTGGCATTGGCCGTGCCATCGTGGAACGCTTTGCCGCGCAGGGGGCGAAGGTTTATTTCACTTTTCACCAGAATGCCGAGGCCGCCGCGCAGGTCGCCGCCGTGACGCAGGCGGAAGCCATCCAGTGTTCGCAGACGGACGCCGGGGCCATTAACGCTGTTGTGGAAAAGATTATCGCCGGCTCCGGAAAGATTGACGTGCTGGTCAATAACGCCGGTATCACCGCCGACACGTTTCTCATGCTCATGCCGGCGGAGGATTGGAACCGCGTGATTGATACCAACCTCAATGGCGTCTATCGCTGGTGCAAGGCGGTGACCCGGCCCATGCTCGGCGCCCGGCGCGGCAACATCATCAATCTGGCCTCCATCGCCGGCCTCGTCGGCGTGATGGGCCAGACGAATTACGCCGCGTCCAAAGGTGCACTGCTGGCGTTCACCCGCGCGCTGGCGGCGGAACTCGGTGCAAAAAATATCCGCGTCAATTCGGTGGTCCCCGGCTTTATCGAAACGGATATGTCCGCCCGTGTGCCGCGCCAGATCAAGCAGAAGAATCTCGACCACATTGTCCAGAAACGCTTTGGCAAGCCGGAAGAGATTGCGTCGGTCGTGACCTTTCTGGCGTCCGAGGGAGCCTCTTACATCATGGGTCAGTCCATCGTGGTGGACGGCGGACTCACGGCGACAGCGGCGTGATGGCGATAAACATTAAACGGCAATCCAGATGAGCCGCGAAACACACGAAACATCTTTCTGGTTGGCTGAACTAAGCCGTTCGGTCCAAATCTTTTCCTTTCGTGTTTTTGGTGTATTTCGTGGTTAAATATTTTTCAGGATGAACGTCTTTCTTTTTCCCGGCCAGGGTTCGCAGGAAATCGGCATGGCGGCGGACTTGTTCAAATCTGACGCAGCTTTCTGCGAACTGGTTCACCGCGCCAGTGAACACACCGGCTCCGATCTGGAAATAATCTGCCGGCGTGGGCCGGAACGCGAATTGACGCGCACCAAAAATCTCCAACCGCTCCTCGTTTGCGTTTCGCTGGGCTATCTGCGGCATTTAACGGACCAGGGAATCCGTCCGGATAAAGTCCTCGGCCACTCACTCGGCGAAATATCCGCGCTCGCGGCGGCGGGCATCGTCAGTTTAGAAGCCGCCGTGGACATTGCGGCCAAACGCGGCGAACTGATGGACGCCGCCGCCGCCCGCGTGCAAGGCGGGATGACCGCTGTGATTTCCAGCGAACGCGAAGCCGTCCTCCAATTGCTCGCGCCGAAATTTGCCGCCGGACAGCTGGTTTTGGCTAATGACAACACGCCCAACCAGCTCGTTCTTTCCGGCGAAGTCACCGCGTTGGAGCAGTTCGCCGCACTCGTCACGGCGGAGAAGCTCGGCCAGTGCCGCCGCCTCGCCGTCGCCGGGCCGTGGCACAGTCCGTTGATGGCGCCGGCGCAGCGGGAATTTTCAAGCTGGCTCGAAAAAATTGAGTTTCACGCGCCCAAAGTGCCGGTGATTTTCAACGTCACCGCTGAAGCCGAAACCGATCCGGCGAAAATCCGTCAGTTCATCGCGCGCAATCTGGTGGCGCCGGTCCGCTGGCGGACGGCGATGGATTCATTGCGGGGCATGGAAAAACTGACCTTGTTCGAGGTCGGGCCCGGGCGCGTGTTGTCCGGTCTGGCGCGGGCCAACGGCTTTGGCGACGAGGTGAAAATATTCAACATCAATAATCTGCGCGGCGTTGAAATGGCCGCGCAGCTTGTCTAACATCCCGCCGTGCCATCTGAACCCACCCAATCCAACCGTGTCACTGGCAGCGTAGACGGCGAGGATGTTTTCGCCGGCCGCCGGCTCATTGTCCGCATGGCGGACGAACGCGATCGCGAGCGGATTTATCAGATCCGCCATGAGGTTTTCGCCGCCGAGCTGGGTCAGTATGCCACCAACTCCGTCGGCCGGCTGACCGATGCGCTGGACGCGTTTAACCATTACATCGTGGTTGCCGACGGCGAGCGCATTGTGGGTTTTGTCGCCATCACGCCGCCGGGCAGCCCGAGTTTTTCCATTGATAAATATTTCCAGCGCGCCGAACTGCCTTTTCCCGTGGATGACCGGCTCTACGAGGTGCGGCTGCTGACCGTGCCGCAGGAATCGCGGCGCAGCCTGCTCGCGTTGGCACTGATGTATGCGGCTTTCCGCTGGGTGGAGGCGCGCGGCGGCACGCGCATCATGGCGATTGGCCGGCGCGAAATCCGTTCCATGCACGTTCGCGTTGGATTGAAGCCGACCGGGCAGGACGTGAAATGTGGCGCCGTCACTTACGGTCTCCTGCAGGCGACCATGCAGGACGTGCAGGATTCGCTGGGCGGCATTCGCAAAATGCTCGACCGCATCGAGACCGAAATGTCCTGGGAAATTGGCGTGGCCTATCGCACGCCTTCGCCTTGCTACCACGGCGGAAAATTCTTTGAGGCGGTCGGTGACGAGTTTCAAAATCTTGAACAGCTCGATACGGTCATCGCCGCCGATGTTTTGGACGCGTGGTTTCCGCCCTCGCCGAAAGCCGTGGCCGCGCTCCAAAAAAATCTCCCGCAACTGCTCCGCACCTCGCCGCCGACCGGCTGCGAAGGACTGGTGCGGACAATTGCGCGTGTTCGGGGGGGTGGCGTGGATAATATTTTGCCCGGTGGCGGCTCGTCGGATTTGATCTTTCTTGCGCTGCGCCACTGGCTCACGGCCGCTTCCCGCGTGCTGATTCTCGACCCGACTTACGGCGAATACGCGCACGTTCTCGAGCGCGTCATCCGCTGCCAGGTGGATCGGCTGCCGCTGGCGCGGGCCGCGCAATATCGCGTGGATTTGCACCAGTTGGAGCAGGCCTTGCAGGGCGGTTATGATCTGGTGGTGCTGGTGAATCCGAACAGCCCCACCGGCCAGCACCTCCCGCGGGTTGAACTGGAAGCCGTGCTTAAAAAAGTTCCCGCCGCCACGCGTGTCTGGGTGGACGAGACTTATATTGAATACGCCGGAGTCGGTGAATCCTTGGAAAAGTTTGCCGCGCGTTCGGAGAATGTCGTCGTCTGCAAATCCATGTCCAAGGTTTACGCCTTGAGCGGCGCGCGGGTGGCGTATTTGTGCGCTGGGGCGCAGCAGCTTGAATCGCTCCACCCGCTGAATCCGCCGTGGGCCGTGAGTTTGCCCGCGCAAGTTGCCGCCGTGAATGCGCTCGCCGATGCGGATTACTACGCCGCGAAATATGCCGAGACCCACACGCTGCGGGAGGAGCTGGCCGCCGAACTCCGTCGGCTGGGCTGGCAGGTTGTTTCCGGCGTGACGAATTTTCTGCTCTGCCACCTGCCGGACGCCGGGCCGGACGCCGAGACGCTAATTGTCCGCTGCCGGGCGCGTGGTCTTTTCCTGCGTAACGCCGCTTCGATGGGCACGAACCTCGGTGAACGCGCCATCCGCATCGCCGTGAAAGACGCCGTCGCCAACCGGCGGATGATTGAAATATTGCGGGAGTCGAATATGCCGGGTTAATTACCAGCGGGTTCAACATTATGAAAAAACTTTTAATCACTACAACCCTTCTTCTTGTTGGTTTCTGTAGCCTTGCAAAGGAAGCAAAACATCCCTTGATGGCCTCTGAAACAGTGGTGTGGGCGGGACTGGACTATTCCATGGTGCGCATGATTGGCGCAAATTACTTCAAGGGAGGTGACGCCATATTTCCTGATATGCTGGAGAAATGGAATGCCCTGTTTGTTGATGAAAGAATCCAAAAAGTCGAACAATCTCTGGGGAAACTTGTATCTGTTGATATTGGTGGTGTCACAGAACGCAACAAGACGGCGACAACAAAGCAGATTATTTTGACACCTGACCCCGACGATACGGTTGATCAATCCCATATCACCCCGCAGGACATTGCCGCATAAGTGCAATCCTATAAAATGGGGAAAACGAACGGTCTTGGTTTGGTGTTTATAGTGGATAAGTTAGGACGATCTAAGCAAGCCGCTTCAAGCATGACATTAGGGGGTGCAGTTTATATCGTCTTTTTTAATGTTGCCACTCGGGAGGTGATTTCTGTTGAACGCAAAATTCAACGTGCGAGTGGAAGTGGCTTTCGCAATTTCTGGTTTGGTGTCATTAAAAATACGGATGCAGATTTGAGCAAATATCGGTAGCCAGGCACAGGTAAGCGGAAATCTTTCGAGATATAGCCGTTCTTGGCAACATTGGGACAGGGCGCACGACCACCAATCCACTTGGGGTTTTTTGACCCCACGCCCTTTGCTTCGTTCATCCAACTTCAACTGCCATTGGCCGCACCGGCTGGTTTTCCGCCTTCAAACCGGCGCAACCATCGCCAGCGTTAACGAGCCGCTGGCGATCAGATTTCTTCCTGCCGTCGCCTCCACGTTAAAGCGGAACAGCGCGCCGAAATTCCGGTCCACCGTCGCACGCAGCACCAGCGTGTCGCCCGGCACGGCGGGATGCGTGAACTTGATGTTCGTCACGGCCAGAAAGAATGCCCTCGGCTTTTCCGGTGGCGCGGCGGCGGATGCCATTTCGCTCAAGCCGATAAGCAGGCCGCTGGTCTGCGCCAGCGCCTCAGCGATGAGCACGCCGGGCATGATAGGCCGGCCCGGAAAATGCCCGGCAAAGTGCGGTTCTTCCGCGCGCAGCAAACGCTCTGCTACGATAGATTTTTGCGGCTCCAGCTTTATCACGCGGTCTACGAATAGGAATGGCGCGCGGTGCGGCAGCAACGGCAGCAGGTCGGCAAGTTCAAATAAGGCTTTGTCGTTCATGATTTTTGCGGGTTGATTTCCCAGGCGGTTCCGGCGTCGAGGGTTTTCAATTCCTGGGCGATGCGGCGATGCACGCGGTCGCACAACGCGCGGGCGTTGTCTCCGGGACGCGGCGGTTCCGGGTCGAGAAAGCGGATGCGGTAAAAATTCTGGCGGCACGGAAAAACACTGCCGGGCACTTTAGCCATGAACGGTTCGGTGGAATGGATGACCACCGGCAGCACCGGCACGCCCGCCGCGAGCGCCAGGTCGAAGGCCAGACGGTTGAACGGTTGCAGCCGGCCGCTCCGGGCGCGTGAGCCCTCCGGAAATACCAGCAGGTTTTTCCCGTCGGTTAGAATCTGGCGGCAGCGCGCCGACGCGGTGGTAACCGATTCCAGCGAATCACGGTTCACACTGACGAGGTCAAAATAGCGGACGAGCAGGTGATACATCGGCTGCCGGGCATGGGCCGACTTGGTCAATGCGCCGGTGCGCGGCGATAGGCCGAGCAGAAATATCGAGTCCATGAAGCCGCGATGGTTTGACACGAACACCGCGGGCCGCAACTGTTCTATTTTTTCGTGCCCGGAAATTTCGATTATCCGATATACGCGGAATAGCGGCAGCCAGACGCGCGTGAAAAATCCGAGGAAGCCGGTTAAAACCCTTTGAAAAAATCGCTGCCGCGCCGCTGGCCACGGCGTCAGCAACAGGAACAGCGGCACGCCCAGCGCCACAAAAATCAGCTTTGAGAGGAAGTAGCTCGCGTAGCCGAGGCCCGTCAGGAATACGACGGCGGGGAAAAACCTGTTCGGGCCGCGTTTCATTTTTGCTCGGAGCATTGTTTCAGTAGCATTTCGATTTTATGCCGTTCGCCGCCGAGCGCCGGCTTGCCGTCCAGCGCCCGCCGGCAGGCGGCGGCGGCTTCGGTGCGTTTGCCCTGCCGGAATAAAACCTCCGCCAGCAGCCACGCGTTTTGATAATAGCCCGGGTTGTTCGTTTCCGCCTGCAATGCGAAGGCTTTCGCAGCATCGAGGTCGCCTTTTTTCAGCGCGAGGTAGCTGTCGCTCAAATTGGTTTTCCCGGCGAGGTAATGCGAATATTCGCCATTGGTCAGAATCGGGTCAGCGGGCAGCGTCTGTTCCGGCAATAGTTTTTCGGGCGCGTTCACGTCGAACGCCACAAATTTGCCAAGCTGGTGCGGCGGCGTGGCGGCCCAGAATATTCCGGCCGTCAAATCCATCACCACGGCGTGCGTGGCGATGAGCGGATTCAGCGAACCGCGATGTCCATTACCGGCGAGCTGGCCGCCGGGCAATTGCCGGTCGCGCAGCAGCGCCGCGCCGGCCGCCGCGTTGAGCCGGTTGGTGGCGAGCAGTTCGGTCATCCGGTCAAAACGCGAGAGCGAGGTGTCGGCGCGCTGGTAGGTTTCATTGATGGCGGTGTCCTTCAGTTCCGCGGTGAGATAATGATTGGCGCAGACGAGCGAATCCGACTTTGGCTCCGGCTCGCGCACGGCGGTCTTTTCCGGGGTTTTTTCGACCACGATGAATTTGCCATCCGCGCGGCTGCCAACCAGAAACATCGCGGAGACGAATACCTGGCGCTGGCGGATGATTGCCGTGGCCTCGGCCAGAGTGTGCGCATGTTCCAAAACTTCGCGGGCTACAAGGCAAGTCGGGGTGGCGGCGTCGGCTGGCAAATCCGATGGCGCGCCGTTGATTGTGATGGAAACTCCCTCGCGGTTCAGGCCCGAAACGCAGCCGGCCATGCCCGCCCACGCCAGCGAAATGAACGGAATGCCATTCTTCGGCTCGCAGATGATCAAAATTCGGTCTTCGTCAAAAACCGGATCGGCCTCCCAGTCGAAGTTGCGTCCGCACAGCAGATGCTTTTCCGCCGTGGCCTCGCCCCATGCGCCGAACGCCGTGCATCCGCGCCGGATGAGCGGGCTGTTCATCAGCATGTAGGAGATATCCTGTGCGCCGTGATAATTCAAAACGCGGTTGTAATACGGCCCCATCTCTGGGTGCGTGTCAGGACTGCCGCGCGAAATGCCCAGCATTTCCAGCTGCAACTCCGGGGTGATGTGCTGTGTCATGTGCCGGTTCTTGTAGGTCACAAAAAACTCCAGCGTGAATTGAATCCAGCGATACGGTGCGACGTGGTGCAGCAGGGTCACAACGGAATCTTCCTGGCGCTTGATTTGTTTTTGCGTCAGCACGCCGTTGGCGTAGCCCATTTCAAATGGGGTTCCCGTCAGGTAAAGCACCGGCAGCCCTTCGCGCTGACCGAACCAGTTCTTTCCCAGATAGACACGATCGCCGCGCGTTTCCGACTGGAGCGAAAGAATAGCCGGGGTCTCCGTTAGCACCGGTTCCTTGGCCACCCAGCGATACATGAGCGCCAGCATCACGCCCCACAAAATCAGCAGTGCCACAGCCCCGCCGCCGGTGAGCCAGAGCAGCCGTTTCAGCCATTTGCGACGGCGGTTCATGGCTGCGTCTCCTTCGGCACGGTCATTTCGGCGATCCGCAGTTCCAGCCGATAAGATTCCGCGTTGACCTCAAACGCGCCGGGGATTTCTGTGGCAACTCCGGGATGCTTGCGGAAATTCTTCGGTACTGCCCGGTAGAAATATTTTCCCTCGAGCAGTAAATCCAATTCCTGCCAGTGCGCGCCATCGGCGGAAAAAATGTATCGCGCTGTCACGCCGGTGGAATCTGGATCGGTTTGCAAAACAACATTGCCGCCTATCGTAG
>Ga0265327_10001635_pt1 | contig 27013 bp, 31 predicted proteins | sample 41621metaG_FD_202089 | JGI IMG/M metagenome (GOLD analysis project Ga0265327, IMG submission 202089) | Rhizosphere microbial communities from Carex aquatilis grown in University of Washington, Seatle, WA, United States - 4-16-21 metaG | ecosystem: Host-associated > Plants > Roots > Rhizosphere...
TGATCACCACTCAGGCCGAGCCGGCGTACTCGGCGGCTGCCGGCGGCGCGGTGTGGGTGACGAACTTCGACGGCGACAGCCTGACCCGCATCGACCCGGCCACCAACCACACGCGCGAGGTGCGCGTTTGTGTCGGCCCGGCCGGCATCGCGGCGGCGGGCGACGCGGTGTGGGTGGCCTGCCCGAACGCCCACCAGCTCGTCCGGGTGACGACCCGCTGAGCGGCTACGCCGCGTGCTCAGCGCGCCGGCGAGCCCGATCCTCCCGAAACCAGATCAGCTCGTAGCCATGCAGGGCGAGCCAGACGGCCGTCATCAGGGCGAGCGTCGCGAGTGCCGGAATGGCCTGGGCGACCGGCGTGAGCAGGACGAGGACGGCGGCGGCGATCACCCGGCCGCGGCCGATCGTCCGGGAGATGCGCCAGCGAAGTGCGACGAAGCTCCCCAGGTGGAGGGCGCCGCCGCAGCAGATCGCGATCGCCGGGATCAGCCGCAGCTCCGCGTGGACGCGGGCGAGCGCGGTTCGCATGCCAAAGGCGAAGAGCACGATGCCCGCGATCATCGGCAGGTGCCCGTAGGTGTAGGCGTCGCGGGCGAGGGCGACCTGCTCTGCGCCGTGGCGCTGGGCGAGCAGTCGCTGGATGCCACCGGCTGCGAAGTCGAAGTAGGCAAAGCAGAAGGACGCCGCCACCACCAGGGCAAGCACGGCCGCGGCGATCACCCCGGCGGACAGGTCGGTGCCCCGTGCCCCGAACCCGATCGCGCTCATCGATTCGCCGACCGCGATGATCACGATCAGACCGTCCGCTCGGCGAAGTGCGCCGGATACACCCGCCATCCGGCGGTGCCTCCTACCAGCGTCGACCCGAAGAAGGCGACGACGAAGGCGAGCAGCCACAGCGGAGCGCGCCACACGGCCGGAACGAACGCCGCCGCAAGGACGAGCGCGGCACCCGGCAGCACCGTCCACGTCGTCCGCAGGACGGCCGCGAGCAGGTCCGGCTCGTGCTTGCTCACCAGCGCGTACAGGCCGACGAAGGCCGCGACCACCGCGAAGAACGCGACTCCGAAGACGAGCCGCCCAGCGCCGAACGCCCTGGGAACCGCGAGCGCGGCGACGAAGAGGGCGGCCGTGGCGAACACCATCACCGTCCAGACCAGTCCCGACTCGGCGTCGGCGAAGTTGGTCAGCCAGGCAAAGCTCGCCCACACCCACCACAGCACCGCGAGTACCAGTAACCCGTGCGCGAGGCCGCTCCAGGACTCGTGCTCCAGCCACAGCGTCGTCACGTGGGCGAACCCGAAGGCGAACACCAGGTCGAAGAACAGCTCGGTCGGAGCGACGCGTTGCTCCCGTGCGACGAAGGGGTCGGCCACGCTGCGACCCTAACGCTCGATGGCCCCGACTCGCTGGAGCAGCGAGTGGTTGGGGATGCGCCTTTGACCCCGCAATGTGCCCACTTGCACCTGGAGCTAGGCTGGGGGAATGAACAGCTTCGACCCCCCCAGCGAGAACGAGACCCCGCTGGACGCCTACTCCCGGACGGTGATCGCGGCGGTCGAGCGAGTGTCCCCGTCGGTCGCCAGCCTGCGGGTCAGGCTGGGCGGTAGGCCGCGCGGGCGCGTTGCCGGCGGCGCGGCGGTGGCGATCACCGAGAACCGGCTGGTCACCAATGCCCATGTCGTCCCCGCGTCGACGCGCGATGGCTGGGCGTCGTCTCCGGACGGCCGCGAGCTCCGGTTCACCGTGATCGGGCGGGACGCGTTCAGCGACCTGGCGGTGATCGCCGTCGACGCATCCGACCTCCCGCCGGCCCGGCTGGGCGACGCCTCGACGCTGCGTGTCGGCCAGCTCGTGGTCGCGATCGGCAACCCGCACGGCTTTGCCGGCTCCGTCACGACCGGGGTCGTCTCGGCGCTCGGCCGGTCGCTGCCGGCCAGGTCCGGCGGCACCCTGCGGATGATCGACAACGTGATCCAGACCGATGCGACCCTGAACCCCGGGAACTCGGGTGGGGCGCTGGCGACCGCCGACGGCCGCGTGGTCGGGATCAACACGGCCCTGGCCGGGATGGGCCTCGGGCTCGCCGTGCCGATCAACGACCACACCCGCAGCCTGATCTCGGTGTTGATGACCGAGGGCCGCGTCCGCCGCGCATACCTGGGGGTTGCGGCTGCGCCGCGGCCGCTGCCGCCACGTGCGGCCACCGATCTCGGGCGTTCGGGCGGCCTCGAGGTGATCGACATCACGCCCGGCAGCCCGGCCGAGCGGGCCGGGCTTCGCGCCGAGGACATCGTCGTTGCGATCAACGGCGCTCCGGTCGAGCGCGTCGAGGAGCTGCAGCGCCTGCTGTCGTCGGAGGCCATCGACCAGCTCCAGAAGCTGACCGTGCTCCGGGCCGGGGAGCGGGTCGAGCTCGAGGTGCGCCCGATCGAGCTCGCGGCAGCCTAGGTCGAGTCGCCGTCGGGCCGGTGGTGCTCCGGGGCGACCAGGTCGCCGTACTCCGGGTGCGCCTTGATGTATGCGCCGATGAAGGGGCACAACGGCACCACGGCGAGTCCCCGGCGGCGCGCATCGTCCAGGGCACCGGCCGCCAGGCGGCCGCCGAAGCCGCGGCCCTGGCAGGCGGGGCTGACCTCGGTGTGGGTGAGCGCGATCCGGTTCTGGCGCCGGCGGTAGGCGAGCAGGCCGATCCGGCGCCCGTCGAGGAGGAGCTCGTACCGGTGCTGGTCGGGCACGTCGACGACCCTCGCTCCATCCGAGGGCGCCTGTGGATCCACCAACTCCAGGTCGCCGGTGCCTCTGAAGTATTCGAGCAGCTGTCCGGTCGCGTCGGATTCACGCGCGTCCCGGTGATCGGCGAACCGCTGCCGGTGGGCAGCACCGAACTGACCCGGGGCGCGCTGCTGCAGATGGGCGAAGATCTCGCGCGTGCCGCGATAGATCTGCCCGTCCTCGGCCTGCAGCACCGGGATCTGGTCGGTGCCGGCCGTCTCACGCAGGTGGGCCCGCTGCTCGGGCCACGGCTCGACCTGCCGCACGATCGCGTCGATGCCGAGTTCGGTCAGCACCTCGCGGACAGCCGAGGAGAAGGGGCACCATTCTGCCTGGTAGAGCGTGACGAGGGGATCAGACATCGCGGTTGGGGCGCCGGCGGGGGGCGCCTGCGCCTGCCGACCCTAACGGGTTTGTAGCTGACTCCGTCCGGCCCGCGGGAGGAGGCACCCGCCTCCCGCGGGCCGCTCGCCGCTGCTACTCGCCGGCCCCCAGGTCGACGATCGGGTTCAGCAACCCGATCACGCCGGGGTCGACGGTGACGCTGTCGTCCCCGTCCAGCGTGTTCAGCAACAGCGTGTCGTTGGCCGGCTCGCTGCCGGAGATCTGGACGTGGGGCTGGAGGCCCGCGACGGAGACCTGCGAGCCGAAGCTCGTCACGTGCACGCGGTCGGGCCCGTTGGTGCCGTTGACGATCACCGAGTCGGCCGCGCCGTCGCCGGTGCCGTCGAACCCGGCCAGGTCGGCCCCGACCGAGGTCACGTCCGTGCCGGTCAGGTCGTTGACGGTCAGCGTGTCGGCGCTGCCCAGCAGACGCAGGTTGACGGTCTCGATGCCGGCGGCGTCCATCGTGATGGCGGCCACGTCGCGGAACAGCCGCAGCCGCGAGCCGTTCGCGGAGAGATCGATCTTCTCCGGCGCGTTGGAGCCGTTGAACTGCAGCGTGTCGTGGCCGCCCTGGCCCCCGATCGTGTCGCTGCCGTCGCCCGGATCCCACTCGAACGTATCACTGCCGGTGCCCATGAGGGCAACATCGCTGCCGATGTTGCCGTCCACCAGGTCGTTGCCCGGTCCGGCCAGGAGCAGGTCGTTGCCGTCGCCGCCCTCCAGCGTGTCGTCCCCGCTGCCACCGTTCAGGGTGAGGCTGGTGATCGCCGCCAGGCCGTTCTGACCGATCAGCTGGTCGTTGCCGCCCAGCCCGGACAGCGAGACGTTCTCGACCGTGGGGTCGCTGTTCACGACGACGCCGCCGGGGGTGAACGCCGCGGCCGCCGCGCCGTTGCGGGCGACAGCCATCGTGTCGTCGCCCGGTGTGCCCGTGAAGTTGAGCACGTCCTGGTCGTCGCCGCCGTCGAAGTTGACCGCAGCCTGGGCAGTCACGCCCACCGGCAGCGCCAGCGTGTCGGCGCCGCCCAGCGTGTTCACGTCGACCGCGTCGAGACCCGATTCATCGCCGGTCACGCTCGTCTGTGCGGACAGACCGCCTACCACCAGTGCACCGCTGGCATTGCCGAGGGTGACGTTGTCAGGACCGGCGGTGCCGTCCACGACGACCGTGTCGGCTGCCCCGTCGCCCACGCCGCCGAACGCGGCCAGGTTGACGTTGACGGCGCTCAGGTCGGTGCCGCGGAGATCGCCCACCGTGACGGTGTCGGCCGAGCCGAGGGTGTTCAGGTTGGTGGTCTCGATTCCGTTCAGGTCCATCGTGATCGCAGCCACGTCGCGGGTCATCCGCACCCGGGAATTGTCTGCCTCGAAGTCGATCCTCTCCGCCGCGTTGGAGCCGTTGAACTGGAGCGTGTCGCGGCCGCCCTCGCCCTCGACGATGTCGCTGGCGTCGCCGGGGTCCCAGTTGAACGTGTCATTCCCGGCGCCGAGCTCGGCGACGTCGCTGCCGGCGTTGCCGTCGACAAAGTCGTTGCCGGCGCCTCCCAGCAGGAGCTCGTCGCCGCTGCCGCCGATCAGCGTGTCGCTGCCGGCTCCGCCGTTGAGCGTGATTGCCTGGCCGGCGATCACGCCGCCGCTCTGGTCGACCCGCACCTCGTCGTCACCGCCACGGGCGTCGACCTCTATTGCCGAGAAGGTGGAGCGGTCGAACGCGAAGTCGGTGGTGCCGTCCTCGCCGACGTCGATGTTGAGGATGTTCGGGTTGCCGAAGTCGAGGCTCAGCGAGACCTTGTCGCCGGCGCCGTCGCCGGTCACGAACAGTGTGCCGTCGCGTACCTGTGCGGTGGTGGCGGCGGACGCGCTGGCCACGCCTGGGCCGAGAGCTGCGAGGAGGGAGATGGCTGCAGCCGCAGCCAGCACCCTCCGTGTGGGTGCACGGTGCATTGGAGTTTCTTCCCCTTGTTTGGTGTTAAGCGGAGCGGCGCCGAGCGCGGGGCCCGGGCCGTCCGACGCAGGCCCGCCGGGATGCCGATCCCGGTCAGCCGCCGCGAGTATTGGGGTTCAGTACGGAGACGGCGGCGCGATCGGATTGCTCGAACTCGCTCCACCGATGGCTCCGGTCACGCCCGGGTTTGCCGCCAGAGCCGCACAGGGTAGGGGCATTGCACGTTTGGCAGTTGGCCACCGGACCAATCGCTGGAGCACGCTTGCAGACCCTCTTCCATCGCTTCGCGCAACGCATCTCCGTGGCAGTCGGGTCGCCGTGGGCATTCGCGCTCGCGGTCTCGGCGATCGTGGTGTGGGGCGTCGCCGGCCCGCTGCTCGGCTTCTCGACCACGTGGCAGCTGGTGATCAACACCGGCACCACGATCGTGACGTTTCTGATCGTGTTCCTCATCCAGAACACGCAGAACCGTGAGTCGCAGGCCGTGCAACTGAAGCTGGACGCGCTGATCCTCGCCTCCAGCGCCAGCAATCGGGCGCTCGACGTCGAGGACGTCTCCGACGATCAGGCCGCAGCCATGCTGAAACAGTTCCAGGACCTCGCCGCTCGGCTCTCCGCCTGACCGGCCCGTTGGCGGGCGACGGCGGCCGAGTGCTCAGCACCTGGACGCGTGCGTTCAGTGATTCGACCCATGCGATCGAGCGCGTTGGTGTGTATCGTCGGGGTGGTACGCCGGTCCCATCCCGAAAGGAGCCCTCCGTTGTCCTTCGTGTCGCGCGGATTCCACGGTCGGCGCGAGCGTCAGTTCGACCCCTCGCGGATCCCGCCGGGGCAGTACGCGACGAACGAGTTCCCGGTGCTTTCCGCAGGCCCAACTCCGCACACGCCGCTGGAGTCCTGGACGTTCGGGGTCGACGGCGAGGTCGACGATGCCAAGCAGTGGAGCTGGGACGAGTTCCTGGCTCTCCCGTCCGAGCGGATCACGGTGGACATCCACTGCGTGACCAAGTGGTCGAAGCTCGACACCCACTGGCGCGGGGTCTCGCTCGACACCCTGCTGGGAGGTGTCGAGACCGAGGCTGGTTACGTGTCGGCGACCAGCGACGGCGGGTACACCACGAACCTCCCGCTCGAGGACCTGATGGGCGGCAAGGCGTGGATCGCGTACGAGTACGACGACGAGGCGCTCGATCCCGAGCATGGCGGGCCGGCGCGGCTGCTGGTACCTCACCTGTATTTCTGGAAGAGCGCCAAGTGGGTTCGCCGGCTGACCCTGCGCCTCGATGACGAGCCAGGCTTCTGGGAGTCCTACGGCTATCACAACTACGGAGATCCATGGCTGGAACAGCGGTACGCGGGCGACTGAACTGGCAGCTGGGGACGGTCTTCGAGCTGGTCGACGAGACGGCGCATGCCCGGAGCATCGCGCTCGACCTGCCCGACTGGCCGGGCCACCTCGCGGGCCAGCACGTCGACGTCCGCCTGACAGCCGAAGACGGCTACCAGGCGCAGCGGAGCTACTCGATCGCATCGGCTCCGGGCGACGACCACCTGGTTCTCACGATCGAGCGGATCGACGACGGGGAGGTCTCGCCCTATCTGGCCGATGAGCTCCGCGCCGGCGACCAGCTCGAGCTCCGCGGGCCGATCGGCGGGTACTTCGTCTGGAGGCCCACCGGCGACACCCCGGTGCAGATGTTCGCCGGCGGATCCGGCGTCGTGCCGTTCCGGGCGATGCTCCGTGACCGCGCCGCGTCCAGGAGCACGGCGCCCTTCCGGCTGCTCTACTCGGCCCGCAGCCTCGGCGACGTCCTCTACCACGACGAGCTGGCCCGCTGCGCGGAGTCCGACGGCGTCGACGTCCGCTACACGTTGACCCGGGAGTGGCCGGAGCAGTGGGATGGCTACCAGGGCCGGATCGACCGGGCGTTGATCGCGGAGGTTGCGTGGCCGGTCGAGGATCGGCCGCAGGTGTTCGTGTGCGGTCCCAACGGGTTCGTCGAGGCCGTCGGCCAGGCGATGGTCGAGCTCGGGCACGACCAAGGCCGGATCAAGACCGAGAGGTTCGGGCCGAGCGGTGGCTGACATGTCCAGGACCGCACTGGATGGCAACGCGGCGGCAGGAATCCTGTTCGAAGCGTTCGGCCGGGAGATGACCATGGTCGTCGCGACCTGCCGGTCCTGCGGGCAGACGGCGCCGCTCGCCGAGACGGTGGCGTACGTCCAGACCCCAGGCACCGTTCTTCGGTGTCGTCAGTGCAGCGGGGTGCTGCTCGTCGTCGTGCAGCAGCGCGCGGAGACCCGCGTATTTGACAGAGGCGTTACCTTGCATCTGTGAACATCCTTTCGGAGTCCGATGGCAGCCCCCGCTAGCGCAGCCCTGTCCTCATCCCAGCTCGACCAGCTGGCCGCGCTCGGTGAGGTGCGCTCGGCAGCGGTCGGAGACATCCTGTTCCGGGTGGGGGATGCGACGTACCCGTTCATCGCAATCCTCGATGGCGAGGTTGCGATCCTGGACGGAGCCAATCAGGAGATCATCCGTCACGGCAAGGCAGGCTTCCTGGGTGAGATGAACCTGCTGTCGGGGCAGAGCGTGTTCTTGACCGCGGTCGTCACGCAGCCGCTGCGCTACGTCGCCGTCGAGCGCGATGCGCTGCGCGCGCTGCTGTTCGAGGACAACTCGCTGGCCGACGTTCTGCTGTCGACGTTCGTCAGGCGGCGGGATGCGCTGCAGGAGGTTCCGGGCATCGGCATCGAGATCGTCGGCCCTCGCTCCTCGGCGGCGACCCTGCAGGTCGTCAACTACGCGCGGGCCAACCATCTGCCCTTTACCTGGCGGGATCCGGGGGACGACGAGGTCGCGGCCGGGCTGGTCGCAGGACTCGACGCTGCCAGCCTCCCGCTGGTGCGGCTTCCGGGCGGGGCGGAGCTGCGTGGCCCGTCGACCGGCCAGGTGTCGCGCGCGCTGGGGATCGGCCGCGAGCTCGCGCCGCGTGAGGAGGTCGATCTGCTGGTGGTCGGAGGCGGCCCCGCCGGATTGGCGGCAGCGGTCTACGGAGCGTCGGAGGGACTCGAGACGCTGGTCGTCGAGAGCACGGCGCTGGGCGGCCAGGCCGGCTCCTCCCGTCGGATCGAGAACTACCTCGGGTTTCCGGCCGGCATCACCGGGATCGAGCTGACCAGCCGGGCGGTCACCCAGGCCCGCAAGTTCAACGCCCGCACTGCAACCCCCTACCGCGTCGCCTCGCTCGATGCGACGAACGGGAGCTACGTCGCACACCTCGAGGAGGGTACCGACATCGTCGCTCCCACCGTCCTGCTGGCGACCGGTGCCCAGTACCGCCGGCTGCCGGTGGACGGGCTGTCCGACTTCGAGGGAATCAGCGTGTTCTACGCAGCGGGCCCGCCCGAGGCCCAGCTCTGCGGTGCGTCGCGCGTCGGCGTTGTTGGCGGAGGCAACTCTGCCGGGCAGGCCGCTGTCTGGCTCGCCCGCGGCGGCGCGCTGGTGACGCTGTTCCACCGGCGGGCCGATCTCCGCGAGACGATGTCGGCCTACCTCATCCACGACCTCGAGCGCTACGGCGTCAACATTCGCGATCGCAGCGAGATCGCCGTGCTGCACGGCCAGGACGGGAGGCTGGATGCCGTCACCCTCAAGGACGGCGACCGTGTCCCGGTGTCGTTCCTCTTCCTGTTCCTGGGGGCGTCGCCATGCACCGGCTGGCTGGGCGACGCGGTGGCCCGCGACGATCACGGGTTCGTCGTCACCGGTCCCGAGGCCGGCGCGGAGTTCCTGCTCGAGACGAGCTTGCCCGGCGTGCTTGCCGCGGGTGATGTCCGTTCCGGCTCGACCAAGCGCTGCGCCGCCGCCATCGGCGAGGGAGCGATGGCCATCCAGATCGTTCACGAGCGGATCGCCGCGCGAGCCGCGCAGACCGCCGCGCGATCCTGACCGCACGGGAGGCCCGATCGGGTGACGAGCGTGATGCGGGAAACAATCATGACCCAGCCGGCCGAGCTGCGACGGATGCTGGGCGATACGTCGGGAGTCTCGGATGTCGCCGGGCGGCTGCGCGGCAGGCCGGTGATGCTGGTCGGCACCGGGACGAGCTGGCACGCCGCCAACATCGGCGCCTGGTTCCTGCGCGCCGCCGGCGTCGAGGCCGTGGCGGTCCAGGCGATGGACGCCGAGCTGTACGGGCCCCATGCAACGAAGGACGACGGGCTGATCCTGCTCAGCCATCGGGGCACCAAGCAGTTCACGTCGCAGGTGCTCGACGACGCACGGACTGCGGGCGGGGCGGTGGTCGTGATCTCCGGGCGTGGGTCACCGGGGGCGGACCTCGAGACGGTCGACCAGGAGCGGTCGTCTGCGTTCACGGCGAGCCACACCGGCGCCATGCTCCGGCTGGCGCAGATCGCCGTTGAGCTCGGGGCCGATCTGGGACCGCTGGATGCCGTTCCCGAGGCGGTCGCAGAGGTGGTCGAAGGGCCTCCGGTGGGGGTCGAGCCGCCGCCCCGGTCGCTCGAGTTCATCGGGGCCGGGCCCAACCAGTGGACGGCGGCGGAAGGAGCGCTGAAGGTGCGCGAGACCGCATACGTCGCCGCCTCCAGCATGAGCGTCGAGCAGTACCTGCACGGGCCGTTCGTCGCCAGCGGGCCATCCGACGCGCTCGTCTGCCTCGACGGCGGCGGGCCTGGCGCGGAGCGGTTGCAGGCCGTGGCGCGCGGAGCCGAGTCGTGCGGCGTCGCCGTGAAGGTGATCAGCGCCCAGGCCCCGAGCGAACTGCTGTCGGTGTTCCCCCTGACCGCCGTTGTGCAGATGATCGCTCTCGAGAGCGCCGAGACGCTGGGCACCAACCCCGACAGCTTCGGCCGCGATCTGCCTTCTCGGGCCCACGCCCTGGACGGAATCTCGCTCTAGTCGGAGCACCTACAGGGTTCGGGATGACCAGAGCACTGCCGCGAGCACGACGCTGATCAGCGAGGCGACGAGCCCGACAATCCAGGCGTCCACGGACTGGGTGCCGAGAATCGCGGCGACCGCCACCGCAATCGCAACGATGCCGCTGGTTGCAACCAGCCGGACGAACAGTGACTCGGCCGCGAAGCGGGGCTGCGACCGGCGATCGATGAACGGCACAGCGGGGGCGTCGAGGGGTGCGCCCGGTTGCTCGTTCTCGGCCGGTTCGACGTCACTCTCGGCGCCTTCAACGTCAGGGTTGGAGTCGCTCATCGGGGGGTGGTATACCCGGCCGCCGAGGTGAGCAAACGATGCAAGGCCGCGTGGGCCCGCACCGGGGCCGTCGTTTGGGTCACGCGCCGCACGGGTAGCGTCCACTCGTGACGACTATCCACGAGACCCCGCCGACGCCACCGGCGCCGCCACATCCCGATCCACTGCCGACACCCGGCGATCCGACTCCGCCCGAAGCGGAGTAGCCGGATGACCGAAGACGACGGTGCGCCCCGAGCTCCCGTCGCCCGCTACTTCTTCGCGTCGACGGCTCGCTGCAGTTCGGCCTTGTTCATCGAGGAGCGACCCTTGATCCCGCGCTGCCGGGCCTCGTTGTAGAGCTGGGCCTTGGTCCGGCCCTTGGTGCGGTTCGTCCCCGATCGCTGACCGCCGCGCTTCGACGAGGGCATGTCCTCGACTGAGCTGCGCGACGCGGTCTTGGACTGGCCCTTCTGCGCCCGCTCCTTGTTGACCGTTCGGGCGGCGATCTCCTTGGCGCGCCGAGCGCTCCGGCCCGCCTTGCACTCGCTGTCGACGATGTGCTGATACTCCCGCTCCTGCTTGTTAGTCCAGCTAGAGGGCATGTTCGACTCCTTCCGTCTCGGTGTCCTGAGGGGCTGATGCGTGGGTACCCGCGGGTTCGGGCGGGGATACCGCCGCGCGCTGCAACTGTCGGCGCGGCCAGATGCTGGATCGGCCGAACAGCGCGATCAGCGCCGGAGCCAGCAGCGCGCGCACCAGGAACGTCTCCAGCAGCACCCCGGCGGCCATCGCGAACGCGATCTCGCGGAACGACCGCAACGGGATCAGCGCCAGCAGGCCGAAGCTCGCGGCCAGCGTCAATCCGGCGATGCGGATCGCGCGAGACGCCCGCGGAGCCGCGACTGCGACCGCCTCCGGGAGCGGCCTGACCCGGGCTTCCTGCCAGATACGCCCCACCACGAAGATGTTGTAGTCGGAGCCCAGCGACACCAGCAGCACCGCCACCACGAACGGCACGTAGTAGGTGAGCTGGCCGTAGCCGAGGATGTGCACGAAGAGCCAGGTCGTCAGTCCCAGCGCAGCCGCGACGTTGAGCACGCTCGAGGCCAGCAGTAAGAGAGGCGCCAGCAGCGCGCGGAGGAAGACGGCCAGCAGGATGAAGTTGATCGCCAGCACGACCAGACCGACGCGGAGCATGTCCGACTCCATCGCCGAGATCGTCTGGTCAGCCAGCGCGGTGTCCCCGGCGTAGCTGAAGCGCGCTCCATGGATGCCGGCGCGGCCCGCCAGGGCGGGTATCTGATTCCGCAACCGCTGAAGGTCGTCGATGCCCGCGGCTCCCAGAGGGTCATCGCGGAACACGACCACGTACCGGGCCGCGTCTCCGTTCGACGAGACGAACACGCCGAGCCGAGCGACGGGCGGTTCGTCGGCAGGACCCAGGACACCACCGACGTCGCCGGTCCTCGCGATCAGCTGCTGGAGGCGGTCGAGCGCCGCCGGCTGGGTGCGGGCGATGCTGCTCCCCCGCACGAGCACCGTGGTGGGAGAGAGGATTCCCGCCGCGAACCCGCGTTGGGCGGCTGTTGCGGCCTGGTGCTCCGGGGAACTGGCGGGAAGGTCGCTGAGCTGGCCGAATCCCAGCCGCAGGTGGCCGACTGGCCATGTTGCGAGCACCAGGATCGCGCCGCACACGACCACAACGCCCGCGGCTACCGGACGGCGGGTGATCAGCCCCGTCAGCCCGTGAGGCTCGGCGGGCGGCGCCGGCGCGACGGTACCGGCAGCAGGCTGCCTCTGCGGCCAGAAGGCTCCGCGCCCGAACGTTGCCAGCAAGGCCGGCACGAGCGTGAGCGAGACGACGAACGCTACGCCGACCGTCAGCGCCAGCGCCGGCGCGAGATCGTGAAACAGCCCGAAGCTCGACACCAGCAGACCGAGCAGGCTGCCGGCAAGGATCACCGCGCTGGTCAGAGCGATCGGCGCGACGTGGGCGGTGGTGACCCGCACGGCCGTCCTCGGCTGATCGCCGTCGCGCATGCGGTTGCGCGTCCCCGACAGCAGGAAGACGGCGTAGTCCGTCGTCAGTCCGAGGGTGAGCGCGACCACCACCGGGTCGAGCTCCTGCGGCACCGCAAGCCCGTGAGACTGCAGGCGTTCGAGCAGCCACACGGTCATCACCAGTCCGACCGCGGCGGCTGCCAGAACCATCAACGGCGCCCCCAGCGACCGGTAGGCGATGCCGACGATGCCGAGGATCAGCACGAGGGTGCAGATCTCGAGCAGAGCCAGGCCGTTGTCGATCAGGATCCCCTGGCGGAGCTGGCCGGGAATCACGCCGGTCTGGTGCGCCGTGTCCCCGGTCGCACTGGACAGCGACCGTGCGTACGCGGCGGCCGCCTGCGTCTGCCGCTGCTGCGTCAGGTTCGGGTCGATGTCCAGGAACGTGACCGCGGTCGTGCCCGACTCGCGCGAACCCGGGAACAGCTTCAGCGTGTTCGTGATCGGGAGGGCGAAGCGCACGGCGCCGCCGGTGGTGGTGTCGGTTCGCACGGCTTGAGCCGTGACGGCTGCCAGGTCCCCGGCGGAGAGCCCGCCCGGCGAGCGAACGACGACCGCGAACTCCGCCTGGGCTGGAACATGGAACAGCTTCTCGGAGGTTGCCAACGTGCGCAGCGCCGGGGCGCCGCTGGGCACCAGCGTCACGATCGGACCGCTGTTCGACCCGAACTGCGAGAGATGGAGGGACGCCGCGATCGCCAGGGCCAGCCAGGCGGCAAGGATCAGGAAGCGGAGCTTGACCACCAACCACGAGTAGCCGCGGGCCACGCTGCCCGTCGTCGCGCGAAAACGGGCACGAGCGGTCTGTTTCGGGTCTTCCCCTGAGAGGGGCTCCGGTGTCTCCATGGCCCGGTGATGCCCCGGCGCCCCAGCGGGCAAACCCTGGGGGTGGTCAGGACAGGTCGAAGAACTGGTTTCAGAATGAGCGGCGTCGTGAGGCGCAGGGCGCGGCCGTCGCGAACCAGCCGCAACAGGCGGGCATTCTGAAGCCAGTTCTAAAGGCTTAGGTCGACTCGCTCTCGCGGAGCGGGCGCAGGACTGCGGTCTCCTCGGGAGCGAGGCCGGCGCGGCGGCGGGGCGGGTGGTCGAGGACGTCGAACAGCGTCCCGTCGGCCAGCACCGTTCCCGTCCAGGTGCGGTAATCCTTGGCGGTGAAGTCGTCGCCGGCGATCTCCTGCAGGTAGGAGTCGACGTCCTCGGAGTCGATCGGCTCGGGGTCGCCGTCGGCGTTCACGAACTGGAACAGATGCCGACCGGAAAGCGCCTGACATCGCGTGATGGTGCGTGCGACGCGGGGGTCGTCGTAGGACAGCTCGTGTTGCTTGCCGCCCTTACCTCGGAAGTGGAGGTCGACCCGCGAGCCGTGCACATCCACGTGACGGTCGCGAAGCGTTGTCAGGCCGTACGACCCGTTCGTGCGCGCGCAGTCGTCGTTTCCCACCCGGATCGAGGTTCCGTCGAGGAGCTGCACCACCGTTGCCAGCACTCGCTCGCGTGTCAGCGAGTGTCGTCCCATGTCGCGTCGAACCTGGCGGCGAATCCGGGCAACGCCGCGCCAAACGCGATCATCCGGTGGTACTTGGTCTCGTCCCGCACCTCCTGCCAGCGCGGGTGGTAGCGGTACTGCTTGCGGCCCCGCGCGTCGCGGCCGGTTGCCTGGAGGTGCCCGTTCGGCAGACGGCAGACCCACACGTCCGTCCAGGCGGGCGGGATGGTGAGGGAGCGGATTCGGTCCAGGTCTCGGCGGCTCCGGACAGCCTTGCCGCCGGGACGCACGTACCAGAACCCGCTCCCCCTCCTCCGCCTCCGGATGCCTGGGTCTGCGCTCGAAACGTACCGCAGGCCGGCCGCACGAGCCGACGCCTGGGGGTCATCGCCGCAGGAGGCATCCATCGGAGGCCCTAGTGCGAGGCGGCTTTGTTGATGCCGTCGGACATGATGCCACCGGTCGCGATCGAGGTGAGCTTCTGGTCGGCAGCCGACTCCTCGTCGAGCGTATCGCCGAGCAGATCCGCGGCGTCGCTGAAGTCCAGCTCCCTGGCCAGGGCGCGCGCCGTCCCGTAGGCCGCGATCTCGTAGTGCTCCACCCGCTGGGCGGCGGCGATCAGTGCGACATCCTTGGCGACCGGATCGCCGTCGGCCTCGATGATCTCCTCGCCCTCGCTGACGAGGCCCTTCATCGCGTCGCACGTCTCGGTCGGGATCGAGCCGACCATCTGCTCGATCTCCTGCAGCCGCTTGACGTGGCCGCGGGTCTCCTGCAGATGCTCCTCGAACGCCTCGCGCAGCTCCGGCGTCGAAGCGGCCTGTGCCATCTTCGGCAACGCGTCCGTCAGCTGCTGCTCCGCGCTCTTCAGGTCGCCAAGCTGATTGACGAAGACGTCGTTGAGTGTGGTCAGTTGCATGCTGCTCCTTCTTGGGTTCTCCCGGAGGATTCCGGACGGAGCGTCGATACCCCGCGAAGGGGAGCTCTAACCCGCCGGATGGACGTTTGGTCAGTGCCCGCCGGGGGTAGCGCGCGCGGCGGCGGGCGGCCGACCCCGGACGTTTACCGGCCGTGCTCCGGGGGCAGGTCCCGGAGAGATGGCAACGACGACTCGAGACAGCGGCCCAGACGGCCGGGGCGTACCCAGCCGGGAGTCGGTCGGCGAACTGATCGCAGAGACGATCCAGGACGCGTCGGCGCTTGGCCGCAGCGAGGCCGAGTTCGTCAAGGCCGAGATCGCCGACGGCGCCCGACGGGCAGCCATCGGCAGCGGACTTCTGGGAGCCGCGGCCCTGGCCGGGCTGGTGACGATCGGGTTGCTCGCCGCGACGGCGACCCTAGGGCTGGCGACGGCGATGCCCGCGTGGCTGGCGGCGCTCATCGTCGCGGTCGTGTGCGCTCTCGTCGGCGGCGTGCTCGCGCTGGTCGGCACACGCTCGCTACGCAGCGCATCGGACGAGATCACCACCACACTGGTAGAACGAATCAGAGAGGACGTGCAGTGGCTCAAGCACCGGATGAAGCCCGAGTCCGAGTAGACGCGTCACGCGACCGCCTCGGCCGGGATGTCGAGGAGCTGCGTGAGCGGCTGGCGCCGAGGGCCCTGCTCCGCGAGCTGACCCCCGGCCGGACGCGGTCGAACGGGCACGCCAGGCTGAGCGGGGACCAGGCGTCCGGGGTCATCGGCGCTGTGGCGGCGACGAGCGTGATGGCCGTGGCGCGGACCGGTCTGCGCCCGCTCTGGGCCGGTGCGATGCACGCACGCCGGTCGAAGAAGGAGGGCGTGCCGGTTCGCGGCGGGCACGTGGCGATGTACATCGCGGTCGCCGCCGTGGCCACCGCAGCCGAGGTTGCCGCCTACCGGGCGGTCGATCGGTGGGTAAGAACCAGAAACCGAGGGAGACGATGATGAACCTCCAGGGACAACGCGTAGCAGTGCTGGCGACCGACGGCGTGGAGCAGGTCGAGCTGACCAGGCCCACGAAGGCGCTCCGCGAGGCGGGGGCGCGGGTGGACGTTGTGTCACCGAAGGCCGGGTCGATCCAGAGCTTCGAGCATCACGACCCGAGCGATCCGATCGAGGTCGACCGTTCGCTCCCACAGGCAAACGCCGGCGATTACGATGCGCTCGTGCTTCCGGGCGGCGTGATCAACCCCGACGCATTGCGGATGGACGATCAGGCGGTGGAGTTCGTGCGCTCGTTCGTCGAGGCGGACAAGCCGATCGCGGCGATCTGCCACGGGCCGTGGACGCTGATCGAGGCGGGAGGGGTGAACGGGCGGCGGATGACGTCATGGCCGAGCCTGCACACCGACCTGGCGAACGCCGGCGCCGAGTGGGTTGACGAGGAGGTCGTCGTCGACGGCAACCTGGTCACCAGCCGCAAGCCTGATGACATTCCAGCCTTCAACAAGGCTGCGATGGAGCTGTTCGCATCCACGGTGGCGCGCTGACCGAGACACCTCGCGTCGGCTGCAGCGGCTGGTCATACGCAGACTGGCGCGAACCCGTCTACGGCGGCCGGCCGCCCGGCCGGTGGCTGGAGCTCTATGCAGAGCGCTTCAACTCGGTCGAGGTCAACTCCACGTTCTACCGGCTGCCGACGCTGAACGCGGTCCGCGGCTGGAGGGACGCGACGCCGCCCGGGTTCGTCTTCGCAGTCAAGGCCAGCCGCTACATGACCCACATCAAGCGGCTGGCCGGGTTATCCGATCGGGTAGCCCGGTTCAGGGAGCTGCTGCAGCCGCTGGCCGAGGCCGAGAAGCTCGGCCCGGTCCTGTGGCAGCTCCCGAGCAGCTTCCACCGCGACGACGTCAGGCTGGGCGAAGCGCTCGAGGACATGCCCGATGGGCTGCACTGCTTCGAGTTCCGCCACCAGTCCTGGTACTGCCCGCAGGTGCTGGAGCTCCTGCGCGAGCGTCAGGTCGGTCTGGTTGTGCCGATCCACCCGCGGTGGCCGCGCGACGAGCGTTCGCGGATCACGGACTGGACGTATGTCCGGTTCCACTACGGCCTGCGGGGACGAGGCGGCAACTTCTCCGCCGCCGAGCTGGACGGCTGGTCTGGCTGGGTGGGTGAGCGTGCCAGCAGGGGCCGGGTCTACGCCTACTTCAACAACGACTGGAACGCGTTCGCGGTCCGCAATGCCGAGGCCTTGATGAAGCGGCTCGGCGTCGCCCGCCCGGCTGTGCCTGCCTGGTAGGCTGCCGACCCTGTGGCTGGAGGCCCCGACAGGAGCACTGCCGTCAGGATGCCGCCGGGGACACGGCTGCTCGCCCCCACAGGCTTCGGCACCCGGCTACAAGAGCGGCGGGCGCGGATTGTCGCTGTGGTGTGCGTGCTCGTCATTCAGGTCGCCATTGCCCTGCCGTTCCTGTTCGTGTCGCCCACCGACGTCCGCGGGGTTCCCGGCCCGCTGCTGATCGTCGTGTGCCTGGCTGCGGCGTTCCTGCTCGGCCCGTACCTCGGCGTTGCCCTGACCGTGGTCGGCGTTCTGCTTGCCGTTCTGGTCGTTGGAGAGAATCCGGTATCGGAGCCGCTGGTGTGGATCCCGGTGGCGCTCGTGGCGGGCATTGTGGGCGACAGGGTTCGCCGTGGGGACGAGTTGCGGCGGCAGGTGCTGGACGAGCTTCGCGCGGGCCTGGTGGCTCTGTCCGATTCGCCCGACGTCGGGTCGTTGCGGGTGATCTCGCGGTATGTACCCGCGGAGACGGCGCAGGTGCTTGCGGGAGATTTCTACGGCGTGATGCCGACGCCCGACGGCGGCGTTGCGATCATGGTCGGCGACGTCGCCGGGCACGGCCCACCGGCGGCCGCGATCGCAACCCACCTCCGCGCAGCCTGGCGCGGTATGGCAGGTGCGGGCGTTCCGCCTGAGGGCATTATGGACATGCTCAACGACCGGCTGATCGCCGAACAGCGCAGGCCAGGCGTGTCCGTCCGCTTCGCAACCGTGTGCCTGGCAACCATCGCACCCGACAACGCCACGGCGTCGCTCGTGCTGGCCGGCCATCCCCCTCCGGTTCTGGCAGCCGGGGACACTGCGTGGGAATGCCCGCTCGACTCCCAGCCGGCGATCGGCCTGCACGAGTCGTACGAGTGGCGTACCCAGCGGATCGAGCTGCCGTCGGCCCGCTGGACGATGATCATGTACACAGACGGGCTCGTCGAGGGGCAGACGGCCACCGGGGAGCGCCCGTTCGGACTGGCTCGCCTGCTGCCCACGATTGCGGCGCGCGGCCCGGTGTTCGGAGACGACGACCTCGACGCGATGTTGTCCATGGTCGAACTGGCCAACGGCGGACCGCTGCCCGACGACGTTGTGGTCGTCGCGGTCTCGGGCCAATCGGCGCCGGCCTGAAGCGGCCTGCCCAGGCCGGCGCCGGGTAGCCTTCGCTACGGCTCGATGTCGAGGCGGCCCGACGGGGGCACGATGCCGCGGTGTTCTTCGGGCCCCATCCGGTTAGTTAGCGACCAGTTGACGACCGCCAGTCCGGCAATCAGAGCCGCGCAGACGATCGCATTGATCACGAGCCGGGTGGCCCCGGAGTAGCCGAGCACCCACGGTGAGACCAGAAGCCATGCAGCGACGACCAGCCAGACCCAGGTCCAGCGACGGTGCGCCCGGGTCTGGGCAAGCTGGGTCGAAGCGCTCGACCGGAGGGCGGCCAGCAAGCCGGTGATGACCATGACGCTGCCAACGGCCATGAAGTCGACCAGCTCTCGTCCGCTCCGGGAATGGGGGAGAAGCGCCACCGGTGAGACGAAGAGCCAGATGCCGACGACGATCTGAAGCACTCCGACCGCGGCAGCGTCGAGTCGCCTCGGGTGCAAACGGGGACCTGCAGATGGTGAGATTCGTGATTGTTCCATGACCGTTTGCGTGCCCGGAAGTGCAGCGGGCCAAACACCTTTCCCGGGAAGCTGATCAGTGGCTGAGGAGGAAACGGTGTTATGTGCATGCACACCGATCTTCGTGCCCGCTGGACACGCCGGCGTCAACCCACGGGTTTGAAGCGGCCACGACCGGACGAGGTGAGGCGCCGACCAACGGCCCGCCTTGCGGCGTGCTTTGCGAGTCGGCGCACCGGGTATGGTGTAGGCGCGTTGCTGCGTCCCCGTCCCCGCACTCGGTGCGCTCGTCCAAACGCCCTGGCGTAGTGGCGCGCGATTTGCTGAAATGGAGCGATGACCGAGTCCGTAGGCGGTTCGGTGCTCGACGATGTCGCCCGCGGGCTTGAGTTGGCGTCCGATCGGCTCACCATCGGCGTGGCTCTGGTCGAGGCCGGCAGCGAGCAGGTGGTGTTCGCCAACCGCTACGCCCAGGAGCTCTGGGCCCGCTTGGCCGAGGGCGACGATCCATGGTCATACCGGGGATGGCGGCAGGACGGCACCGTGTATGCACCGGAGGAATGGCCTCTGCGGCGTGCTCTGAGGCTGGGCGAGGTGGTGGAGACCGAGGAGATCGCGGTCGAGTTCAGCGGGGGCGTCCGCGGCGTGATCGCGCTGAGCGCGGCGCCGGTGGCCGGGGCCGACGGTGAAACCGCCGGCGCCGTGATCAGCGTCGTCGACCTCACGGAGCACCGGCGCGCGGAGGACACGCTCGCCTTCATGGCCGAGGCCAGCCGCCTCCTGTCCGAGAATGTTCCGGACTACGAGCAGATGCTGAACGACCTCACTCACCTGGTCGTGCCACGGCTGGCCGACTGGTGCGCGATCGACCTGAAGACCCCGGGCGGCGGGATCCAGAACGTCGGCGTGGCCCACATCGACCCCACCAAGGTGGAGCTCGCCCGGCGTCTGCAGGAGCGATTCCCACCCGATCCGGATGCCACGTCCGGCGTGCCGCAGGTGCTTCGCTCCGGCCGGTCGCAGCTGACGGCGGAGATAACAGACGACCTGCTCGAGGCGGCAACGGACGATCCGGAGCTGCGCGCCGTGCTCAAGCAGCTCGGACTCCGCTCGGCCATCGTCGCCCCGATGGTGCTGCGCGGTCAGACCATCGGCGCGCTGACCCTGATCTCGGCCGAGCAGGGTCGTCGGTACACCGCGCTGGACGTGGCGGTGGCCGAGGATCTCGGCCGGCGCGCGGCGCTGGCCATCAACAACGCCCGTCTGTATCGACGAGAGGCGGAGACGAGCCGCGCCCTTCAGGAGAGCCTGATTCCACCCGCACCTCCCGACCTTCCCGGCGTCCGTATCGGCGTCTCCTTCCAGGCAGCCGGGACGGTCGACATCGGCGGCGACTTCTACGATGCCTGGTCGACCGGCGACGGCTCGTTCGCAGTCGTGATCGGCGACGTGCAGGGAAAGGGGCCCGCCGCGGCGGCCGTCACCGCGCTTGCACGTCATACGCTTCGGGCCACGTCGGTCTACGACCCAGCCCCCGGTAACGCGCTGCGAATGCTGAACCGCGCCCTGCTCGACAGCGGGCTGGGGCGCTTCTGCACCGCTGTCTATATCCACGCAGAGCTGGCATCCTCGGGCGTGCGGCTCGCGGTCGGCCTTGCCGGGCACGCTGCGCCGATGGTGCTGCGCGACGGCGTCGTCTCGCGTGTCGGGTCTCCGGGCACCCTGCTGGGCGTCTACCCGACCGTTCGCGTCAACATCGTGGAGTGCACTCTCGAGAACTCGGACATGCTCGTCATGTGGACGGACGGCGTGACCGACCCGCGCGGTGGCCAGTCGGCTGTGGGCGAGCCTCAGATCGCCGGCCTCGTCAGAGACGCCGCCGACCGAGACCCGCAGCGATTGACCGAACTGATCGCCCGTGCGGTCCCCGGCTTCGACGACGGCCAGCTCCTGGATGACGTCGCCGTGCTTGCTATCGCCGCCGGCGCCGACATGGTCAGTCAGCGGGGCGCCGCGTGAGGCCGTTCGACGTGACGGTTGTGCGCAACCGCGATTCCATCACGATCGCGGTCACCGGCGAGCTCGACCTGGCGACCGTAGACCAGGCGCGGGACGCTCTGAACGGCGTGCCGCCCGGTACCCCGGTCGTGCTCGACCTGTCGGGGCTCACCTTCATCGACTCCACCGGCCTGGGACTGATCGCGGCGGCGGCAAACCAGGCCGCTGGGCAGCTGACGGTGATTCCGGACGCCCGCACGCGGCGCCTGCTCGACCTCACGGGCATGACCGATCAGCTGACCCTGCTCGAGCCTGACCAGACCGAATAGTGTCGTCGAGCCGAGGCGCGCTTCTCGCCCCCGCCACGGCGTCAGCTCTCTCCGGTGCCCCCGTTGCGCTCGACGTATTCGCGCCAGGCTCCGCGCGCGGCCTCCAGGCGGGTGGGTTCACGGTGTGCGAGCGTCTCCACGCTCTGCGCCGAGATAACGGCTTCCCAGCCGCTCTCGATCGGCCTGAAGGCCAGTTCGATTCCCTTGCGCCCGAAGGCATCCGTGATATCGGCCAGCGTGCTGGCGTCATCGATGCCGCCGCTTGGCCGTCGTGTCGATTTCGTCATTGGGACGGGTCTACCCGGCCTACCCACCCAGCAAACCGCGCATGTTTGATACCTCGCGTCGGCGGGCAGCATCTCGCCTGGATAACCAGAGGAGACGGAAATGAAGCTTGGCAAGCTCGTCACTCGCGTCGTGGTCGGAACACTGTTCATCGGTCATGGCACACAGAAGCTGTTCGGCTGGTTCGACGGCCCAGGCCCCGACCAGACCGGGGCGTACTTCGAGTCCGCTGGCCTGCGGCCGGGGCGACGGCATGCGCTCCTGGCCGGGGCGGCCGAGGCGGGCGGCGGCGCCCTGCTGGCGCTCGGGCTGTTCACCCCGGTTGCGGCCGCTGCCCTGTCGGGCGTCATGATCACGGCGATCCGCACGGTGCACCTCGAGAAGGGGCCGTGGGTGACCAAGGGCGGATACGAGTACAACCTCGTCCTGCTGGCAGCGCTGCTGGCGCTCGCCGATGACGGTCCCGGCGACGCATCCCTGGACGCGGCGCTGGGAACCGGCGCCTCCGGGCCGCTGGTTGCCATCGGGCAGCTGGCTGCCGGCGCTCTCGGGTCGCAGATCGCGATAGCGGGATCCGACCCGCGGTCGTGGTGGGCCGGCGACGAGGCGCGATTCACCGAAGCGGAGGCCGAGCCGGTCGCGGGGCGGTAGCGCGATCAGCGGCTGACGCAGGCCCTCAGTGCGGCGCACCACACCTGGTGCGCCGCTGCGGCGTGATGCTTGACAACATGACGGGCGGGTAGGCCTGAGTCATGCAACGCGTCGCACACCGCCTCTTCTACAGCCCCCTCGGAGCACCGGTTCCGTGGTGGGGGTCGTTGCTCCTGGGCGTGGCTGCGGTCGCCGTTGGCGTTGCGATTACCACCAGGCCGTTCACCTCCCTTGGTGTCCTGGTCGCGCTGGTCGCCGCGGCTCTCCTGATCGCGGGCATCAGCGGTGTGACCTCGGGCGATTCGGGCGCTGTCCGCCTGGCCGGCGCCGCCATGATCATCGCTGCGGCCGCGGTCGCGGTGTGGCCCGGGATCTCGATCCGGGCGCTGGCGGTCTTGGTCGGGGTCAGTCTGCTGGTTGGCGGGGCGGTGAGGGTCGTCGGAGGATCGCGCGGTCACGCGGACGAGCGCCTGATCGCGACCGTCAGCGGGTTGACCCGGGTGATCTTCGGCGCTCTGGCACTCGCCTGGCCCGACCTCACCGTGCTCGTTGTTGCGCTACTGGTCGGTCCGGCGATGATCGTGTTCGGGCTGGGGGAGTGTGCCTCCGCCCTCCGGCGCCGCAGCGGGGCCGCGCCGGGGCCCAGGCGCCACTGGCCTCAGTGGCTGCGGCTCGCGGGCGTCACGGCGTCGCTGGTGATCGCGCTGGGATTGCTCCTGGTGAGCGTGCTCGTCCACCGATCCTCTCCGACCTCCTTCTACGTGCCGGCCAGGCCGATTCCCCAGAGCCCCGGAGTGCTCCTGCGCAGCGAGCCGATGACACAGGGCATCCCGTCCGGAGCGCAGGCCTGGCGCATCCTCTACACCACGACCGGCCGTCACGGCCAGCCGGAGGTCGCCTCCGCGATCGTGGTCGAGTCGCGCCATCTGCCGTCCGGGCCGCGGCCGGTGATCGCCTGGGCGCACGGCACCACCGGGTACGCCACCGGGTGTGCACCGTCGCTGCTCAAGGAGCCCTTCACGGCCGGCGCCATGCCGGCCCTGCCCCAGGTCATCGACCACGGCTGGGTTGTTGTCGCCACTGACTACACGGGGCTGGGGACGGCCGGGCCCCAGCCGTACCTGATCGGCCAGCTGGAGGCGCGCTCGGTGCTCGACTCCGTGCGCGCCGCCCGGACGATGAAACAGGTCGACCTCAGCAACAGGACAGTCATCTGGGGCCACTCCCAGGGTGGGGGCGCGGCCCTCTGGGCGGGCATCCTCGCGGGGCACTACGCCCCCAGCGCCGATGTCGTCGGCGTGGCAGCCGTGTCGCCTGCCACCGAGCTGCCCGAGATCGTCAACGCGGCCAAGGACACCCCGGTCGGCGAGATCATGGGGTCATACGTGGTGTCGGCGTATTCAGCGATCTACTCCAACGTCAAGTTCGACGACTACATCCGCCCGGCCGCCCAGGTGATCGCCCACCGCACCGCCGGCCGTTGCCTGGCGGGCCCCGAGGCGCTGGTCTCCGGCGCGGCTGCGGCGTCCACCGAGTCGATCTTCTCGGCCAGCCCCGCCACGGGCGCGCTGGGGCACCGCCTGTCCCAGAACATCCCGATCGGCCATATCCGAGCCCCCCTGTTCATCGGCCAGGGGCTTGCCGACACGCTCGTGCTCCCCTCCTACCAGGCGCAATACGTCCACCAGGAGTGCGCTCTCCACCAGCGGCTCCTCTACCACACCTACAAGGGGTTCGACCACGTGAGTGTGGTGCGCGACCCGAGATCGCCGCTGATCGACGACCTGCTCAAGTGGACCGAGGCACGGTTCGAGCGGCAGCCCCAGCCGTCCGGCTGCCATACCGAGACGAGCTGATGACGAGCTGCATCGGCTAGGGTCGGAGCATGGCCCTGCCGGTGATCATTGCGGTCGAGGAGGATTCGGCCGTCTTCGAGAACGTCTCGCTCCAGCTCGCCGAGCGCTACCAGCGCAGCTACCGGATCGAGTCGCTGCGGCATGCGGGCGAGGCCGCCGAGGTACTCCAGAGGCTCGCCCAGGACGGTGCCGACCTCGCGCTCCTGCTGGCCGATCTGCCGGCGCTGCGTGCGGACGAGGGCGGGCTGTTCGACGAGGCCCGTCACCTGCACCCACAGGCGAAGCGAGTGCTGTTGGCCTCGCCGAACGTGTGGATGGACGCGCCGAGGGCCGACCTCATTCGCGCCGCGATGGGGCTCGGGCGGATCGACTACTTCGTCCTCGACCCGGGCCAGCCGCCGGACGAGATCTTTCACGAGGCGGTCTCCGGCTTCCTGCTGGAGTGGGCGCGTGAGCGTCGCCTGGTCGCCTCGACGGTCCGCATCGTGGGCGATGAGTGGGCCGGGCGCGCCTACGACCTGAGGGCGACCTTCGAGAACTGCGCCGTTCCGCACGCCTTCGCGCTCGCCGACTCCGAGGAGGGGCGCGAGCTGCTCGAGCAGGCGGGGCCGGACGTGCGCCTCCCACTGATCGCGCTGCCCGACGGGACGATGCTCAGCGACCCATCGAACGCCGAGATCGCGGCCGCCGCGGGCGCGCCGCAGAGAGTGGAGGACCAGACGTTCGATCTGCTCGTCGTCGGCGCTGGGCCGGCTGGCCTGTCGTCTGCGGTGTACGGCGCCTCCGAAGGGCTCGAGGTCGTGGTGGTCGACTCGGGCGGCATCGGCGGCCAGGCTCGCTCGAGCTCGCTGATCCGTAACTACCTGGGCTTTGCGAAGGGCGTCAGCGGCAGCCGTCTCGCCGAGCAGGCCTACGAGCAGGCCGCCGTCTTCGGCGCGGACTTCGTGTTCATGCACCGCGCGACCGGTCTGACCCGCTCCGGCGAGAACTTCGCCCTGTGGCTCGAGGACGGTCGTTCGATCTCGGCCCGGACGCTGATCCTGGCGACCGGCGCCAGCTACCGGCGGCTGGGGATCCGGGAGCTCGAGGAGCTGACCGGGGCGGGCGTGTTCTACGGCGGGCCGGTGTCCGAGGCCCCGACGCTCGCCGGGAAGGCGGTCTACGTTCTCGGCGGCGGCAACTCCGCGGGCCAGGCCGCGCTGCATCTCGCCCGGTATGCCCGGACGGTGACCATCGTCATCCGTGGGGCCGGGATCGAGGCGGGGATGTCGCAGTACCTGGTCAGGGCGATCGGGGCCGCCCCCAACGTCGACGTCCGCATCCGCAGCACGGTCACGGGCGGGGGAGGGGCGGGCCGCCTGGAGCGGCTGGTGCTCCGCGACAGCGGCACCGGCGAGGAGGAGACGGTGCCGGCCGACGCCCTGTTCGTGCTCATCGGCGCCCACCCGATGACCGAGTGGCTGCCCCGCGATCTGGCCCGCGACTCCCACGGATTCCTGCTCACCGGGGACGAGCTCGACGACGTCTGGCCGCTGGAGCGGCGGCCGTTCTCGCTGGAGACGAGCGTGCCGAGGGTGTTTGCGGCCGGCGACGTACGGCACGGCTCGGTCAAGCGCGTCGCCGCCGCCGTCGGCGAGGGTGCCGCTGCCGTGCAGCATGTCCACCGCGCCCTGGCGGAGGACGAACAGCTCGCGGCCGACCCCAAGGCTACGTAAACAGCGTCAGCTGCATGCCGTCCGGTGCCTGGACGCGGGCGTTGCGGTCTCCCCATGGCGTCATCACCGGCGGCGCGACCTGCTCGGCGCCCGCGCCGACCAGGCGCCGCGCCATCTGCTCGCTGTCCTCGACTGCAAGGGCCAGCCTGACCGTGCCGGCTACGCGCCTTCCCGCCTCGATCGAGTCCACCGTTGCCGCCTGCGCCTCGTCGAGCAGCTCGATCGTTGCTTGCCCTGCCGACAGGAGGATGACCCGCCCCTGATCGGTGCTCCAGTCCGCGGCCTGGTCCAGGCCCAGCACATCGCGGTAGAACGCCACCGCCCCGTCGAAGTCCGCGACCGTCAGTGCGACGCGAAGCTCCCTCACCTGTCCCATCTGATCCTCCTCGTTCGCGTCACATCGGTATCCGCTCGATCACCCGGAACCCCAGCTGCTCGTAGAGCCGCACGGCGCCGGACGGGTTCTCGGAGTCGACCTTGAGGTCGAGCGCCGTCGCCCCACGGGCCGCGAACACGGTGCAGCAGTGCAGCAGCAGCGCCGTCCCCAGGCCCTGGTGTCGCCAGGCCGCGTCGACCGCGATGTCCTTCACGAACGAGCTCGTCCAGCAGAGCGCCACGCCGGCGATCTCGGTGCCTGACGACGCGAGGAACCACAGGTCGGCCGAGAACTCGGAGTCGCCGGTCATTGCCGGCAGCCACTCCCCGAACCCCGGAACGCTGCCGCCGCCCCCGGCGTAGGCCTGCTCCAGCAGGCGGTGGACGCTGGCGGAGTCGCTGGGAGCGAACGTGCGGGCGGTGATCCCGTCCGGCCACACTGCCGGAGCGAATGGCTCGGACAGGGAGCGACGCATCCTCCAGATCTCGCGCGGTGCCACCGGTCCTAGCCTACCGGCCGTCTCCGCTCTGATATGAACACCCCGTGCGGCGGATCGGACAGGACGTTGTGGTGATCGGCGGCGGCGTGTTCGGCCTGGCCGCTGCGTTGGAGCTTGCCCGCCGCGGCAACGCCGTCACGGTGATCGACCGCTTCGGCTCGGGCCACCCGGCAACGTCCTCGACCGGGGCGTCCCGCAGCATCCGCATCGCCTACACCGAGCCGCTCTACGTCGAGCTCGCACGCCGCGCGATCGAGCGGTGGGGGCAGCTCGAAGAGCAGTCGGGGATCCGGATCCTTCACCTCACCGGCCAGGTGGATATCGGCCCAGCGCCGGCTCTCGAGGCGCTGGTCGCTGCCGCAGAGGCCACCGGCTCGGGGCTGGAACGGTGCTCCAACAGGCGCCTGAGGGAGGTGCTTCCGGAGCTCGCTTCCAGTGCCGGCGACGGCCTGTTCCACCGCGAGGCCGGGACGGTGCTCGCCGAGGCCGGACTGCAGGCGCTGGGACGCGCGGCTGCCGATGCCGGCGTCAAGGTGCTCGCCCCGGAGCGAGTGACCGAGGTCGAGGCCGGCGACCGCGT
>Ga0265327_10001636_pt1 | contig 27007 bp, 19 predicted proteins | sample 41621metaG_FD_202089 | JGI IMG/M metagenome (GOLD analysis project Ga0265327, IMG submission 202089) | Rhizosphere microbial communities from Carex aquatilis grown in University of Washington, Seatle, WA, United States - 4-16-21 metaG | ecosystem: Host-associated > Plants > Roots > Rhizosphere...
GCTTTTTTGCAAAATTGTTTATTTCAAAACGTTGATTTTCTGTTGTCTGTTTATCTGTACTTACTCTTACATATGCGTAAATCATTTTTTTACGAATGTATAATTATAACACCAGTTTTTTACCAACGACAAATCGTTCATTTTAACAAGCACTAGTCCAGAATATCTTACTGGCTTTTTTAACTCTAAACTTTTTAAGTTTGCCTTCAAAGATTATTTCCCCGAATTGTTAGGTGACACTAGAGAACTGAGGAAAGTATTCTTCGAAAGGATTACAATAAAACCAGCAAATGATGAAAATTGGTATAAAGAAATATGTAATTCAATTGTAACAAATAAATCAAAAGGAATATCAACCTTTGACTTTGAAAAATCAATTGACGCAAAAATATTTGATCTTTATGAACTAACCGAAATAGAAAGATCATTAATTCTTTCAGTGATAGATCCAGAGGACTTTTCACGCAATGCAATTAAATCTATCTCATTCGCTGAAAATGAATAGATATCTGATAATCGTCTTTCAATTTCTTGTTCTAATTCAATAGTTTTACCACCTTCTGATTTTAATTTCTGGATACGCTCAACAAGTGTCTCAAATATTTTACTAATAAATTCGTCTATAGGCTTAACGGTTATCTTTTCGAAAAATATCTTACTTAATTCTCTAGTGTCACCCAATAACTCTGGAAAGTACTCTTTAAAGGCAAATCGAAAAATACGTGAGTTTAGAAACGCAGTCAAATAACCTAAATCCATTCCAGTTATTATAAAGCATTTCTGGTTGGTAAAAAACTGGTGTTTATCATATACAAAAGGCATAAACTTGGTCATATTGGGATATATGATCTTAGGTTTTAAAAAATCATTGTAGTACGAAATACTATCTTGTGTTTCAAACCATTCATAGGAACCGTTCTTTCGACCTTTCCATTTACCATATTTTTCATTGTAATCTTTTGGCTTAGGCATTAATCTTTCCTTAAAACCGTTAAGATAGTTCTCTATGGCTGGGTATTTTGTTATGTCAATATTCAATGAAGGAAAAGTTCCAATTACCCATAAATCAGCCCATTCTGGCACATAAGCTTTTATGTCTTCGCCACGCAGGATCGGCTTGATAATTTCTGCACTTTTGGAATCTTCATTGACAAGCTTATTTTTAGTTTCAGTATTAATTATGAATGCTTCATTATACCCTGTTAAAACCCCTCTATTAATATGCATATCCCATTCTATAATTGGCTTTCCTTGAGCAATTATTTTTTTTATCAATTCATATTCTTTCTTATCATAAGCAATCCAACTATTTTCACCAGGATTTTCCATTTCAATGGAAGCGAAATCAACATAATCCTCTAGTAGAGTCGTATCCCCATAATCGTCTTTAATACGGCACATCAAAATATTTCCTGTTGGCAGCGTTTTAGAAAGCAAGAGGATGTTTGTATACGTTGTAGCTGAATTAAACATTTGAGCCATTCCGAAATCAACAACAAGCTTTGTATTACAATTTGTTGCTAAGAAATTCCTTGTAACACTTCCATAATCCGTTCTCATCCATTTATTGCTGGTAATATAACCGAGATGTCCACTTTCCTTAAGTAGTTGAACTCCTTTCTCATAAAATAATTGATATATATCGCCGGTTTTAGTAAAGGTCTTATAATGCTGTTGTTCTAAAGCGGTTTTGATAGTATCATTCAGTTTCTGTAATTGTATATAGGGAGGATTTCCGATAACAACATCAAAGCCTTCAAAATCTCCATCATTATTTAGTACTTCGGGAAATTCAAAACGCCATTCAAGAGCATTTTTATAAATAGCATTACTTTTAATTTCTTCAATTTCTTTAGACAACTTATTTATTTCACTTTCCAATTTTTGTTGCTTTTCCTTTTTCTCCTTTTTTTCTTTTAAATTTAATTCAAAAATCTGTGCCTGATTAAGTAATGTAAATAATTCCCCGCTTATCTTTTTCAGCCTTGTTTGTTTTGGATCGTTGTTACTTATCTCTGTTCTAAAATCTGCTTTAATACCATCTATTATTTTTTGTAATCCCCTTTTTACTTCACGGCTTTTTTCATTTTTATATTCGTTTACAAAATCTTTATAGGCCTTAACATCATACTTAATACTTTTTAAAACTTTGCTCAAATCTGTATCCAAAGTAAAGCGGCTTAACAGGCTGTTGCCGCATTTAATATTTATGTCGATATTAGGTAACGTTTCTAATTCTAAAAATTTCGTTTCTTCTTTGTAATAAGCATTTTTCAAGAGCTCAATCCATAGACGTAAACGGCAAATTTTTACTGAATTCGGATTAATATCTACGCCAAATAAACAGTTCTCTATTATGGTTTGTTTTTCATAAAAAAGTGTTTTTTGCAATCGTTGTATCTCTTTGCTGACTGGCTTTCCGTCTTTGAGTCGATAGTCCAAAATATTTCCCTTGGGATCTGTAATAATTAATTCATCATTTATAATCTCGATTTCATAACCACTAATACTCCCTCCTTCTTTATCTGCCAATATTCCTAATTCTGCTTTAATACTTATAATTTCATTCAGTGCTGAAACCAAGAAGTGTCCAGAACCTACTGCAGGATCGCAAATTCTAATTGAATTAATTATTTCATTGGTCTTTAAAATTTCCTGAGTTTTAAAAAGCCGTGAAGTATAATTTTTTACATCTTCGAATTTATCAAATAAAGATTTACCGTTTTCAGAAAGAACTTCATTAAATTTTTCTACGACAGCTAAACGAATTGCCTGCTTACACATATACATTGTAATAGACGCTGGTGTGAAAATTGACCCGTCTTTGTAGCCATTTATTTTTTCAAAAACTTTCCCAAGAACAGATGCATTTATAATCGTTTTATTATCCTCTTGTACTTCCTCCGTCCCTTCGCTGGAAAAATCATATGCATCTAAAAATTGAAACAAATAGTTAAGTGTTGGTAAACTCTTTGCTTTCTTTTTAGGTTCGGCCAAAACAGTGGTTTCAATAAATTCCAATAATCCGCTATTGTCAAGCGAATTAATTTTAACTGTTTGATCTTCCAATTCACTTATTTCAAACAATGAGCTATTTAGGTAGGGTACATGACTATATTTTGATTTTATTGCTTCACTTCTTTTATAAAGGTTTACTGCCAAAACTTTATGAAATAGTTTAAACAACTCGTCAAAATCGCTAATCATTTCTGTATTCAGAAATCTATACTCTTTGTTTCCCTGATGATAAGTTACTAGTTGACCTTCTAATAATTTTAGAAACAAAATTCTATTTATCCAGGTTATACAAAGTTCAAGTGACACATTAAACGTCCTTTCCTCTTTGTTTTCTCCATATATAGTTTGGTCTGGAAGACGATGTAGAATATCTTCAGTATTTATTGCTTCGATGGTTGCCTCAATTAAAGATGCTGTGTTACGATTTTCTTTTTTTCGACGGATTATATTTTTGCCATTTTCCTTTGCTTCTTCCAATCCAATAATATGAAGCAATTCTTTATAAAAACCTTCATTCAATGAATTACTGTCGTTAGGTTTTACAATTTTCAATAAGTGTTGTGGGGAAAGTATTTTTAATAACGCACTCAATTCCTTATCGTCTTCTTTTCTATTATTTCGTAAAATCGAATTGTATTCTCTTATATCGAAATACACGGCAGGAATTTGAATATCTATTTTGGAAATTATTTTCGCAATTTCTTCATAGAAAAATGGGTTGTCTTTTTTATCGTTAAGCTTGGTTTCATATAACTTTCTAATTTGTGTATTTCGATAAATGTACTTGTCAAAATAATTTGCATCAATTATATACCATTCGTTAACATTGGTCATTACTAATTGCTTCAACTGGTTATTCCCAATTTGCACTCTTTCATCTAAATAGTAAAGTATAAGCTCATGCAGCGCTTTTTTATTTAGATTATCAGCCGTAACCATTTCGTTAATGTTGGTGGGCCTTTTAGCTTCAATAATAATTCCTACTTCACTGTCAGTTGTTTTGCCAAGATGAATTACTAAATCCTTTTTGTCTTTTGTATTGATTGCATTGCTTTCACGATAATAAGTGTCACGTAAAAAATCTCTTAAATCATTCTTTAAATGCTCTTCGCTTTCGTCTTTAGGTCTTTTTTCAATGACACTAATTTTGTCCAGCAGGGTAATGAGATTTGTTTTAAAGAGGTCTATTTCACTTCTCAAAGGTTTTTGCTTTAGGAAAGCTTTCAATGCTTTTTTTGGCGTTTGCGGAATTAATCTCATCTATTTTGTTTCATTCAATTTTGACAATTGGCTAATTTAAGTATTTTATACTACGTGCACTAAATATTCGTTCTATATAGTTCTCTTCCTTTTGGGAAATTCCGATAACATTGCCCCTTTTTTGGCTCGGCAATTTAGCTGTAAATTTGCATGACGAGAGGCATTACAAAGCGTTCATTCTCCATTGATAGCCTAAAGTATTTAATTGGGTCTTAATAAAATCATTTAAAATTCCTTGCCTCGGGCATAATTTTTTCATTTCCATTTTCTTTCATCTGCGACCTTTTATCTGGATTGGATGGGATAGATTTTTCATCTGCAAAAGCCAATGTAAGTACCGGCAAATTTTCATTATGCGAAGGTGTAAGGTTTCTCAACAACGTCGAAAAATTAAAACAACGCTGTACGATTACATGTATAACTTCGCCTTCGATCTGTACCTTTCCTTCCACCATAATTAATTTCGATTGAATAATTTCCTTACGATATTTTTCAAAAAGATTTTCCCATATAACAAGGTTCGCAAAGCCCGTTTCATCTTCGATGGTCATAAAGCAAATACCGCTGGCGGTACCTGGCCGTTGCCTTACCAATACAAGCCCAGCAATTTTTACCGAAACCCCGTCTTTTAAAGCTGGTAATTTATCGGCAGATATAATGTGCAGCTGATTTAATTTTTCCCGAACAAAACTTATAGGATGTGCCTTTAAAGAAAGCGATGTGGCGGCATAATCATGCACGACATGTTCAGATGTTTTCATAACAGGCAATGAAATATTTTCTCCTTTTGCATCAGCAGCAACCTGTCCGGTAAACATTGCAATGGGACGGTCTTTTGTCGATACCTCCCATAATGCTTCACGACGGTCAAGCCCGATAGAACGGAATGCATCGGCATCAGCAAGTTTTTCCAATACCGCTTCGGATAATTCGATGTCACGGAGTTCATTGATGCTGCGGTACATTTTATTTCTGTTATTTACCAATACTTCGATATCATTCTGCCGCAAACCTTTCACCTGCGTGAAGCCTAAACGTAAAACACGAAATTTTCCCGACAATTCTTCGAGCGTATTATCCCACATCGAATGATTGATATCGACAGCCCTTACTTCAACATCGTGTTTTTTTGCATCGGCAACCAGTTGCGCCGGTTGATAAAATCCCATCGGCATGCTGTTCAGTATCGCACAGGCAAACACATCGGGGTAATACCATTTAAGCCACGAAGAAACATACACGAGCAACGCAAAACTCGCCGCATGGCTTTCAGGAAAACCGTAACTGCCAAAACCTTCGAGTTGTTTGAAAACACGTTTGGCATATTCCAGTGAATAGCCGTTTTTCATCATGCCCTTTATAAGCTTCTCTTCGTATTGTGTTACGAGGCCATGGGCCTTGAATGTCGCCATGCTTCTCCGTAATCCATCAGCTTCTGCGGGTGTAAAGCCAGCAGCAACTATGGCAATCTTCATGGCCTGTTCCTGGAACAACGGCACACCGAGGGTTCTTCCCAATATATCTTCAAGTTCTTTCGATGGATATTCGACAGGTTCTTCGCCATTGCGGCGACGCAAATAAGGATGTACCATATCGCCTTGTATAGGCCCCGGCCTTACGATGGCTACTTCGATAACCAGATCGTAAAACGTACGTGGTTTCAGACGGGGCAGCATGCTCTGCTGCGCACGGCTCTCGATCTGAAAAACACCGATGGTATCGGCATGGCAGATCATTTCGTAAACCGCCGGATCATCCTGTGGAATATTCGCCAATGTTAAATCAATATTGTAATGCTGTTTCACAAGGTCGAAGGCTTTACGTATGCACGTAAGCATACCGAGTGCAAGCACGTCAATCTTCATAAAACCAAGTGCATCGATATCATCCTTGTTCCATTCAATGCATGTACGGTCTTCCATACGTGCATTCATGATGGGAACAAGGTCGCTCAATTTACCACGGGTGATGACAAAGCCGCCGGTGTGCTGTCCCAGTTGCCGTGGAAACCCCATAAATTCCCTTGTAAGCTGCAATATTTTTTTTAAGTGCATGTCAGCGGGATTCATGCCTTGTTCAGACAAACGTTTTCCTTCAAACCATTCATCGGTGAATTCCCATACAGATGCCGATAACTGGTTGATGGTATCAACCGATAATCCCATCGCCTTGCCGACGTCCCTTATTGCTCCCTTCTGGTGTTGCTGCGTAACCGTTGCAATAATTGCCGCACGGTCACGTCCATATTTTTTATAGATGTACTGAATAACTTCTTCACGGCGTTCGTGTTCAAAATCCACATCGATGTCCGGTGGTTCGTTACGTGCAGACGAAATAAAGCGCTCGAACAACAGATCGAATTTTACGGGATCTATCGACGTTATACCGAGACAATAACACACCGTAGAATTTGCTGCAGAACCACGGCCCTGGCAAAGGATCTTTTGGCTTCTTGCATAACGCACGATATCATACACCGTAAGGAAATAAGCGGCATAATCCATCTCTGCAATAAATTTCAATTCATAATTAATTGCAGCAATCGTTTTTTCAGGAATTATTTCACCATAACGTTCTTTAGCGCCCTGCCATGAAAGCATTGTAAGTTCTTCTTGTGGCGACCGTCCTTCCGTTGTAATTTCTTCGGGGTATTCATACCGTAATTCATCGAGGGAGAACGTGCATACATAGGCAATTTCCTGCGTACGTTGTATCGCATCAGGATATTGACGAAAAAGGCGAAGCATTTCTTCGTGCGGCTTCAGGAATCTTTCAGCATTTGGATGGAGACGATAACCGGCATTATGGATCGTGCATTTTTCACGTACGCATGTCATGATATCCTGTAATTGCCTTCGTGAAGGTTCGTGATAATGTACATCGTTGGTTGCAACAAGCGGTATATTTAATTCTGCCGATAATTGCGATAACCTAAATAAATATTTACCGTCATCTCCATGATATTTTCTTGACGCCGCTACGTAAAGGCTTTTACCAAATGCATTACGGTATTCCTGTAATGCTACGGTAAAATCATCGTGAAATTCAAATGATTGATTCAGTTCACCGGGAGGAATTAGAATGAACTTCATATCCTTTGAATATTGATAGACATCTTTTTTATACAAATGACATTCGCCTTTCTCGGCTCGAAGGTTTCCCATAGAAAGCAGATTGCATAATTGCGAATATGCGGATTTATTTACCGGATATGCGAGAAGGCTTAATCCATCCAGCAGATCAAGGCGGCAACCAACGATGATACGGATAGCAGCCTTCTTTGCAGCAGCGTGGGCACGAACGATTCCTGAAAGGGTATTACGGTCTGTTATCGCAATTGCCGTAAATCCCATCGATGCGGCCTGTTGCACCAGTTCTTCGGGATGCGATGCACCACGGAGAAAACTGAAATTTGTCGTTACCTGTAATTCTGTGTAATTCATACGGTGATCGTTAAGCAAAAAATCCATGAATAAACCATTGATAGGATTTTGAAACATCATAATGCCCCAAACGAAAGAGCCAGTACCGATGTCCTTCTTCGTCTTCCACCGCATAATAATCACGGTGCTGTCCCTGTTGCAGCCACCATTCCTGTTCGATACGTTCGGGTCCATCGGCTTTGGTTATTTTATGGAGTTTTCCTTTGTACCGGAAATTCATGGGAGGATAATCGGGTATCGGTGCAGTCACATCAATCAATTCTGGTTTTGATAAAATTTGTAAAGGCCTTGGTCTGTCAATCTTCCATGTTGTCTGCAATGGCTCATTTATTGACGATGCGGCTTTAAAGGAACGCTCCGGCCAGTAATGTTCATCAGGAATATAACGGTGAATATTACCGGCGCCAATCTTTCCTGATATCCTGTCCAACAGTTCTGATAAACCAATATCATCAAGACCACCGCTATTCTCCCATAATTTTTCCTGTATTATCGACAATTCTTCGACTTTCAATGCGTCGAGTGTAAACAGTTCTATTCCGAGTGCAGGCTCGATGGAATCTATTTTTATTTCAAATAATTTATAAAGATGTTTGCTGTTACACGTAGGTCTGTTTGTACCAATTTCTATTTTCTCAATCTTGCCATCCACACGATAACATTTTAATGCGGCACCACGAATGCCTTTCTCTTCCTTTTGTAAACGTTTACATAAAACATCGAGCAGACGTTTTAATGCTATTTCAATGCCTGTTGCTGTCACGATGGGTTCAAGGCACGGCAACCGTTCCTGATAAGGTTCGATAGGCGTTACCGGAATCACCGCCTCTTCTTCATGCCCTAAAGCCTTATCAAGTTGTTGTAATAATTCCTGCCCGAAGCGCCTTCGTAATGATGGCCGTGGTATACCGATAAAATTGCTGATCTGCCGAAGGCCCAGTTTTTCTAATCGTTCTGCGATTGCTGTTTCAATGCGGAGCGATGAAGGCGGCAATGGCAACAATGCCGTTGTCTGTCCGCCACTTTCGATAATAAAATTATTTTGCCCATATCTTGCAATGGCCCATGCCGTGCCGATGGTATAAGCGATGGCGATATTGACAGCATAACCCAAATGTTTGAATCGATTATGTATCTCCGATAGATATTCCTTTTCACCACCCCACAAATGGGCGCAACCCGTTACATCGAGCATCAATCCATCCGGTAAATCAATACCGATTACCGGTGTAAACCTTATGCACCATTCAGCAAGTCCTGTAAGCAGTTTGATTGATAGTTCCGGTTTATCATCCAGTACCTGCAATGAAGGAAATATCGCCCTTGCATCGGCTACCGTCATGCCGAAGGTAATTCCTTGTAATTGTGCCAAAACATTTGCTGCAGTCACCACCATGCGCCCATGATCGAGAGACGATAAAACAAAGGGTATTGCAGCAAGATAAGGCTGGCGGCGGATGAACCAGTCCGTCCTTGGGTTACGAAACCATATCGACATGAAACGCTTTTGCATATCATCCGGTTTTTCTTTGTTGAACCGGTACGAGTAAACCGGATTCCGGAATATACCTGAATTTTCCGGCAACCCATTCCATCTGCCAATTGCCGGGTTTACCGTTCCTTACTTTTAATAAATCTACATTCCAACGTGGAAAACCAACACCTGGCATTTCATTTTCCAGTTCGCTCGGTATGCTTTTGATTTTCCATCGTGTAATGCAGGCCGTTGTATTTATATTACGTGGATTATTGCGTAAAACAAACCCCGTTACCTGGCTTTGTTCGACCGCCAGTTGCAGCCGCCTTGAATCGGTAAAACCCAATTCCTTTATTTCACCAATCACCGCCACCAATCCTTCGCATTTCAATGCTTCTTCCATCGCCCACAACATTTCCTTTTCTTTTTTTAATTCAATGAAGATTATTTTATCCGGTGCAATGCCAAAAGATTTAAGTGCAGGAGGAAAGATGGTTTGTGAAGGATTGATCCAGATTGAAGCACCGCCTTTTTTCATGAGCGATGAAAGTATTCCCGAAACAAAACCAAAAGTGGCGGTGGCATCTTCCTGTGTTGAAAATATAAATTCATGTATCGCACCCAGTGGAAATGTTGCATAGGGAAAAGCATTTTTAATCAAGCCTAGCCCAACATCTTCACTATCATTTTTAGATATGGTTTTAAAGCCCTGTAGGGGAAGGATTTCCTTTTTTAATTGAGCGATAATATCTGCTTTTGAAGTGGTCATTCAATGGCAATAATACTAAAATATTTAGTATTATTGCTGACTATTCTTTTTGTCATCATAGTAATTAGCAAGTCAATGTTTTAGGAAAAAGCTAAACCCAGGAATGCAGGAATGGAATTTACTATCATATAAAGCCGTCGGACACCCGGCTTACTTTGCGTTTCAACTACTTCTCTATTTTTATATAAATTAAAATTATGCAGATAATTATTGTACACTTATTTTTCAAAAAAGCATTTATTTTCTGATGGCCTGCTTTTCCCTGATATTCAAAAAACATATAGGAGGATCACTCATATTAAAAAATAATTAAAAGCCATTGACGTAATAATAAAATACAAAATATGTAACATCAAAGTGTTGATTTTCAATACAATTTATTTAACTTCATAGATTATAATAAATACACACGTTGGCTGCAAGGCGTAGACACACCATAAACTCTTAACAGTGGACAATGGAATACGAACTAAAAGACATAATTACAATTGGCGGCATTTTCCTAACATTTGCTGTTGGACTTGCGGGTTTAATTATCGGTGTCAAAAATTCTAAAAAAACAATTTTTATAAATTCAGTCACAGCTTCAAGAACAAAATGGATTGACACAATAAGAAATAGTATTGCTGAATTTTGCGGATTAACACATCACTTTTCGTTGACACCACTCGCTGACCCAGAAAAAACACATGTAATTGAAAAAATAGACAGGCTTCGCTTTCTAATCAAACTCCAACTTAATCGTAATGACGAGTTTGACAAGAAGATAATCAAGAAGATTGACATTATCCCAGACTTGGCAGACCCTAAAAAAATCAATGAACTTGAAAAAGAAATCAACGAATTAATTGAATTGACACAAGACCTTTTGAAACTTGAATGGGAAGGTATAAAAGAAGAAACTAAAAAAGGCAATCTAACAAAAAAGCAAAAAAGAGTTCTTTTAAATAAGTACTTAAAATCCTAACCTCTAAACATGCTAATATGACAACAGCGGATATTACAAAAATTGTTTTGGGAATACTTGCTGCATTAGGGGGCGGCGGTGCGATTGTGTTAGGACTATCAAATTATTTTGGACAGCTTTTAGCAACACGGTACGAAGAAAAAATTAAAGCTAAGTTTCAAAATGAGATCAACGAGTATCAATCACAGCTTGACATTATTAAACAAACTACAATTCGGTATTCCGACAGGCAATTTGAACATTATAGCAAATTATGGGCAAGTTTATATGACTTAAAACTGCTTGCTGACGACCTTTGGGAACAAGCAACATCAGTAAGACTTGAACGGTTTTCAAGACAACTAAAATCTACTAAAACGGAAATTGAAAAAGCATCTTTGTTCATCGAAGATTCACATTACAAGGAATTGACAGAAACGATTAAACATTTTTCAGATTATCAAATTGGCAAATCAGACTTAATAAATTATAGACAAGTAAATGGTTATGATGAATATTTTGTTCAGCAAATGATTGTTGACAACGGACTTAAAAAATCTGCATTTGAATCTTTGATTTTGGATGTTAAAGCAGATCTTAAAAAGCAGATTGGAGGAGCATAACAATTGTCCAGCAGCCAACAGGCTATTTGGCAATATGGCGGGGCAGCGAATATATTCTCAACTTTTTATTCGCTATTCGACTTCTGTTCCAGCAGGCGAATAACGCCGAGCAATAGAATAAACAATGAACTTTATTTATAAATTTAGGAGCGGTTTCGGTCTGACGATTTTCAAATACATGCACATCGTCAAGTCGTCCCAACTGTAGGCAATTTTAAACAAGCACTTTTTAAATATGAAAAATTTTGACAGTAGAGCATATAGTGTAAATGATTTTTTGGAATGGAATGACAAGAAGCAACTACAACTTTCCCCGAAATTTCAAAGAAAAGCTGTTTGGTCAGAAGATGCTAAATCCTATTTAATGGATACAATAATTAGAGGAAAACCAATTCCAAAAATATTCATTAGGCAAACCCTCAATGTTGAAAATAGACAATCAATAAGAGAAGTTGTAGATGGGCAGCAGAGACTTAGAACTATACTTTCTTTCATAAATGATGGCTTTTCAATTAACAAAAAGCACAACGAAAAATATGGAGGCTATTTCTTTAGTCAACTAAGCAATATAGACCCAGACATTCAATCGTTAATACTGAATTATGAAATATCTGTTGACTTACTTGTTAATCTTCCAGACAGAGAAATCCTAGACATATTTAGCCGCCTTAACTCATATGCTGTTGTTCTCAATGAACAAGAAAAAATAAATGCTAACCACTTCAGTGAATTTAAAATTCTTGTAGATGAACTTTCTCATAAACACAATGAATTTTGGCTGGAAAGCAAACTTTTGACGCATCAAAATATTTTGCGAATGGGTGATGTAACGTTAGTTTCAGATTTAGTTATTGCAATGTGTGAAGGCATACAGTCAAAAAAACAAATCAAACCATTTTATGCGAAATATGAAAAATCGTTTGAGTTTAATAAAGAAAATTTAGCAATAAATTTCGATGAAGTAATTGAACTGATAAAGACAGTATTCAATGAAGGAATAAAAAATACACCATTCAAAAGAATTCATTTATTTTATACTCTCTTTACAAGTTTCTTTCATACCAGGTTTGGTCTGAAAGATTTAAAAAAGGAACAGAAACCAATTGAAAAAAACAAATTCGAAAGGACAAAAAATGTGCTAACAGAACTAAATGTTCTTTTTGATACTACACCTTTTAAAGGTATGTCTGTAGCACAAATTCAATTTTTAGAAGACAGTAGAAGAGCCACAACAGATACGAAAGTTAGAGTTAGGAGAACAGAATTCATTGTTGACATAATAAATTCTATATAATGTCTTTGTCTCAAAACTTAATTGATTTTAGGGCAACAAATACTGAATTGATGTCGCACATTAATTTTGCTCATGTAAAATATGCAAATGGTTCATATAAAATAGCCAGAAATCTTCGAGAATTCATTTGTGAATCAGCTTTCTTGAGAATTTTTATAGCATGGGAAACATTTGTAGAAAATTGCTTCGTTGATTATTTGCTTAACGAACCTTCAATCTTAAATAACAGACCTGCTAAATGTGTAGGCTCCCCCAAAAATAGTACGTTTTAAAAGTAGACAAAATTTGTAACTTTAAAAACGTAAAAAAATGAAAAAGAGTCAATTTAGCCCCACACAAATTGCCAGCATACTCAAGGAGTTTGACAATGGCAAAACAGCCGAACAAATTAATCGAGAACACGGTGTAAGCAAAGCATCTTTGTACAAATGGCGCCAGCGTTATGGTGGTATGGAAGCTTCAGAACTTAAGCGCATCAAAGAACTGGAAGAAGAAAATGCCCGGTTAAAAAAGATGTATGCCAACCTGGCCATGGAATTGGATGTAGCCAAATACATTATTGAAAAAAAGCTTTAAAGCCTTGCGAAAAGAAAAGGATTGCCGGTGAACTGCATAAAGAACGGCCTAAAGACATCAGCAAGGCGTGTCGGGTATTAAGGCTAAGCAGGAGCAGCTGGCATTACCAATCCCAAAAAAACGATTCCTATCTTATTGATCGGCTTGAACATTTTGCTGTTCAAAATCCACAGGAGGGTTTTTGGAAATGTTATGGCCGCATGCGCAATCAGGGAGATATTGTAAATCATAAAAGACTGCACCGGGTGTATAAACTGATGAAGCTTCCGCTACGCCGTAAAGTAAAGAAACGTTTGCCGGCAAGAGTAAAAGAACCGTTGGCTGTACCAACTGCTTTTACACAAACCTGGAGTATAGATTTTATGAGTGATGCCTTAAGTAACGGAACTAAATTTAGATCTTTCAATGTAATTGATGATTACAACCGTGAGGTATTATTTATTGAAACAGATTATTCATTAAAAAGCAGCCGGGTAATATGGGTGCTGAAACATTTAATTAACCGCTATGGTAAACCACAAAGAATACGAATGGATAATGGACCTGAGTTTGTAGCAAAATTAGCAACGGCCTGGAGTAAAGCCAATGAAATAGAATTTAAATACATCCAGCCTGGCAAACCTATGCAAAATGCATACATAGAAAGGTTTAATAAATCATACAGGGAAGCTGTATTGGATGCTTACCTGTTCGACAGTATTGATGAAGTAAGAGAGGTCACCCAAATATGGGTAGATGATTATAATTGCCTGAGACCTCATGACGCACTCAATGGATTATCACCCAGGATGTATAGAGAAAAAAAACTTCCTGCTGTTGGGCGTAGTGGAGCGGAGGCGTAGCCGAAGCGTAACGGAGCCCAACAGCAGGATAAGCGAAACAATTAAATAATGAAACTATTTTTCTACTTTTGAAATGTACTAAAAAGGGGAAGCCTACAGAATGTTATTCTTGAATTAGTTGCCAAATTTCTCGTTATTTTATTTATTAAGGGATTTATAAAATCCATATGCTTGGAATATGTTTTTATGGAGATAAGACCGGTATATATTTAGTAAATTCTTTAAAAAATAATATATAAATCGCTCCTTTTAACATATTTATTTCTTTCTTTTCTCTCTACCCCTCAACAAAAAAGCTAACACATCTGTGATAGCTTTTTTGTTATACGTTGTTAAATCAATTACTTATAACTACCTCTTGCAATAAATGTCCGATAAAGTAGTATTGGTCATTTTTAGCAATCTTCAAATAAATTAAATAAAATAACTTGCATTAATATTTTTTTTACTAATCATGCGATTTACAATAACTACACGTGCAACCAGCCATGTTATACTTGTAACAAGTACCAGTGTCTCCACAGTCCGCACTAGTCAGGCACTCTGTAGGACAAGTTGTTCCATCCACACATAGACCACCACTGCTTCCATCTCCTCCAAAGACTTTTTTTAGTTGATCTCTTGATAAGATTTGATTAGCACCTAAATTAAGTGCTTTTAAATGTAATTTTTTCATTGTTTTTAATTTAAGGTTATTAATTTACCTATCTGGCCTAGGCAATAGCCTGTAAAGGATTTGTTAACTCGGTAATATAAATGAACAGATTAACTTATGTATAAAAATAAAGATAAATTATAAAGTTGATATTTGCAAATATTTTGGATTAGTTTAATATTATTTCAGTTCTTGTTAGTTTGCCATTTTCATTACAGCCCTCAAGAATTATTTTCATTTTTTTTGTAAAATCATTATTGTAAAAAGGTAAAAGAATACGGCGATTATTTTTATTGGTAAAAATAAATGGGTTCCAGTACAATGTAGTTCTATAATCAGGCGTATTTGTATTATCAGGTATTGAATAATCAGGTGAATAAAATTCTTTAAAAGCTGTATAGCCTGCAAGAGTAGCAAAATCTAAGCCTATAGTCATTTCGGACCGTGTTCTGGCTCTTTTAAGATATACCGATATAGCCCCCCCTTCACCGCCAACACTTTCAGAACCGGCACCAAAGAAAGGGGGTTCAAAAATTTTTACCATAGCAATTTCACTCATGGATAAACTAAGAATATAGCTTAAATCCTGGATTATTTTACCTGGGGGGTCAAAAGACAGTGAAGTCTGGGAAATCTCATCTACAAACAGGCTCGTTGTTATACCCCGCCACGTAACAGACGGCTTATCGCCTGATGGATTGATTTGTAAGCCCGCAATACGTCCCTGTAAATAAGTCAGTAAATTTTGTGATCCCAGAAAGGCAGGGTCATCATCAGGCAGAATGGTTTTGCTTTGCACTGTTGGATCATAACTAAAATACCCTGTGGTATATTGCTCATCGATCAATTGCTTTTTTGTTTTTTCCGTTGAAATTACTACTACAGTTTTTAAAGTTTTGGTTCTTAAAAGTTCCAGTTCACTCAAATGTTCCTGATACACGGTTTTTAATTTTGATAAAGATGCAGTATCAGTTTCTATAAGTGACGGTAAAAAATTAACTGTAGGCTGTTGCAATTGCAAGGGGCCTTTGAATAAATTACTCTTCATTTCAAAGCCAGCCCTTGAAGTGAGGTTTTTATTTTTATCATTATTAAATTGATAAAATAATTTTGCGGTATCATAAAAAATCATTCCCGAAAAGTTAAAGCTGCCATCTTTTTGAACTGTGCTGATGAGGTAATCTCTTTTTTTATTTCTTGTTTCTAAAATGCCATTTATTTCTTTACCTGCCACTGCAGATTTATTGATGTCTTTTAATTGCCCTTCAATAGAAATAAAATTTTCGGGTAAATATTTTAATGGCCGGTAATGCCCTGCCAGCGCTTCATCCCATTTAAATCTTCTCCAGCCATTGGTCATCATTACCAAATCCAAATGATCGGCAATAGAATCGGCATAAGTAGAAAAATAATAAGCAGGGTTGTATACAAAACCTTTAATATCGCTGGTAAGCAGCAGGGTAGAAAAAATATTATCTGTACTTTGTTTATAATTTAGATCGGCATCTGTAATAGCAATAGAAAGATTAGTGCCAATGGTATCCGGTATATCAATCTGGATAATATTTTTTTCTCTTTTGCCCAGGTTTTTTGCTGTGGCAGTAACAATAGGGCTAAACGAAAAATCTGCCAGGTTTATAAATACAATTCTTTCTGCCAAAGGTTTTTCATCCGGAGAAAAAACAGTAAGTTGTATTATACCCGCAGGAAAATTATCTGTTGGTATAACACTGGTAAAAGATAATTTTTGGCTGATATTTGATTTGGCCCTGTACAATTGCTGCTGCTGCATTTGCGCCATCACATATACAAAAGGGTAGTTGGTGGCAGCGGCACGTTTTATAGTAAATTCAATTTGGTGCCCTGTATAATTTGCTTCCAAAACAATGCCCGTAGGTCTGGCAACAGGTAAAATGTTTTCATGTGTTTGGTCTTGTGCATCTTTCCAAACTGCTTTGTATTGTTCATTAGCCAGTGGCTGCAAAGGGAATGAGCCCATACCATCGTGCATGGTTACAAATGGCGTAACGGATTTTCCCTTACTGTCTACAATGTCGCCGCTAATAGTAACCGGTATACCAAAATGATCGGTTGCCTTAAATGCTACTCTCGATTCTACATCCTGTACAAGGTCGCCACCTTCAGGAAAAAATTGTACTACAGCGGCACTGGCAATTGTATTTGACGTGTTGTCTGTTTTTTCTGCAAATGCCGAAGCAGGTTTTGCCCCTTTTTTTTGCACCGCAATAATAGGAATGGCTTTATTAAATATAAAAGAAGAATCGAAATTCAACATCCACTTGGTATAGCATTTCACCAGGACAATATCCGAAGCTGTTGTAGGAATATCCAAAGAACCTGCGGCACTCGACATAATTACCGGCGAGGTAATGCGCTGCAATAATTTGCCATTGGCGTCTGTTATTTCAGTGTATAGAGTTTTACTGATGATCGAAGGAAAATTACCGGCAAAAAGATAGGCCTTGAACCAAATAGTTTCACCGGCTGTGTAGGTAGGCCTGTCAAATTGTAAATAGAGTCTTTCCTGACGATATTCGGTATTGAGTTTACTTAAAATATCTGTGAAATTTTGGGCGTGCAAATTTATGGTGAGTAAAACTGCAAAATTAATCACAATTAGCTTTCCTAAAAATAACCTCATAGATTAATTATATTTTACAATAAAGATACTTTTTTTTAAATATAAAAAAAAGTATCTTTATTCTGGTCAGATTGCAAGTCAGACAATTTGAAGTAAATGTATAGACATCTTAAAAAATGAAATTCATATAAGTTACATTAAAGCATTCAGGATTGCTTGGACACCCTTAGACGCAAATTGTTGCTCCGTCACAAAATCTTGCTTTCTTATAGGAAGACTTTCGCAAACTCATTTTTTAATTAGGTTTCATTAGCCCTAAATTAAGGGCCCTTAAAATAAACTGAGTTTTTATCTTTTCTCAACAGTTTTATTGATTTGATGTAAAAGTCTTTCAAATAAACTGATATCACTTGTGACAATTTGAGCGTTGGCTTGCATTCCGTTTATAAATTGTAATGGTGTTTTATAATTGGTAATCAATCCCGCTGGTAAAACCACTTTTGCCAAATAACCACTATCTGACGGAACAGGCGAAATAAAATCTAGCCTTCCTTCTACACTTCCAAATTCTTCAAATGGATAGGAAAGAAATTTTAGTAACACCTTTTGTCCCTTTTTTATTTTGCCAAAATTTTTCTGCGGAATAATCAATTCTGCATAATATTCAGTATTAACAGGATTGACAAAACAAACACTTTGATTGTTCCTCAATTCTTGGTTTTCTTGTAAAAAGGATGTGAAAGAAACTCTACCTGATATAGGACTTGTTAATAAATACTTAGCCTTCCAATCGTCCACTTGTGCTTTTAGGGTATTGAGGGCTTCTACAAAAATATTTTTTTGCTGCAATATTTGATTATCTAATTCTGAAATTTCTTTTTTCTTATTGTATTGAATGCTTTCATTATTGATAATTTCAGAAGTGATTTGTGGCAACATTAATTGTTTACCAATAAGTTTGCTTTTCTCTGTTCTGTAGTCAAAAAGGGAAATAACTTTTTCCTTTTCCAGCTTTTCAATCGCCTTGAAACTCTCTTGTGACAATTCAACATCTTCCTTTTGCATTGCCTGCTGTTGCAAAAGAGCGCTATTTAATCTTTGTATGTAATTCATATCATTTTGCAGCATCGTTTTCTTTTTAACATAAAAGCCAGATAACAAGTACTGTTTAAATAATTGAAAAGATTGAATAAAAGATTGGTAAGCTTGCTGGATTTCACCTAGATGCAAGTATTGCTTGGAAAAAAGAGAACCTACTACTTCCGATTTATTATTTAGCAACAAAATTTGTGTACTATCGATTAGCTTGGATAAATTAATCACTTCATAGTGATTCGCCGTGCTTTCCATTAATCCGATTATGTCTTGTGCTTGAACTTGCTGTGACTCTACTATATTTATTTTAATTAGCCTGCCTTGCGTTTTTGTTTTAATTTCTTTTGGCGCATTTATAGAAGTTATTGTGGCACTACCTAATATTACATCAGGATAACTGATAAACCGTGTACTTGTAATAAGTAACAGTAAAATAAGCAAAAATATTGGCAATGCCCAACGTTCCGCAAAACCAGGTTTTCTGGAAACAATTTCCTGAACGATTTCTGAACGTAAAGGCTCTTCATTTAAGTTTTGTTCTAAAGTAGTATCTGAGAATTCACTGCCGATTATTTCATTTTGCATAATCAATGATTAAGACATTCAAAATTTATACATACAAAGATTGATTTATCTAATTTGAGAATTATTTAGTTCGCCCTACATAAAAGAGAAGTCTAATCACTAAAAGAATTGGGTTAACACAAGCTTTCGCTTATATGACATTATTTGTAATCAGTTGCCCAATTCCAATTGATTTTTAACCAATTCATAATATTGGCCCCTCTGCAAACTTAACTCTTCATGTGTGCCTTCTTCTACAATGCTTCCCTTGTGTAAGACTATTATTTTATCGGCATTTTTAACCGTACTTAATCTATGAGCCACTATAACAACTGTTCGGCCTTCAAAAAAAGTTTTCATATTTTCTACAATTACTTTTTCATTATTAGCATCTAACGCATTGGTAGCTTCATCAAAGAACAAATATTTTGGATTTTTATATATAGCACGTGCAATTAACAATCGTTGTTTTTGTCCCTGGCTCATCCCTACTCCTTCGGCACCTAATTTTGTATTAAATCCATTCGGAAGGGATTCAATAAAAGATAGTATGTTGGAAACTTTGCAGCAATGAACCAGTTTTACATAATCCACTGCCTCATCTCCTAGTGAAATATTTCCCTCAATTGTGTCGTTAAAAATATATCCGTCTTGTAATACAGCACTGCATTGCTTACGCCAGAAGGAAGGACTAATATATTTAAAGTTGGTCTCCCCGATTTTTATTTCGCCGATATAATGGTCGTAAAATTTTAAAATTAGCTTTAATAAAGTTGTTTTTCCGCTTCCGCTTACCCCGACGATTGCTGTCACTTTACCTTCCGGGATTTGCAAATAAATATTTTTTAAGACAAGTTCGCCATCTGATCCGGAATAAGCGAATGAAAGATTACTAATCTCAATTTGTTTATTTTCCGGCAATAGATTAATATACTTGGTCTCGTTATCTTCTTCATCTTTTAATTGGTGGATTTCATTCAATCGTTCCATACTAATTTTTGCATCTTGGGCACTTTGGATAAATCCAACAAATTGCTCAATTGGACTGCTTAACTGACCTATGATATATTGTACAGCCAACATCGCCCCTAACGTAAGTTGACCATGTATTACAAGACTTGCCACCAAAAAGGTAATCACTACATCTTTACCTTGGTTTATCAACAATGCACCAGCCTGCTGAATTTGGCTATACTTCAAACTTTTGAAATTTAATTTAAAAATACCCACCTGTATATTTTCCCATTCCCAACGTTTTAATTTCTCAGCATTGTGAAGTTTAATTTCCTGCATACCTTGCACCAATTGAAGAGTGGCGTTATTTTCTTTGGCGGAAATATGAAAAATTTGGTAATTTATTTTTCTTCGTATTCTAAAAAAAAACTGAACCCAGGCAAAATAAAAAATGCTACCAACCGCAAAAACTAAAAATAGCTGAATATTATATTGCGCCAGAACAAAAGCAAAAATTATAAAATTAAATAAAGAGAATAAAGTATTTAACGCACTTCCTGTCAAAAATTTTTGTATTTGTTTATGATCATCGATTCTTTGCAACGTGTCGCCTGTATGATGATTGTCAAAATAACTGAGTGGTAATCGCGTAACCTTTATCCAAAAATCGGATAGTATAGAAAGGTTCACCATTGTGGATATGTGAAGTAACAAACGTGTTCTTATAAAATCAACAATTGTTCTGCTGAAAATAAGCATCAATTGTGCTCCTAATACAACTGATACAAATTTAAGGTTTTGAGTATTGATTCCAGTATCAACAATACTTTGCGTCAAAAATGGAAAAATAAGTTGCAACAACGATGTTATAATCAAAGCCATAAATACCTTGATAAGTTGGCTGTGACTCTGCTTTAGGTATTTAAAAATCAAGGCCCAGCTTAATTTATTCTCCTTTTCACCTTCTTGTTCGTAAAATTTGGGGGTAGGTTCTAATAGTAAAGCAATCCCAACATTTTCGCCTTGGTCATTTTTTGTGCTAATCCATAGGCTGATAAATTCTTCTTTTGAATATGCACTCATTCCCTTGGCGGGATCGGCGACAATATATAAAGTTTTTTTATTAAATATTGATTTTTTAATAGCTATTAGAACAATAAAATGGTTGTGTCTCCAATGCAAAATACAAGGTAAGGGAACGGTGTTTTCCAATTGATTTAAAGTGAGTCGCGCTCCTCTGGTTCGAAAACCTATTTTTTCTGCCGCAGTACTGATACCTAATAGATTAACACCTTGTTTCCCATAACCCGAATCTTCTCTGATACTATCAGTATTATAATGTTTGCCATAATATTTTGCAATCATGCGAAGACAAGTCGGCCCACAATCCATTGCATTAAGTTGCTTATAGAATATAAATCTCATTAATATATTTATTGTATAATGGTAGCTCCGAAATAAATTCCGTTAAATACTAGGCCCCAATTTAAAATATTAAAATTAATTTTTAGATATATTTAGCCATTAATTGATAATATATTAATAATTTAGATTTATTAAGCTCTGTATATAACCTTAAATTAATTTTAAAATTTATGTTTACCATTTTAAATAGATTGCTAGATAACTACAATAATAGTATTGAAATTTTGGTAACTTTTGCACAAGAATTACAGGTTAAAATAACCAAAACAGGGATTGAAAAAAAAATGGAAGGACATCCTGATTTTCCAAGCCTTCTTGCAATTAGTGACGTTCTAACTGAATTAGGAATTGAAAACCTTTCCTTAAAAATTGCTGCTGATAAATTATCAGGAATTGAGCCACCCTTTCTGGCACAGGTAACAGGGAAAAAGGAAAAGAAGGAACTATTCACTGTTGTTCGAAAAATCGAAGATGGAAATATTACCTATTTTAACCCAGACACCCATAAATGGGAGCAAACTATTTTTACTTACTTTGAAAAAAATTTCAAAGGCGTAGTTCTGATTGCTGAACCTATGCCTGGGTCTGGTGAAAAAGAATATGCAACAAATAAAAAGGAAGAAGAAAGAAAAACTTTTAGAACCTATATTTCTATATTTTGTCTTCCCGTGATAACAGGGATACTCTGTGTCCTTGCGTTTGCGAAAAATGGCTCAGGCGCTATTTTGCCCGTTATTTTCACATTATTGACTTTGTCCGGTTGCCTTTTGAGTATAGTCTTGATTTTATATGAAATAGACAGGAATAATCCTGTAATAATGGAAATTTGTTCGGGAAATAAAAAAGTAAATTGCAGCGCAGTTTTAGATTCTAGTTTTTCCAAGATTGGGGGTATAAGCTGGTCTGCTATCGGACTTTCGTATTTTGCTGGAGAATTGCTTGCATTATTATTAACAAATCTCGGCAGTCCTCAGCTGTTTTCAATACTTGCATGGATTAACTTATTATCATGTCCGTATGTTTTATTTTCTGTTTACTATCAGTGGCGTATAGCTAGACAATGGTGTGTACTTTGCTTGGGGGTACAATGTGTTTTAATACTGCAGATGATTACTACTTTTTTGGGGAAATGGCATACTCAAATTCTTTTTAATGAATCGAATTTAATACCCATTATCATATCCGTTATGATATTGTCGCTGATGGTTTTTTTTTTAATGCCAGTCTTATTAAAGTCCAAAGAAAGCAAAATCTATAAAAAACAACTACTACAATTGAAGCATGATCCCAATATATTTTATTCATTGCTTCACAAAGAAAATCCTGTAAGTACATCAACTGCAGGTTTGGGCATTATCTTGGGTAATCCTGAAGCTAAAAATAAAATCGTTAAAGTATGTAATCCGTACTGCGGCCCCTGTGCTCAGGCACACCTCGTTATTGACAAGCTTCTTGACAATAATCCAGATATACAGTTGCAAATTATTTTTACAGCCTCTGCTAATGATTACAAAACCTCGGCAGTACAACATTTATTGGCAATTGCATCTAAAGGAAACAATCTCGAAACTCAGCGATCATTAAACGGATGGTATGGTCAGGAAATTAAAGACTACGCTTTATTTTCTGAAAAATTTCCCATAGAAAAGGAATTTACGAATCAGGAAAAAATGATAAATAATATGTACGAATGGTGTAAACAGGAGAACATTACATATACACCTACACTGTTTATCAATGGTCATCACCTTCCCAAAATGTATAACATAAATGATTTAAAATATTTTTTATCTGTTTAATCGAACAAGGGTATAATAATAATTACCTTAGCGTATTAATAATATTTACAAAGCTTGCTAGCTTATAATAATTTCATCAATAAAAAGAGTCGGATCAGACTCATAAGGTTTGGGGTTTAAATTATTGTATAGGATTTCTTAATTGCTTCCTATTTCAAAATCGCACACATCGATAATAACATTTAGGATGTTTATCGATCAGGTTCCGCTGGATTCTTTTAATTTGAAAATACTATCTACCTTAGTAATACTGATGGCGATTCCATTTTGATTGATGCTACCGTCCATTTTACATGTAGATCATTTTCACCTTTCATAATACTGAAGCCTTGCATTCCCATATCATACCAATCATAGGCATCGTGAGAAAGGCAAATGTTCAAAAAGCTTTTGCCGCAGCGGCTCTTTGTTTTCATTTCTCACCTTTTTGTCTTGCGATAATCTGTCAAGGCTACACTAAGATGGAGATTATTTTTAATAAACAAATCTTGAAGAAAGTCATAATTTCGATTTAGTCGAACGCAAACGTTTGTTTTTTACAAATCAAAGGTTTGCGTGAGTTTTAAAAAATGAATAAAGTAGTTTAGAAAGAGTCGGCCTGCCACAAGTAAATTATTTTTTAAATTTCAATTGCCATTTTTACAATAATCTTCTGTTTGAATAAAACATTCGAATTGCTTCGATACTTGCGCCTTATTCGCTGAAACTGCGTTGATTTTATTTTCAATTAGGACAAAAGCAATACAGATTCTTCATTTTTATTTGAAATTGTAACTAAAACATCTTGGGATTCTATTTTAATCTTCTGTAAAATAATCATCATCGGTAATCTTTAATTTGTATAACTCTTTTGTGGAAACTCCTAGTTCAAATTCGATCATAAGTTGTACCAGTTTTTGGCCATCAATTAAAATGACTTTTGTCTCATTTTTTGGTAGGTAAGTTGTTGCATCAGGAGAAAATTTAGAAGTCGTAATAAAGACTCCTTTCTTAGCACCTTGCCCAGCCAATGCACCGACAAACTTTTGAATTTCAGGTCTACCAATGGTTGTTGAATCCCATTTTTTTGCCTGGATATATATAACATCCAAGCCAAGTCTGTCTTCCTTAATAATACCGTCAATTCCTTCATCGCCTGTTTTCCCAATCAGTTCTGCAGCTTCTGATTTTGATCCACCATATCCCATTTTTAATAAAAGGTCAATCACTAGTTTTTCAAAGAATTGCCAGCTACAGCTTTTTATTTTTTGAAGTAAGTCTTGACCCAGAGCATTATCAATGGTTTGAAAGGCTTGTTCTATTTGTTCCTGTGGAGTTTTATTTATCACCTCATCAGTTGTATCTTCTATTGACGAAGTATTTATTTTAGGTTCTTTTACTGTTTGAAAATCTGGGAACTGCCGAAGATATTTAATTGTAATTTTCGATGGGCTTTCTTCTAATGTCTTTAATCCTCTATCTGTTATTTTAAAGAATCCCCTTCTTGTATTTTCAATTAAGCCTGCCATTTTCAGATATGCTTTAGCCCAATGAACCCTATTGTGAAAAATCCGTTGGCTGCCGCTTGCAAGCATTTCTGCTTTTTCATTTTCAGTCAGATTGAATTTTACAGCAAGTGGTTCAAGAAAGTCATTTGATGAATATTCTTTTTTATCATTTGCCATTTCTAAAAATGGTAGCATTAATGATTGGAAATCTGGAATTGGCATTTTAATTATTTTTTGAGGTTAATACTTCAATGGCAATATTTAAGAATGGAGCCCAGCTATTCTGTAGATGATTAGAAAATAGCAACGGAAATTTCTCAATATTTTCTTTTGATAGACCAAAAGATACTTTTTCAGACGCTACAAAAGCGTACTGTGCCCCTGTAGGCGATTCATTATAAATAATATCATTGGGTTTTGAAGATAAGTTGTTGAATATTTCTTTATTATGTTGCCAAGCCTTTGCCAACTCGCCAGAAAGCCAAAGATTAATAACATAACTTCCCTCTATAAAAATCTTACTTGTATCAATGGTTAACAATACTTGAGGGTCTTTTTTAAAACGAATATTGAGGGCTTCCGGATATTTGCGTCCCCAATTAAAATCAGTATTTTCAATATGCGATTTAATACTATCAATAATCGAATCCATTGCGTTTTCTTTTATTTTAATCAAGTCATTAATTTTCGCGGCATTTTCAAAATAAAAATCAACTGTGGCTTTCATATCGATTGTTTTATTAAATAGTTGTATTTGTTGAATAAATTCCCTCAGCATCAATAAATACTTAGGATTTGATTTTAAAAGATATTTCCCGATATTGTCTGACACACGACTCATCAACTTTTGGTGAGTTATGTTTATGAAATTAGATGTAGCCATTTTTAACGGCAATAGAGTTAAAACAATACCATATTTATTTTCGGCACAAATGCCATTATAATATGAATCTAATTCATTGTATAAAGTTGCGTTTATTTTGTTTTCTATAATAAAAGCATTTTTATATGTGTCGTCATCTTTACCTATTGTATCTATTTGGTCGTAAACTAGTAAATCAATTCTTTTTTCATTTACCATCCTTTCCCTTATAACCTTTGTCTCTTCCAAGGCAAAAAATACAGAATTTTTGCCCCTAATTTCCTCGTAGCATTCTATCAAAGAGGTGATAAAAAGAGTTTTGAAATTATGAACACCATCTGACCTTAAAAAGAAAGCATACCAGTTCGAAATAACTTCCTCATAATGGGGAAAGCCACTTATTTCTAAAAAGGTAGTCTCCGGTCTCTCTTCCACCGGAATTGACAAAGTAAAAACTTTTTGAAAATCTTTTTTTAATATATCAAGACTTGTATTTTCAAGATTCATTTTCTATAATCTATTAATTTCTATTTTAGTCAATTTCACTAAAGATAAACATTTGAGCAGAGGTTTTTCGTTACTACCCGTTTTGCACTATCCAATCCTTTACTGTATGTCTGTGAACCTTTAATAATCGTGCAATTTCAATTTGCTTAGCGCCTTCGGCCAATCGTTTTTTGATGATGTCTTTGTGCTTTGCAAGTATGGGATTTCTTTTTTTGCTGCCAAGAGGACGCCCCAATTTTATTCCTTCCGATTTTTTTCTTGCTAATGCCTCTTTGATACGTTGCGAAATTAAAGTACGTTCTATTTCTGCAGAAAGCCCAAACGCAAAAGCAAGAACTTTAGAATTTATATTATCGCCCAATTCGTATCCTTCTTTAATAGCAAAAACTTTCACCCGCCGTTCCATACAAAGATTAAGTATACTCATAATTTGCATTAAATTCCTTCCCATTCTCGAAATTTCAGAAACAATAAGAATATCATCAGTTCTTAAGTTTTTCAAAAGGGTTCCAAAAGCCCTCTCCTCAAGGTCTTTTCTTGAACTAATTGTTTCCTCTATCCATTTTGCAATTTTTATTCCCCGCTTTTTTGCAAAATTGTTTATTTCAAAACGTTGATTTTCTGTTGTCTGTTTATCTGTACTTACTCTTACATATGCGTAAATCATTTTTTTACGAATGTATAATTATAACACCAGTTTTTTACCAACCAGAAATGCTTTATAATAACTGGAATGGATTTAGGTTATTTGACTGCGTTTCTAAACTCACGTATTTTTCGATTTGCCTTTAAAGAGTACTTTCCAGAGT
>Ga0265327_10001637_pt1 | contig 27006 bp, 26 predicted proteins | sample 41621metaG_FD_202089 | JGI IMG/M metagenome (GOLD analysis project Ga0265327, IMG submission 202089) | Rhizosphere microbial communities from Carex aquatilis grown in University of Washington, Seatle, WA, United States - 4-16-21 metaG | ecosystem: Host-associated > Plants > Roots > Rhizosphere...
ACCTACGTAGAACAGGCACAGACCGCCAATGCTAAGGATCCACGGCTTCCACGAAAACAACGGCAATTCGCCAGCGGCGGCACCTGCCGCAGCCCGACTCGCCGGAAACTGATTAGCAACACTCATTACATTTGCCTCCCATGCTAGATTGATGACGCACACCCTCTGAAACATCGCTTCAGAACGCGCCGGCATCGACCGCCTTGCCCTCCGGGCTCCGTTTCATGGCGCTATGAGCAGGCTCACAACACATTCCGAAACCGGCGCCCGGCAAGATCAGCAGACTGGCGCTATGAACAGCGATTTCACTCCCATCCGCAACATCCGATCGGGTGTGCAATCACTATCGTTCGGGCAGGTTTACCCCCGCCCGTCCAGGTAGTTTATCGCAGTGCAGCAAGACTTTTCAGCGGCCATTTGCCGCGGCGCCTGGACTTATTTCGTGGCACCGGACCACCCGGAAGGGTGAGGCAATCTTCCCTTGGCTTGGGATTGCCGGGGGATTGCCGGGGTTTTCCGCCGTCCGCCCGGGGGCGGCGGAGCTGCCGGCCGGGGGACCGCCAAAGGGGGAGCTTCCTGGCCGGAATTGCTGCATTGCGGAATCTTTCGGGCCAAATTTTCAACCGGAAGCCCCCGGAATATAAAACCGTCAAAACCTGCGGCGAACGCGCGCAACACTCTTGTCAGCGGATTTGGCTTATGCGATGGGTGATGTTCGGAAAGTGGGAACGTGAAGCACCTATGGGATAAGCATGTCTTGTAGCCCGGCAGGCGGCGGCCTCGGTTCCATTGTCTTCTAAAAGTCTGTCATGAAAGGTTGAATTTGTGATGAAACGGATAGCTCTTATTCTCGCGATGTTTTTTGCCCTCGGCACCGTGCAACCCGCGTTTGCCGCCAAGTGCAGTTTCGATCCCAACAAGGCGGAAGACAAATGCGCGCTCAAGTGCTACGATGACGCCAAGCTGTGCCGCGAGCGCTTCGCCGCCGGCAACGACCATCCCACATGCAACGAGAAAGAGTTTTCTTGCGAGACGGCTTGCGGCTGCGAGCCCGACAAGAAGTAGGCCAGAGCCTCGTCCAGGCTTGACCTGACCGGCCATGAACCTTCCGCCCGGCACCATCGGGCGGAAGGTTGTGGCTTTTTCGGTTCACAGGTTTTTGCTGCTCCCGAATTCGGACCGACAGGATTCGGACCGACACGATTCCGCCCGACATCTTGACTCGGGCGCGCCAAAAGGACAATTCTTAAGGCTACGTCTTGCCCGCATTGCGGGGTGGCCGCTTGGGTGTGGCAGGGTGAATGAGCGGGGTTGCGGCGGGTCGACCGGCCGGTCCCGACCGAGGAGATACCGCCATGATCGTTCGGTTCGCCGCCGTGTTCCTTCTGGCCTCCGCGCTGTTCATTTCGAAGTCCCACGCGCATGGCGCCGTCAGCTTTCAGAAGGGCCAGTGCATGATGCGGATCGGCCCCGATGTTATGAATTTCACCGGCTATCAGCCGGACAGCTCGACGCAGGAATTTTGCGACGATATCCCCCAGACCGGACGGACGCTCATCGTCCTCGATACCGTGGAGCGTGAGCTTCGCGACATGTTGATCGAATTCCGGGTGATCCGCGATATCGGCCCGCAAAACGAAGAGAAAGCCAATCTCAACGAGATCACCGAGGCCTATATCCCCGGCAAGAAATATGTCGGCGGCACCGTCAATTTTCAGCATGTGTTCAAAGAATCCGGAAAATTCGTCGGGCTGGTGACGGCCACCGACGAGCACCATCAGCAATGGGTCGCCCGCTTCCCCTTTTCCGTCGGGCGGACGGCGACGCGGGACATGGCGATCTATACCGCCTCCGGAGTGGCGGTCGTGGCCCTGCTTGGTGCTTATGCGGGTTTCGGGCTCAAACGCCGGGTCGTTCCCAAGAAGCTTCAGGGCGACCAATTCTGGAAGCATTGAGCGAAACCCGGAACTTTCGGCCAAAGCCCTAAACTTTCAACGGCGCTTGACGCCATGCTTCAAACGTCATAGCTACTGGCCCAGCCTGAAGCAGGGCTCAACGATCAAGAACGATCATCCGGGAGTGAAACGTGGAGAGTACGGTCAAGGCTGGCTCGAAAGCCTATCTTTTGTCGCCGATTCCGGCGCTTCTGCTCTATTTGGGCTATAATTTCATTGTGTCCTCGGGCGAGGAGGCAATGTCGCGGTTCAGCGGTTCCTTCATCATCCTGTATCTCGCCATGGCCATCATCGAGATCTTCGTTCACGCCATCTGCCACAACATGTCCTGGAACCGCCTATGGCACTATGCGGCCACAGGCGGCACGATCGGTTGGGCGGCAATCGCCGGCCTGTTTTATTACGTGTCGAAAATCGATGCGGTCGATGACCCTTCGCTGAGCATGTTCACGGAGCTGTCCCGCGGCGCCCTGGTGGTGACCGGCGGGGCATTGGCCTTCGGCGTCCTGCCCTCACTGACCTTCTGGTCGATCGAGCGCCCGGACCGCCCCGCCCCCGCACAGGAATAAGCCCCCCGTGCCCCACGGGGAATACACCCCGGCGGGCGTTTGGCCCGGCGCTGGCTTCAGTGCCGGGTAGCGCTCACGCCGGCTCCTGGCGCATTCGCTTTTACCGCAACCTCGATCTTGAGCGGCGCGCCGTGCTGAGAGGCGATCACCGCCAGGATTTCCGCCAGTTCTCCCATGGTCGCGGTTTGCGGCATGTCGAAAAGAACCGCGCTATCCCGGTAGAGGGCGCGCACCCGCGCCATTTGGGTTTGGACGGACTGGGTCTGTACGTGGCCGTTATGTGCCACCGGATTGTGCGCCCTCATGCCGAATTCTCCTCAAGATGCCCGCCACCACGATCAGATGAACGCGGAACGCACGAATTTCGCTCCGCTGTTTTCTGAAAAATCGCGTAACGGTTCGTATCGGAGGATGAAGCGGCGGCCCAATCCGGGTTGTGGCCAGTTTATGGCTCGATCTGTTTTTCCGGGCCGGCCCGGCGGCGGATGCGCTCACGGCCCTGCATTTCGCGTGAGTAGCTGACGATTTCGTTGACGCCGAATAGCAGGAGCATGACGCCGCTGATGATTTCGGCGGCCACCAGGAGCCGCACGCCGCCGGTCGCCGGCGCAATGTCGCCGAGCCCGACGGTCGCCATGGTGGTGAGCGAGAAATACACGCTCTCGCCGAAGGTCAATTCCCGGACCACGCCATCGATCTTGAAATGCGGGGTATGGGTCAGGTGGTCGAGCCCCGAATAAATCGAGGCGAAAACGATGACCACCAGGGAGTAGAAGGTCAGGAAGGCGAAAGCCGGGACGATCAGCCGGACCGCCCGGTCGAAGAATTTTTCGAACAGCAGCCCGGTATCCAGCAGGAACACCGCCACGTCGTGGCTGGCGAAGAAGACGATCGCCGAAATCAGCCCCATCGCCCCAAGAAAGGCGTTGTCGAGCGTCTCATGCGACACGCCCGAATCGGGGATGAAGAAGGTCAGCGCCCCGATCGCGGCGACGGGAACGAGCCAGGTGAGGACGCGGATGAAATGCGCCTCGTCCCGCAGCATGCGGGTGGCGATGATGCCCCGGATCGCCTCCCGCCGCCACAGCGTCCCGAGGAAGAAGGACAGGATCGGCCCGACGAAGCCCAGGGGCATGACCACCGGATCGACCTTGGCGAAATGCGTCTCGACGAAAAACACGAAGATCGAGGCATAGACACCGATCAGATTGGTGAGCGCGACGCTGAAAAACAGGCTTCGCGGGAACAGATAGTGCAGCGCCAGCGCCAGCCCCGACACCGAGACGATCAGCGTCACCAGCAGTGCCGGCGATACCCGCTCCACCGAAAGCGAGATCAACCCCAGCAGGCCGACGGTAAAGACCACCGACCGCACCCATCCGCGCCGCTGCAATGCGGCGTGCCCCGCCTCCTTGGCCGATTGTGTCATTACATCTACAAAATAGCCTGAACCCACGGTTGCGGCGGAGTATACGGGGGAAGAGGCGCAAAGCAAGACGGCGCATCTCCCTGTGGCGCGAATTCGGACCGCCCCATCTCCCCCGCTCATCCGTGGTTTTTACAGGCGCGGATCAGCCGCCGCCCGTTCCGGTCGCCGGCACGTTGATTAGCCGCCGCCCGTTCCGGTCGCCGGTAAGGGCGCCGGTGCCACCGGTGCCGGTGCCGGTGCCGGTGCCGCCGGGACGGCGGTGCTCGCCAAGGCCCGGGCCAGCTGGCTGACGGCTTCCTGATGGCGCTCATTGGTGATCTCGCCGAAATTGCGGGCGATCTCCAGCATCATCCTTTCGCGGTGCGTCACCGGGCGCGTGCCTTCCTCACCGATCCCTTCATAGAAATAGCCGATGGGCACGCTCAAGACCTTGGCAATCTCGAAAAGGCGCCCGGCGGAGACCCGGTTGATACCGCGCTCGTATTTGTGCGCCTGCTGGTAGGTGACGCCAATGAGCTCGGCCAGTTGCTGTTGGGTAAGCCCCAGCATGATCCGGCGCTCACGGATGCGGCTCCCGACATGGTCATCGATCGCCGCGGTCGACCGTCCTCGTTTCGGCTTCGCCATTCCTTGACACCTGTGTTAGCGGCCGGGGCCGGCGCAATCGCCGAACCCCGAAGCGCAGGCATGAGCCGCTGTCGCTTCATGGAGCAAACAAGCGTCGAGCACGGGAATTCCACGGCACCCCCGCAACGCAAGGCGGAAAATGCGGAGAAATGGATTAATTTGGTCCCAGGGCATGATAAACTGCTACCCCTCTCGCGCTTTAGGCGTTGTGGAAACAGCCAACCAGTGGAGTTCGGATAAATGGGGGATGATGTAGGCGGAGTCGCTGCCGATCGGCTGCGTTCCTTCATCGAGCGCATCGAGCGCCTCGAAGAGGAAAAGAAGGCGCTTTCAGGCGACATCAAGGAAGTCTACAGCGAGGCCAAAGGTGCCGGCTTCGACATCAAGATCATGCGCCAGATCGTTCGCCTGCGCAAAATGGACAAGGCGGATATCGACGAGCAGGAGGCGCTTCTCGATGTCTACCGGCGGGCGCTCGGCATGCTGCCGAATTTCGAGGAAGCGGCGGCAGAGTAGCGGAGTGGAGTTGCTGGCCGGATAGGCGATGGAATAGCTTCGGGGCGATCGGGTAGCGCCGATTGCCGCTTGCCTCCGTTGGAGCCGGAAATCGATTGCCGCCGCTATTCCCGCTTCCGGGAAGGCTTATACCAGGATGTTGACGAGCTGGCCGCGCCGGCCGGGGCGGGCGGGTGCCGTGTTCTGGGCCGGGTCGGACGCCTTGATGTCGCTGGCCGAGGCGCCGCCGCCGCTTTTCTGCTGCTGAATTCCGCTCGACGCCGTGGTTGCGAACGCAGCCCGGTTACCGCCTGTGTTCTGCAGGAGGTTGAGTGCCGATAATGGCAGGGGAATTTTTTGCGCAGGAATTTGCATGGGCAAAAAATACCGGGTAGCCCATTAAGAGGGAGTTAATTTTTGAGGCATTTTTGGGTATGTCAGGCGAACCGATCCAGGCTCTGGTTGCTGCCGGAAGCTCCGTTATCTAGATGTGGTGTGGTATAGAAAATGCAGGATTCAGCGTTTTTTGGGGCGCGGGCGGTCGTGACCGGGGGGCTCGGGCTGATCGGCTCGGCCTTGGCCCGGCGGCTCGTGGCGGCCGGGGCGGCGGTGACGCTGATCGATAATCTGGCGCCGGATCAGGGCGGAAACCTCTTCAATATCATGGATTTCCGCGAGCGGGTGCGGGTAGAGCGGCACTGCATCAGCGACACGGACGCACTGGAGCCGCTGCTCCGCGACGCCGATTTCCTGTTCAACCTGGCGGCGCGCACCAGCCATCTGGGCTCGATGCGGGAGCCGCTCGGCGATCTCGACGTCAATTGCCGGGCGCAATTGGCGCTGCTTGAGCTCTGCCGCCGGGTCAATCCCCGGATCAACATCGTGTTTGCCAGCACAAGGCAGATTTATGGCCGGCCCCGCTATCTGCCGGTGGACGAGGCCCATCCGCTTCGCCCGCCCGATGTCAACGGCGTCTCCAAGATGGCGGGCGAGGCCTTTCACCTGCTCTATCACGACGCCTATGGCATGCGGGTCTCGGCGCTCCGCCTCACCAACACCTACGGACCGGGGATGCGGATCAAGGATGCGCATCAGACCTTCATCGGCATCTGGCTGCGCCACGCCATCGAGGACCGCCCCTTCGAACTCTGGGGCGGGGAGCAGCTTCGGGATTTCCTGTATGTCGACGATGCCGCCGACGCCTTCCTGCATGCGGCGGCGTCACGGGAGACCGCGGGCCAAGCCTTCAATGTCGGCGGCGACTCGGTCGTGAGCCTGCGGCAGCTCGCCGACCTCCTGATTGCCGCCAATGGTGGCGGACGCTACGATCAAAAGGAATTCCCGGCGGAGCGCAAACGCATCGATATCGGCGACTATTACAGCGATGACCTCCGCTTCCGGGCGGCAACGGGCTGGGCGCCGAAAACCCCGCTCGCGGAGGGATTGATGCGCTCGCTCGACTTCTTCCGCGCCCATCTTCCGCACTACCTCCAGGGCATGCCATGACCAGAACGATCCCGCAGACCGACCCCGGCGCCGCCTATTTCGCGCAACGCACCGCCATCGATGCCGCGATCGCCAGGGTTCTGGCGCGCGGCTGGTATGTGCTGGGGGAGGAAGTGAGCGGCTTCGAGGCGGAATTCGCCGCCTATATCGGCAGCCGCCACGCGATCGGCGTCGGCAGCGGCACCGATGCGCTGGTTCTGGCGATGAAGGCACTCGGGATCGGGCCCGGAATGCGCGTCGCCACCGTCTCTCACACCGCCGTCGCCACCGTTTCCGCCATCGAAATGACCGGGGCGGAGCCGCTGCTCCTCGACATCGATGCGGCCAGCTTCACCATGGACCCGGAGGAGCTGGAGGGAGCCCTGCGGCAATCGCCGGTCCCGGTCGCGGCGGTGATCGCCGTCCATCTCTTCGGCCAGCCCGCCGATCTCGACGCGATCGGGGGGCTGACGCGGCGCCACGGCATCCCCCTGATCGAGGATTGCGCGCAATGCCACGGCGCCCGCTTCGACGGCCAGCGCGCCGGCAGCTTCGGCGCCGCCGGCTGCTTCAGCTTCTATCCGACGAAGCAGCTGGGAGCCATCGGCGATGGCGGAATGGTGACGACCGACGATGATTCCCTGGCCGCTTCGCTGCGGATGTTGCGCCAATATGGCTGGAATGAAGCCCGGGTCAGCGAACGCCCCGGCATCAATTCCCGGCTCGACGAGCTTCAGGCGGCGATCCTCCGGGTGAAACTGCCGCTTCTCGATGAGGACAACCGCCGCCGCGCCGCCATCGCGGCACTTTACGATCAGGCGCTTCTCGGCCTGAAGCTGACCCTGCCGGCGCGGAAGCCCCGCTCGAACCATGTCTTCCATCAATATGTGATAGGGAGCCCCGAACGCGACCGCCTGTGCCAGGGCTTGGCGGCGAGAGGGATCGGAACCAATATCCACTATCCCGTTCCGGTCCATCTGCAGCCGGCCTATCGGGGCCGCCTGCCGCTCGGCCCCAGTGGCCTGCCCCGCACCGAGCAGGCAGCGGCTGAAATACTCAGCCTGCCGCTCTATCCGCAACTCGACGGCGAGGCGGTGGCGCTGGTAACCGCCGCCATCCGCGAAATACTGGAATCCTGAAGGTCAGCGCCTCTGAAGATCAGCTCCGTGTCTTGATCCCGTTGCGGTTGGAGCCGTCGCCGAGGAGGTTTTCGGCCTCCACCCGGGCGCCGGCCCGGCGCAGGGCGTCGCGCTTCAATTCGATCACCACCGGCTTGGCCTGACGCCGCGACACGGTCCGGGAAGACGAGGATTTTATACCGAACAGGGTCTCGTTCGGATCGGCGGCCCGGCCCGGCAGCGCCAGGGAGACCAGTTGGACCCTTGTGCCCTGCACCACGATCGCGGCCTCGATCTCCTGCCCCTTGAACAGCCGGGCGATCCCGGCGCGGGCCAGCATGGCGTCATCGACAGCGACCTCATCGCCGAAGCCCGGCATGCGCAAGGCCCCGCGCCGCGTTTTCGGATCGAACCACTTGACGATGCCGCGCAGGGTGGAGCGCGGCGGCTGGGCCAGCAGCCCCTCGCCGAGGACCGGCGGGCTGCCCGCCATATCGGCGCGGCGCATCAATCCCGGAACGGCGGCTACCTGCGCCGGTGCCTCCGCACTCCGCACAAGCGTCTCCAGCGCCGAAGCCGCCGGCGGCTGGCGGGGCGGTGCCGCCGCCCGCTTCCTCACCGGCTTTACCTCGGCCTCGACGGCAACCGGCATGATTTCGGCAACCGGCTGACGGATGGAACGCTGCGGCTTGGCCAGGGGACTTGCCGGGAGGTTTACCTGGGGATTTGCCGGAGGATTTACCCGAGGATTTACCTGCGGGCTTGCCTCGGGAATTGAGGCCTGCCTGCGCGGACGCTCCATTCGGGGCGCGGCCGGCCGGGCCATCGGCGGCACCGGTTCGACCGGCACCGGGGTCAGACCCTGCAATGCCTGGAAGAGCGTGGCGACGAGAACCGGCACCTCCCCCGGCGGCGTCTTGCGGGCGGCGACGATGCGAAGAACGGACCGCACCAGCTCGGGCGCGGGAACGGAATCGGTCATAAGAAACTTTCCAGCAAGGATTCCCAGGGCGCCTACCGGCAAGGATTGCCCCAAGCGCGGAACGACATCGAATTTGCCTTGGAAACGACAATATTAGCGAATAATTCCCCGGAGCGGCAACACATTAGTATACCCAACCGCCGGAGTATACCAAACCCTCAGGACCATCGGCCTTATCGGCCCCCCCCAGATGGGGAGCCCCGCCGGAGCCGATATCGATATACGGCAAACGGTCAATTATGCAATAACGGCGTTGCATCCCCTGGGCTGGGGGGAAGAATCATGGTTGGGGGGCGCCGTTTGCGCCCGATTGCCGGCGCTCTAAATCGGGGCGCCGCAAACCTGTAACGGTATTGCCACTACGAGAGTGGCCTGCAGATGGTTGTTCGAGGAGGAATTACTGTGAAGAAATTACTCATTGGTTTCCTAGTGTTTGTCGTCGTCGCGGTGGTGGCTGCCGTCGCCATTGCACCGCGCGTCATCCCGACGGCGGAAATCGTGGCGAAGATCGCGGATCAGGTCGAGGCCTCGACCGGCCGCAAGCTCCAGATCAAAGGCCCGGTCACGCTTTCGCTGCTTCCCCATATCGCACTCGACGCGGAAGATGTGAGCCTCGGCAACGCGCCCGGCTTCGAGCCCGCCGATCAGGCGACCCTGGCGAAGCTGACGATTCGTGTCGCGTTCTGGCCGCTGCTCGGCGGCAAACTGGCGATCGAGACGCTTGAACTCGACTCGCCGCGGATCGAGCTTGCCTCGAACGGCCCCGGCAAGAACAACTGGACCTTCACCAAGCCCGCCGCCGAATCGGTCGAATCGGCTCCGGCGAAGACCGCCGCACCGGCCGAGGGCAAGAGCAGGATGGTTCCCGGTCTGGTCGATATCAGCCTTGGCGACATCCGGATCGAAAAGGGCACGCTCGTTTTCACCGATGTCAAGAACGGGCAGACGCGGGAGCTCGACAACATCGACGCCACGCTTTCCCTGCCTGATCTGGAGGCGGCGCTGACGGCTTCGGCCAATGTCGTCTACAACAAGCAAAAAGTCATCGTGAAATTCGGCGTCGCCAAGACCGGCCAGTTGCTTGCCGGCGAGCCCTCGCCGATCACGCTCAACATCAATTCCAACCCGATCAAGGGCAGCTTCTCGGGCAATGCCACGCTGTCCGAGGGCCTGGACCTTTCGGGCGACGTGACCCTGAACGTGCCGTCGCTCCGTGATCTCGCGATCTGGGGCGGCATCGGACTGCCGGCGTCGCAGGGGGGCCTCGGTCCTCTGTCGATCAAGGGCAAACTCGAGCGTGCCGGCTCGCAGCTCAGCTTCAACGGCGCCGAGATCGCACTCGACGCGATCAAGGGCACCGGCGACGTTCAGCTCGACACCAAGGGCGGCAAGCCCTTGCTCAAGGGCAAGCTCGACGTCGACCAGCTCGACCTCAACCCCTATGTGACGGCGGCGGCAGCCAAAACGGGCGACGCCAAGCCCGCCGAAGCCAAGGCACCCGAGCCCAAGGCGGACGACGCCAAGGATCCGGCGCCCGAAGCCGCCGCCGGCTGGAGCCAGGATCCGATCGATCTGTCGGCCCTCTCCGCCTTCGACGCCGATTTCACCTTCCAGGCGAAAGGCATCCTCTACCACGCGATCAAGGTCGGGGAGAGCACCCTCAACCTTCAGATCAAGGACGGCAAGGCCACCGCCGATTTGGTCCGGACCGCCCTCTATGACGGCACCGGCAAGGGCAAGATCGTACTCGACGGCAGCAAGCCCACCCCCGCCGTTGCGATCGCCTTCAACCTCGCCGGGGTCGATTCCGGGCCGCTGCTCACCGATGCCACGGGCTTCGACCGGGTGTCGGGCAAGGCCACGGGCGACATCGTTCTCGCCGGAACCGGCCAAAGCGAGCGTGAGATCATCGGAAGCCTCGAAGGCAAGGGCGCCTTCAAGCTGGCGAATGGCAGCGTGAGGGGCATCAATCTCGGCAGCCTGATCAAGATGACCAGCGGACTGACCGACGCCGCCGCCCAAGCCGCGGAATCGACCGATTTCAGCGAAGCCTCCTTTACCTTCACGGTCGCCAAGGGCATCGTGAAGAATCAGGATCTCACGCTGAAATCCCCGTCGCTCGTGATTGCGGGCGCCGGACAGGTCGATCTATTGAACCGCACCGTCGATTATCGCCTCGATCCCCGGAGCGGCGCCGATGCCAAGGGCAGCATCCTGCCGGTCCTGGTCCGTGGCCCCTTCACGCATCTGACCTACCAGCCGGACATCCAGGCTCTCGTCCAGAACCCGGCGGCGGCGGTCAAGAACGCCAAGGAAGCCGTGAAGAACATTCTCGGCACCAAGAAAAAGAAGTAAGCCGGATCGCATCGATCCAGCATAGAAGCCTGTAAGAGAGCGGCGCCGGGAAACCGGCGCCGCTTTTTTTATGCGCTCCCCCCCTATGCCCGCCTTCACCGTTTCCCCCAGGCCATGCTATGCAGCCGGCATGATGGATATCGAGACACTGAGCCTTGGCGTGAAAGCGGGCGAGCGCCGGGCGCTGGCACGGGCGATCACCCTGGTCGAATCGGGACGGGCGGATCACCGGCTGGCGGCGGAGGCGATGATCAACACCCTCCTGCCAGGGCGCCCGGAGACGATCCGCATCGGCATCTCCGGCGTGCCGGGGGCCGGAAAATCCACCTTCATCGAGGCTTTCGGCCTGAGCCTGATCGAAAAGGGGCATCGCGTCGCCGTACTGGCGATCGATCCGTCCTCACGGCGGGGCGGCGGCTCGATCCTCGGCGACAAGACCCGCATGTCCGATCTGGCGCGGCATGAGCAAGCCTATGTCCGCCCCACCCCCTCCGGCGGAACCCTGGGCGGCGTCGCCCGCCGGACCCGTGAAGCCATGCTCCTGTGCGAGGCCGCCGGTTTCGATACCGTCATCATCGAGACCGTCGGCGTCGGCCAGTCCGAGGGCGCCGTCGCCGACCTCACCGACATGTTCCTGCTCCTGCTTTTGCCGGCTGGCGGCGACGAGCTTCAGGGGATCAAGCGCGGGGTCATGGAGCTTGCCGATCTTATCCTGGTGAACAAGGCCGATGGCGATCTTGAGGCGGCGGCACTGCGCACCGCGCTCGATTACCGGAACGCGCTGCATCTGGTGCGGGCGAAGACGACGGCGTGGCAAACTCCGGTCCTGGCGGTCTCGGCGCTCAACGGCAAGGGCATCGATGAAGCCTGGGCGATGGTGGAGAAGCACCGCCAAGCCCTCGACGCCGTCGGCGAGCGCCTGCGCCGCCGCGGCGAGCAGGCCCGCGCAGCGCTTTGGACCGAACTCGGCGAGGGGCTGCTCGACCGGCTCCGCGCCAGCCCGGCGGTCAAGGCGCTCCTGCCCGAGATCGAAGGCCGCGTCATGGCCGGGCGCGAGGTTCCGGCAACGGCCGCCCGCGCGCTGCTCGCCGGTTTTCTCGCAGGGCAATCGGGTGAACCGTAACCCCAGGATCGACGAGCGAGCCAAAAGAACACGGATGAACGCTGTTCGGCTTCCACCCGATTGCCTTGGGCTTGATGCGACGCCCACCAGCAATTCTCATTTTGGCCAACGCCTGCGCCCGTCCTCGCTGCAAAAGCATCCAGCGTCCTTCGAGACGCGGCCAAGAGGGCCGCTCCTCAGGATGAGGTAGATCATTGATGGCATTAACAAAGTCCCTCATCCTGAGGAGGCCCCCTTGAGGGCCGTCTCGAAGGACGTACCACGGCTGTCCAGCCCCTTGCGAAATGACGGGCCAAAATGAGAATTGCTGGACGCCCACTTGACGCCAAGCCAGGAAAGCCCTAGAAAGCGCCCTTCGCCCACCGGCCAACCGGTGCAGGCTCTGTGAACTATTGTATTTCGAGGAAAGCGGTTATGGCGAGAAAGTGCTCAGTCACCGGCAAGGGCGTGCAAGTCGGCAACAATGTGAGCCATGCCAACAACAAGACGAAGCGGCGCTTCCTGCCCAATCTGCAGACGATCTCGCTGCTGTCCGAGGCGCTCGGCGGTGCGGTGCGGTTGCGGCTTTCGACCAATGCGATCCGCACGATCGAGCACAATGGCGGGCTCGACGCTTTCCTGTTCTCGACGCCCGACCGCAACCTCGCCCCGGAAGCGATCAAGCTGAAGCGCCGCGCCACCCAGGCCGCCGCGCGCAAGGCTGAAGTCCAGGCCTGATCTCCACCATCCTCGCTGGCCGATGGGAGCACCCGCCGGCCAGCGAGGATGGAAACGGGAGCCTGTATTAACGGTGTGAGCGCTCCAGGCGGCAATCGGCTTGCCCATTGACTTCGGGCGGGAAACAGCACACCTAGTGGATCCGCCGGAGCGGTCCGTTTTTAGCTGTTCCGGAAAACGTTTCGGTAAATCAAAGACTTGTGGCGAACGCCTCTCGGCGGGCCACCAGGATGCACCATGATCCGGGTCCATGGCACTTCCATCGCCATCGAACAGCAAGCCGTCCTGTTGCGCGGTCCTCCGGGCAGCGGCAAGTCCGATCTTGCCTTGCGCCTGATCGATGAGGGCGCCCTGCTGATCGCCGATGACCAGACCGAACTCCGCCTCGAAGACGGCCGGATCTTCGCGAGCGCGCCGCCGCCCATCGCCGGATTGATGGAGGTGCGGGGAGTGGGCTTGATTTCCGCTCCCTCCACGGCCAAGGCGGCACTGGCGCTGGTCGTCGATCTCGTGCCGCCGGCGCTGATCGAGCGCCTTCCCGATCCCAGGAACTGCGTCTATCTCGACCAGGAATTGCCGCTCCTGGCGCTCACCCCCTTCGAGGCCTCGGCCACGGCCAAGCTACGGGCGGCGCTTAAATATCCGGGAGCACCCGAGTGACCGGCGAACCACCTAAATCCCAAGCTCCCGCCAAAGCCCAGTCCCCCTCTAAATCCGAGGCGCCTCAGCGCGTCCTCATCGTCACCGGCATGTCGGGGGCGGGGCGGTCGACCGCGCTCAAGATGCTGGAGGATATGGGGTATGAGGCGGTCGACAATCTGCCGCTGGGGCTGCTGCCGCCGCTGATCCGGGGTGCTGCGCTCACCCATCCGCTGGCCGTCGGCATCGACGTGCGCACAAGGGATTTCAGCTCCGAGCATTTCCTCGAAGCACTCGGCCCGATCGAGGCGCGGGAGGGGGTGGCGCTGGCGATCCTGTTCCTCGATTGCGAGGATGAACTCCTGCGCCAGCGCTATACCGAGACGAGGCGGCGCCACCCTCTGGCCGGCGACCGCCGCGTCATCGACGGCATCCGGCTGGAGCGATACCGCGTTTCACCCTTGCGTGATCGGGCCGATCTCGTTATCGATACTTCGGCGTTGACACCGGCTGAACTCAAACGCCTGCTGCAGGGGCATTTCGCTCTTGACGCGGCCCAGGGCGTCAGCCTTTTCGTGAGGTCATTCTCATACCGCCACGGAATTCCGCGCGACGCCGATCTCGTTTTCGACGTGCGCTTCCTCGACAATCCGCATTACGTGCCGGAGCTTCGGCCACGGACCGGACTCGATCCGTCGGTCGGCGCGCATATTGCCGCCGATCCGGGGTTCGCGCCGTTCTTCGACCGGCTCATGCAGTTTCTGCTGCCGCTGCTTCCGCGCTACGACCGGGAGGGCAAGAGCTATCTCACCATCGCCATCGGCTGCACCGGCGGACGGCATCGCTCGGTCTATGTGGCCGAGCGGCTTGCGGGAGCCTTGCGCCTTGAGGGGCAGAGCGTGGAAATCAATCACCGTGATCTCGAACGGCAACCCGCCGATCCGTTTTTCCGGATTCCCGCCGACACAGCCGCGGAAGCGGCTTCCGGCACTTGCCAAGGACCAGCCATGATCGGAATGCCATGATCGGAATGGTCGTTGTCACCCATGGAAGACTGGCGGAGGAGTTCATCGCCGCGCTCGAACACGTGGTCGGGCCGCAGCAGAACGTCCTGGCCGTCTGTATCGGTCCCGAGGATGATATGGAACTGCGGCGCCAGGACATCCTGCGCGCGGTCGGCGAGGTCGATACCGGCGACGGCGTGGTGCTGCTGACCGACATGTTCGGCGGCACGCCCTCGAATCTGGCCATCTCGGTCATGGAGCGGGCGCGGATCGAGGTCATTGCCGGCATCAACCTCCCGATGCTGATCAAGCTCGCCAGCCTGCGCCAGACCGAGACCCTCGCCAATGCGGCGCGGGGCGCCCAGGAGGCCGGACGAAAATACATCAACATCGCGTCCCAGTTGCTTGCCGACGCCCGCAATTGACCCCTACACTAGGCATCAAGCGCGGTTGAAGTATGGGGTCGAGGGATTATGGCCGAAGAAGACGCCGAACAAGTCGAGACCGAACGGGACGAAGCCGGCCTGGAAAATAATGGCCCGGATAAGCGCGACCAGGACGAAGATGACGGTTCCGTCCGCCGCCGGGTGACCGTCTGCAACCGGCGCGGCCTTCATGCCCGCGCGGCGGCGCGTTTCGTCAAGCTCGCGGATAATTTCACGGCGGAAGTCACGGTGATGAAGAACGGTTCCGACGTGTCGGGCCGTTCGATCATGGGCTTGATGATGCTGGCCGCCGGCCCCGGCACGACCATCGAAATCAGAGGCAGCGGCGCCGACGCCGAACAGGCGGTCCAGGCCCTCGGCGAACTGGTCGCCGATGGCTTCGGTGAAACCGATTGAGTGCGATTTAGCGGGATTTCCAGATGAAAGCTGAGAGCGGCAGCGCCAACACCCCCACGGCGGGCCAGCCGCCCACGGCACCGGCCGAGCGGGTTCTGCGCGGTCTCGGCGTCTCTTCGGGCATCGCCATCGGCCCCGCCCATTTCAGCGATCATTTCGATATCTCGGTCCCGGAATACTGCATTCCGCTGGGTCAGATCGACGTTGAACAGGCACGTTTCGCCGAGGCCGTCGCCACTTCCGTCAAGCAGCTCCGCAAGCTCAAGACCAAGGCCCGCAACCTTCCCGGCTCGGCGGCGGAGGAGATGGGTTATCTTCTCGACGCGCATCTGGCGATGCTGTCGAATTCGCGTCTGGTGCGGGGCGTGCAGGCCCGCATCGCCGAAGACCAGCGCAACGCCGAATGGGCGGTGCAGGCGGAGGTCGCCAATATCGGCGAGAGCTTCGCCGCCATGCGCGACGCCTATCTCGCCGCGCGCTTCGACGATGTCCGGGTGGTGGGGGCAAGACTGGTCCGCAATCTCACCCAGACGGTTTATGACGGCTTCTCGCAGCTTCCCGAAGGCACCATCCTGCTTGCCGAGGAGCTGACCCCAGCCGACGCGGCCCTGCTCGATCCGCGCCGCATCGCCGGCTTCGCCACCGTGCTGGGCGGGGCGGAAAGCCACACCGCCATCATGGCGCGGGCGCTCGACCTGCCCGCCGTGGTCGGCGTCGCCGGCCTGCTCGGCGAGCGGATGCAGGGCCAGACGGTGATCATCGACGGCACCACCGGCACCGTCGTGATCGGCCCCCTGCCGGAAACCCTGACGCGCTATGCGGAACGCCAGGAAGGCCATGTCCGCGAAAGACGGCAGCTCGACAAGCTCCGCCGCCTCCCCGCCGCCACCAAGGACGGGGTCGAGATCGGGCTCGAAGCCAATCTCGAACTCCCGCGCGAACTGGCGCAGGCGATCGGCGCCGGGGCCACGGGCTTAGGGCTGGTGCGCACCGAATTTCTCTATATGAACCGCGACAATCTTCCCGACGAGGAGGAACAGCTCGCCGCCTACCGCACCCTGATCAAGGGGATGGAAGGCAAGCCGATAACCCTGCGGACCATCGATATCGGCGGCGACAAGCTGGCCGAGAGCGTCGCCGCCTTCAGCGCCGCCGAGCCCGCCAACCCGGCTTTGAGCCTGCGCGGCATCCGCCTGTCCTTGAAGGAGCGGCGGCTTCTCGACGCGCAATTCGCGGCGATGCTGCGCGCCTCGGTCCATGGGCCGCTGCGCATTCTCCTGCCGATGATCTCCTCGGCCGGCGAGTTCCGCCGTGCCCGCGAGGCTCTGGAACTGGTGGCCAAGCGCCTGAAGCGGCGCGGCATCGCCATCCCGGACACGCTACCGCCCCTGGGCGCCATGATCGAGGTTCCGGGTGCCGCCCTTGCCGCCGACGCGCTGGCGGTGGAGGCGGATTTCTTCTCGCTCGGCACCAATGATCTGGTTCAGTACACGCTGGCGATCGACCGCGGCGACGAGCAGGTCGCGGCTCTCTACGACCCCCTGCACCCGGCGGTGCTGCGGCTCATCCAGTTCACCGTCGAAGCCGCGTCGCGCGCCCGCATCCCGGTCAGCGTCTGCGGCGAGATCGCGGGCGACCCCCGCTTCACCGCCCTCCTCCTCGGCCTGGGGCTGCGCGAGCTATCGATGGCCCCCTGCAACATCCCCCGCGTCAAGCAGCGCATCCGCTCCCTCGATCTGGTGGCGGCGACAAGGCGCGCCCGCGCCATCATGGACCAATGGGATTCCAGCCGCATCGCCACGCTGCTGGATGATTTCAACGCCGAGGGGTAGATGATCCCGCCTCCTGACCGTTGTTCCGCTCGCAACGACGGTCAGGATTTGCGGCCCCGGTATTACCGGGATTTTGACGGTATGCTTGGCATCATCGGCGCGGTGCCCGGCGCCGGAACGCTCGAACCTGTGGAGCCCATGGGCGAGCCCTGGCGCGCGACGATCTTGTCCTTGATCTGATTGTAGACGTTTTTCGGCACGATCTTCCGTTGGGCGAGGTCGTCTTTGCCTTTGTAGGGGCGGTTGGCGATGATTGCCTCGGCGCGGGCCGGCCCGATACCGGGCAGCTTGTCGAGTTCCTGAGCCGAAGCCGAGTTGATATCAACCAAATTGCCCGATTTGCTCATGCCGCCCGGCATCGCCGCGGACGGGTGGCTGGTCGAATTTGCCGGCGGCGCGGTTTGAGCGATGGCGGGTGCTGCAACAAGCAACGCACCCAATATCATCGCCGCGAGATAACGATTTACGCTCATAAGAACCTCCCCATAGATAGCTGATGCAAACGGTTTCCAAAGACAAAGAACACACCGAACGTCCAGGCGTTCGATTTGCACCTTGCGGCAAACATAGGGTGGACGAACCCCGCCTTGCCCCGGGGCTCCGGGACTGGTATAGGGGCGGGATCGTCCGTGGCGTTTTGTTGCGGGCGGCCCTTTTGCCGTGACCGGCCTTCCTCCACGAAACGGAAACTTCCGAATGTCCGAATTCACCGATTACAAGGTTGCCGACATCTCCCTCGCCGCCTGGGGCCGCAAGGAGATTGCCATCGCCGAAACGGAAATGCCGGGCTTGATGGCACTGCGGCAGGAATTCGGGGCCACCAAGCCCTTGACCGGTGCTCGCATCGTCGGCTGCCTGCACATGACCATTCAGACCGCCGTGCTGATCGAGACGCTGGTGCATCTGGGCGCCACCGTGCGCTGGAGCTCCTGCAACATCTTCTCGACCCAGGACCATGCCGCCGCCGCCATCGCCGCCGCCGGCATCCCGGTCTTCGCCTGGAAGGGTGAGACCGAGGCCGAGTATGAATGGTGCATCAACGAGACCCTGCGCGGTCCGGCCACCGGCCCCTATGCCGGCTGGACCCCGAATATGATCCTCGACGATGGCGGCGACGCGACGCTGCTCATCCATGAGAAGCATCCGGACCTGATCACCCAGATCCGTGGCGTCTCCGAGGAGACCACCACCGGCGTGCACCGGCTCTATGAGATGATGAAGGCCGGCACGCTCAAGATCCCGGCGATCAACGTCAATGACAGCGTCACCAAGTCGAAATTCGACAACCTCTATGGCTGCCGCGAGAGCCTCGTCGACGGCATCAAGCGCGCGACCGATGTCATGGTGGCCGGCAAGGTCGCCGTGGTCTGCGGCTTCGGCGATGTCGGCAAGGGTTCCGCCGCCAGCCTGCGCAGCCAGGGCGCCCGCGTCCTCATCACCGAGATCGATCCCATCTGCGCGCTCCAGGCGGCGATGGAAGGCTATGAGGTGACGACCATGGAAGAAGCCGCTCCCCAGGGCGATATCTTCGTCACCGCCACCGGCAATGTCGATGTCATCACGCTCGACCACATGACGGCGATGAAGGATCGCGCCATCGTCGCCAATATCGGCCATTTCGACAGCGAGATTCAGATCAACTCCCTGCACAATTACAAATGGGAAGAGGTCAAGCCGCAGGTCGACGAGGTCATCTTCCCGGACGGCAAGCGGCTCATCGTCCTGGCCAAGGGGCGGCTCGTCAATCTCGGCTGCGCCACCGGCCATCCGAGCTTCGTCATGAGCGCCTCCTTCACCAACCAGGTGCTGGCGCAGATCGAATTGTGGACCACCAACGGCAAGTATGAAAACAAGGTCTATGTGCTGCCGAAGAACCTCGACGAGAAGGTGGCCGCCCTCCATCTCGGCAAGCTTGGCGTCAAGCTGACCACGCTCACCCCGGAACAATCCGCCTATATCGGCTGCGATAAGGCCGGGCCGTATAAGCCCGATCATTACCGCTACTAATCCTTGACCGGGATTATCGGGCTCGAAGGAAATATGACCGCCGCCGCCGGGATTACCCTGGCGGCGGCGTTCGGATTGTGGATCTGGCGGGCTTCCGTCCGGTCCGGGCGGGAGCTGTCCCGCACCAGGGCGGAACTCGCCGCGCTTCAAGCGCTGGCCGCAAGCGCGCCCGCGGCCTGCTGGCACTGGCCGGACGGGCATGAGAATCCAACCCTCGCCGCCGGGCGCGGCGTGGCGGTGCCGGGCGAATACCGGAAATTTCTCGAACTCCTGGCGCCGGACGACGCCGAAGCGCTCACCCGGGCGATCGCGGAACTGCGTGGAGGGGGCCGGGAATTCTCCCTGGAGGCCGGCTATGCCGACGGCTCGGCCCGTTTCGATATAACGGGGCGGCAGGTCAGCTTCGATGTGCAGGCCCAAGGCGTACTGGTTCAAGGCGTACTGGTTCAAGGCTGCGCCATCTGGGTAAGCGACGCCGGAGCGCGGATGGCGGCCCTGGCCGAACGCGACCGGATCCAAACGGATAGTGACCGGCTGCGGCGGGCGCTCGACGCGCTGCCGCTTCCGGTCTGGTGCCGGGGGCAGGATCTGCGCCTCACCGATTGCAACCGCGCCTATGCGGCGGCGGTCGATACCGAGGTGCCGGCCGCGGTCGGCTTGAGCCGCGAACTCATGGCCGGGCTTCAGGGCGAGGCCGGGCCGGCGCTGGCCCGCGCGGCCCTGTCCGGGCGGGCGCCGCGATCGGAAAGCCATCACATCGTCATCGGCGGCTCGCGCCGGCTCATTGCCGTGACGGAGATGCCGGATCCGCTTTCCGGCGGGCTGATCGGCTTCGCCCAAGACTTCACCGAAGTCGAGAACGTGCAGAGCGAACTCGCCCGCCATATCGCCGCCCATGCCGATGTTCTTGAGAACATCGCCGCCGCCATCGCCATCTATGGGCCGGACACGCGGCTCAAATTCTTCAACACCGCCTTTGCCGTGCTCTGGCGCCTGGAGGAGGAATGGCTCGGCGGCGAGCCTGGCCTGGACGAGGTGCTGGAAAAACTGCGCGAGCGCCGCCAGCTTCCCGAATACGCGGATTTCAGCATCTTCCGGAAGAGCCAGCTTTCGATGTTCACCTCGCTCATCCACCCGGAGGAAGAGCTTCTGCATCTCCCCGATGAGCGCACCTTGCGGGTCGTGGTCTCGACGCATCCTTTCGGCGGGCTGACCTTCGTCTATGAGGACGTGACCGACCGCCTCGTGCTGGAGCGGTCCTACAACACGCTGATCGAGGTTCAGCGCGAAACCCTCGACAATCTTTACGAAGGCATCGCCGTGTTCGGCAGCGACGGCCGGCTGAAGCTCTTCAACCCCGCCTATGCGCGGATCTGGCATCTGGCCCCGGCGGATCTGGCGGGCGAACCGCATGTCGCCGAAATCGTCGAGAAAAGCCGCGCGTTTTTCGACGATGGGAGCCATTGGCCCGAGCGCAAGCAACGGATCGTCGCCCGCGTCACCGCCCCGGTCGCCAGTACCGGACAACTCGAACGCCGGGACGGTTCGGTGCTGGAGATCGCGAGCGTGCCGCTGCCCGACGGCAATGTGCTCCTGTCCTATCTCGACGTCACCGACACGGCGCGGGTGCAGCGGGCGCTGCGCGAACGCGCCGAGGCGCTGGAAACCGCCGGACGGCTCAAGAGCGAGTTCATCGCCAATGTCTCCTATGAGCTGCGCACGCCCTTGAACGCCATCATCGGCTTCGCCGAAATCCTGACCAACCAGTATTTCGGCGAACTGAGCCCGCGCCAGCTCGATTACAGCCGAGGCGTGCTCGACAGCTCGCACCGGCTATTGTCGCTGATCAACGACATTCTCGATCTGGCGACGATCGAGGCGGGCTATATGGTGCTGGAGACGGCGCCCGTCGATGTCGGGAACCTGATGGCCAGCGTCCTCGCCCTCACCGCCGAGCGCGCCCGCAAGCAGCAACTCACCATCGAAAGCGATTGCGCCCCGGATGTCGGCATCATGACGGCGGATGAGCGGCGGCTGAAGCAGGCGCTGTTCAACCTCGTTTCCAACGCGATCAAATTCACCCCAGCGGGCGGCACCATCCGCCTCAAGGCCAGGCGCGACGGCGATGCCGTGACCTTGAAGGTCGAGGACACCGGCATCGGCATCCCGAACGAGCATCAAACCCGAGTCTTCGAAAAATTCGAACGCAGCGACCCGCAGGCCCCGCAATCCGGCGCCGGCCTCGGCCTGTCGCTGGTCAAGAGCCTCATCGAGCTGCATGGCGGCCATGTGGAGATGGTATCGAGCCCCGAATCGGGAACGGCGGTGACGCTGCATCTGCCGGGAAACACCGGCTGAGCGGTTAACGGCCGTTATACCAGCGGCTGAAAATTATGACCTTTCCCGGTCATCCCGACGACCATCGGAAGGAGGGATCTCAGCGCGACGAATCGTGCCAGGATTGGCACCGGTGGAGCGGCAACAGATCCCTCGCAAGGGCTCGGGATGACAAATCGATATTTTCGGCCGTTGGTATAATTCCCGGATCGGGTTGAGATTTCTGCCAGAACATCGTGTTGCCTAAACTATTCTTGGTAAGCCTTCTATATTAATTCCAATCTCATTTGGAATAAAAATGACATTATGCTCCATTTCGTAAAGTGAATAGTTGCGGCTTCTAAAGAAATCTAATACAATATGTTTTTCTGTCTTAATAATCTCAATGAGGCATATTGGCCGCCCACTATCAATCGTTTTGATGGCGCCAGCGATGGCGATATGCTCCATGCCCTCAATATCAATCTTTACAAAATTGACTTTCTCATCAAAGGAATCAAGCGTAACAGTTCTAACTTTTTCGCACGCTCCACTTTTTACCATATCCTGATTATCTGAATTTTTTGCCTTAATTAGCTCAAAGCCGCCAAAGTTGTTTGGTAAATTATAATCTGGTAAATAAAGATCAATAACGTCACCGTCAACATCTCCAACGGCATTGAGATGGCATTCAACATTCATAATCTTATTAAGAGCCATTGTCCCGCAAAGCATATCAAATATCGCCCTCTGCGCCTCGAATGCGCGGACTTTAATTTTTTCGGAAAACATTTTGCTGAGCGCGAGGGAATGCGTCCCAATGTTTGCGCCAACATCGTAGAATAGAGCCGTATTTTGATTTTTTAAAATGATACGAATTAACATTGCAATCATATCTATCTCTCGCTCAGCCCAATATCCAAGTCTTAAAATATCCCGAGCGATAAAACTGTCATTTTTATTAACGATTATGGGGCCAAATTTAGAGGCAACAACGACATTCGGAGGACTTAGAAGCATTTAAAAAGCATCCTCTAAGCCAGAATTTCTCAAATGGACGGCCCGCCAGGGTCACGACCCCCCGGGGTCAGGGTGACAGTTTACTTTTCCTGCCGCAAAATTCAGGCATGCCACCTGAACGGCAGCCCCCGCGCCCTCCAACATCAGAGAAGGGCGAGGGGGCGCTTTTATCAGCCGCTAATAACCGACTCGACCCATTCGTAGAGCTTACCCTTCGGCAGGGCGCCGATCTTGGTGGCGGCAACCTGGCCGTCCTTGAAGATCAGCAGGGTCGGAATGCCGCGTACCCCGTATTTCATCGGGGTCTGAGGGTTCTCGTCGATATTGACCTTGGCGACGGTGATGCGCCCGCTGAGATCGGTGGCGAGTTCCTCCAGGAACGGGCCGATCATCTTGCAGGGACCGCACCATTCCGCCCAGAAATCGACAAGGACAGGACCCGTCGCACGCAGAACATCCGTTTCGAACGAGCTATCGGTAACCGCCGTCGTCATCCAGGTTCTCCCGTTACAATCACAAACTTAACACGGCAAAAATGCCCTTGCCCAGAACATTAGGGGAGCCGCCGAAGCCGCGTCAAGCGGTGTAGCCCATTCAAAAAACATCACCCGCTTGTTGACGCCGGGGCTATCGCTTCCTACATTCCGTGCCGATATTCATCCGGCCCGCAAGGGGCACCTCTGACGATAATGCCGTCGATCACCGAGCTCAACGAACGTAGCCGCGATATCCTTCGTCAGATTGTCGACGGGTATTTGGAAACGGGCGAGCCCATGGGCTCGCGCACCCTGTCCCGCCGGCTCAGCCAGAATCTTTCCCCGGCGACGATTCGCAACGTCATGGCCGATCTGGAGGATTCGGGGCTGCTGATGGCGCCTCACACCTCCGCCGGGCGAATCCCGACCGAGGCGGGGCTGCGGCTCTTCGTCCATGGGCTTCTGGAGATCGGCGACCTTTCCGAGAGCGAACGCCACAACATCGATTCGCAATGCCTCGCCGCCGGCCGGAACCCGGCCCAGCTTCTCGAAGAAGCGACGCAGGCGCTTTCCGGTCTGGCGCAGCTCGCGGGCGTCGTGATGGCGCCGAAATCCGACCGGCCGCTGAAACATATCGAATTCGTCCATCTGGGACCGGGCCGCGCGCTGGTGGTCATGGTGACCGCCGACGGCACCGTCGAAAACCGGGTGATCGACGTTCCCTTGGGCATGCTTCCTTCCGCCCTCGTCACCGCCGGCAATTACCTCAACGCCAAGCTCGCCGGGCGCACGCTCGAAGAGGCGAAGGCGGCGATCAGCCAGGAGATCGAAGGCAACCGCGCCCAGCTCGACGAGCTGACCCGGCGCTTGGTCGAGGCCGGGCTTGCAAGCTGGGGCGGCGCCGGCACCGAGACGCTGATCGTCCGCGGCCAGGCGAAGCTCCTGGACGACGTCACCGCGATCGGCGATCTTGAGCGCCTCCGAGCGTTGTTCGGGCTTTTGGAAACCCGCGAATCGATGCTCCGCCTCCTTGATGCGACCAAATCCGGGGAAGGCGTGCAGATTTATATCGGCTCGGAGAATGCGCTGTTCGGGATCTCGGGGTGTTCGATGATCGTGGCCCCCTATTCGGACGCGCGGGATCAGATCGTCGGCGCGGTGGGGGTCATCGGGCCGACTCGAATGAATTATGCTCGCATTATTCCGATGGTGGATTATACCGCGAAGGTGATAGGGCGCCTTCTCGGCTGAGAGCATCAAACGTCACAGCGATGGAACAGGATATGACCGACCAAACGATTTCCGAGGCACTGGAGCTGACGACCGAGGCGAACGAGAATGCGGCGCCCGAGGCGGCCCCGGTGCTCGATCCCAAGCTGGCGGCGGCGGAGGCCGAAATCGCGGAACTCAAGGACAAGCTGCTGCGCGCGCTGGCCGAGACCGAGAATGTCCGCCGCCGCAACCTCCGCGAAAAGGAGGATGCGCAGAAGTTCGCCGCCACCAATTTCGCCCGTGATCTCCTCAGCCCGGCGGACAATCTGCGGCGTGCCATCGCCAGCCTGCCCGAGGACCAGATCAAGGACGAGCCGACGAAGAACCTCCTGGCCGGCGTCGCCGCGACCGAGCGTGAGCTTCTCGCCGCCTTCGAAAAGCATGGCATCAAGCGCATCGAACCGATCGACGAGGTCTTCGACCACAATTTTCATCAGGCGATGTTCGAACTGGAAAACACCGGCAAGCCGGCCGGAACCGTGGCCCAGGTTCTGCAGCCGGGCTATGTCCTGCATGAGCGCCTGCTGCGCCCCGCCATGGTCGGCGTGGCGAAAGGCGGACCGGCCGGAGCCGCCGCCAAGAACGGCGCCAAGAACGGCGAACGCGTCGATACCAAGGCCTGAGCATGGCGTCGACTCATCGCATGCTTCGATTTTGGAATCTTAGGCCCAAGCTGACCCGTTGTATCCGCAGCGCCGCCACATATATAACCCTGCACGCGTAAGCGACTTCACCTGAGACGATAAGCCAAGGGGGTTGAGCGGTGCCGGGCGGGCCGCCATACCCTGCTGCAACGAGAGGGGAACATGAGTAAAGTCATTGGTATCGATCTTGGAACGACGAATTCCTGTGTCGCCGTCATGGAAGGTAAGACCGCTAAGGTGATCGAGAACACCGAAGGCGCGCGTACCACGCCGTCGATGGTGGCCTTCACCGAATCCGGCGAACGTCTGGTCGGCCAATCGGCCAAGCGCCAGGGCGTCACCAACCCCGAAAACACCTTCTTCGCGATCAAGCGCCTCGTTGGCCGCCGGTTCACCGACCCGCTGGTCAAGAAGGACATGGATCTCGTCTCCTATAAGATCATTCCCGGCGATAATGGCGACGCCTGGGTGGATAGCCGCGGCAAGAAATACGCGCCCTCCCAGATCTCCGCCTTCATCCTTCAGAAGATGAAGGAAACCGCCGAGGCCTATCTCGGTGAGACCGTCACCCAGGCGGTCATCACGGTTCCCGCCTATTTCAACGATTCGCAGCGTCAGGCGACCAAGGATGCCGGCCGGATCGCCGGCCTTGAGGTGCTCCGCATCATCAACGAGCCGACCGCCGCCGCTCTCGCCTATGGCATGGAGCGCAAGGGCGGCGGAACGATCGCCGTCTATGATCTCGGCGGCGGCACCTTCGACATCTCGGTGCTGGAGCTGGGCGACGGCGTCTTCGAGGTGAAGTCCACCAATGGCGACACCTTCCTCGGCGGCGAGGATTTCGACAAGAAGATCATCGACTATCTCGCCGACGAGTTCCGCAAGGAACAGGGCATCGATTTGCGCGGCGACCGGCTCGCCTTGCAGCGGCTCAAGGAAGCGGCGGAAAAGGCCAAGATCGAGCTTTCCTCCTCGGTCCAGACCGAAGTCAATTTGCCCTTCATCACCGCCGATCAGGCCGGGCCGAAGCATCTCAACATCAAGCTGACCCGCGCCAAGCTCGAAGCGCTGGTCGATGATCTGATCCAGCGGACGATCGAACCCTGCCGCAACGCGATCAAGGATGCCGGGCTGAAGGCGTCGGAGATCGACGAGGTCATCCTCGTCGGCGGCATGACCCGCATGCCCAAGGTCATCGAAACCGTCAAGCAGATCTTCGGCAAGGAAGCGAGCCGGGGCGTCAATCCGGACGAAGTCGTCGCCATCGGCGCCGCCATCCAGGCCGGCGTGCTCAAGGGCGAGGTCAAGGACGTCCTCCTGCTCGACGTGACGCCGCTGTCGCTCGGCATCGAGACGCTGGGCGGGGTCTTCACCCGTCTCATCGACCGCAATACCACCATCCCGACCAAGAAGAGCCAGGTGTTCTCGACCGCCGAGGACGGGCAGACGGCGGTGACCATCCGCGTCTTCCAGGGCGAGCGCGAGATGGCCGCCGACAACAAGATCCTGGGCCAGTTCGACCTCGTCGGCATCCCGGCGGCGCCGCGCGGCATTCCTCAGATCGAAGTCACCTTCGACATCGACGCCAACGGCATCGTCCAGGTCTCGGCCAAGGACAAGGCCACCGGCAAGGAACAGCAGATCCGCATCCAGGCTTCGGGCGGTCTCTCCGATCTCGACATCGACAAGATGGTCAAGGACGCCGAATCGCATGCCGAGGACGACAAGGCGAAGCGTGCCGCGGTCGAAGCCCGCAACCATGGCGAAGCGCTGGTCCATTCGACCGAGCGGACGCTGAAGGAAGCGGACGGCAAGATCTCCGCCGCCGACAAGGAAGCCGCCGAGGCCGCGATCAAGGCCCTGCGCGACGTTCTGGACGGCGGCGATGCCGAGGTCATCAAGGCCAAATCCGACGCGCTCACCGAAATCGCGATGAAGATCGGCGAAACCCTTTACAAGGCCGCGCAAGCGGGCGGCGAAGGGTCGGGCGATGGTCAGGGCGGGGCCGAGCGCGGCCATATGCCGGGCGGCGACAAGGAGAAGGACAAGGTCGTGGATGCCGATTTCGAGGAAGTCGACGACCATAAGAAGCACTCCGC
>Ga0265327_10001638_pt1 | contig 26989 bp, 16 predicted proteins | sample 41621metaG_FD_202089 | JGI IMG/M metagenome (GOLD analysis project Ga0265327, IMG submission 202089) | Rhizosphere microbial communities from Carex aquatilis grown in University of Washington, Seatle, WA, United States - 4-16-21 metaG | ecosystem: Host-associated > Plants > Roots > Rhizosphere...
GTACTTGAGGATCGCCAGGCTGATGCCGTTGAGCGCGCCATAGCGGTCCAGGTCGGCGACCACGCTGCGCAGGTCGGCGCGAAAGCCGCCGGGCGTGTCGCCATCGAGCAGGCCGCGCACGAAGCGCTCCAGATCCTCCTCGTAGGCCGGGTCGGGCCGGGTCCAGCTGGTGACGGTCTTGCCCTCGCGGGCCGCCTTGCGCATGTACTGCAGGATGCGCTCGACATAGGCCTCGCGCGCCGCCCCCGCGAGCGGCTCAAGCGGCATGGTGCCGAGCAGCGTCTGGTAGAGCAGGTATTCGTGGGCGCGCGACACCGCGCCGCGCAAGGGCGCGTTCATCGCGCCCCAGCGGCGCAGCGCCAGACGCCACAGGCCGGGCAGTTCCGACAACACGTCGATGCGCAGCCGGACGTCTTCGGCGCGCTTGTTGTCGTGGGTGGAGGTGGCCAGCATGGTCTGCGGCCAGCGCCGCTGGCGGTCGCCGCTGGCCTCGTGGAAGTCGGCCACCGTGATGCCCAGCAGGTCGGGCTCGCCGCCGACCTCGTTGGCCGAGCTGAGCGGGAAGTAGCGGTAGAAGGCGGTGTCCTCCACGCCCTTGGCCGCGACCGGCGCGCTGAACTGCTGGAAACGCCGGGCGAAGCGCAAGGCCTTGCGCCGGATGGCGGCACCTTCGCCAGGCCCCTCGCCAGGAATGCCGAGCAGGGCAGCCCGGACGAACTCGAAGATGGCGGGGTCCGGCAGCTGCAGCCGCTCGCGCGCCGCATCCACCGCCTGGTCGATGTAGCGCCGGTCCTGCTCGCTGGCATCTTCCGCGTTGTAGGTGCGGTAGACGGTCAGGCTGGCGGCGATCGCGGCCAGCACCTCGCGCAACTGGTTGAGGCTCAGGTCGCGGCTGGCCGGGCTGGACTTGCCGATATCGAGCAGGGCGATGGCCAGCACCTCCAGGTCGGAAGCCAGCGTGACGCTCGCGACCTCGCGCTTGGCCTGGTAGACGATGTCCTCGAAGGACTGCTCGACGCCGGTGAACCTGCGCCAGGTGCGGCGCAGCGCATCGGCGGCGTTTTCGTCCACCAGCACCGCATTGGCCACGTTCGCGAAGCGATAGCCGGTGGTGCCGTGCACGGCCCAGCCTACCGGCACATCCTCGCCGGGCGCGGCGATCTTCTCGGCCACCACGTAGAGCGGGCGCGCCGGGCGGCCGTCGGCGTCGGCCGGCGGTTCGGGCAGGCCGCGCCGGGCCAGGAAGCCCTGCTGCAGGCGCTCGAAGTAGCGGGCCGGGTCCTGCAGGCCGTCCGGATGATCGATGCGCAGGCCATCGACCCGGCCGCGCGCCGCCAGGTCGAGGGCCAGCGCATGGCTGGCCTCGAAGACCGGGCGCCGCTCGGTGCGCAGAGCGGCCAGTTCGTTGACGTCGAAGAAGCGCCGGTAGTTGATCTCGTCGGCAGCGACCCGCCAGTGCGCGAGCCGCCAGGCCTGGGCCTCCAGCAGCCGGTGCAGCGCGCCGCGCTCGTCCGGACCGTTGAGCGAGGACACCGCCGCCTCGATCGCCCGCGCCACCGCCGGTCGCGACGCGGCCAGCGCGGCCAGCTGCCCCTTCAGCAGTTCGCTGTCGCGTGCGCGCCGGGCGACGGCGCGCTTGCCGCTGCGGTCCATGCCGGGCAGGTGGCGCAGGGCGGTGGCCAGGCCGCCCAGCGGCGCCACCGACGCGTCGCCGCCGAGTGCGGCGCAGGCCCGGTCCAGGATGGTCGCGCCGCTCTCCGGCGCGAGAGGAAAGCGATGCTCGAAATAGCCGACGGCGAATTCGCCGGTGTCGGCATGCCACTGCAATTGCAGCTCGCCGCGCGCCAGCACCGCGCCATAGGCATCGCCCAGCACCGGCAGCAGCACCTTCCCGGCCAGGTGCGGGGTCAGCGGATGCCAGTCGATGTCGAAATGGCGGGCGTAGCGCGAGGCCATGCCGTTCTCCAGCACGTCGAGCCACCAGCGGTTGTCGGCGCCGATCACGCCCATGTGGTTCGGCACCAGGTCGATCAGCTGCCCCATGCCGTGTGCCTTCAGGGTGGTGCTGAAACGCTCGAAGGCCGCGGCGCCGCCGAGCTCGGGATTGATCTCGTCATGCGCCACCACGTCGTAGCCGTGCATGCTGCCCGGCCGCGCCCGCTGGATCGGCGAGCAATAGACATGGCTGATGCCCAGGCGGTCGAGGTAGGGCACGATGCGCGCCGCATCGTCGAAGCCGAAGTCCTTGTGCAGCTGCAGCCGGTAGGTGGCCCTCGGCACCCGTGCGCGGGTAGCGCCGCCGCCGGCGGGCGCCTGGCGCGGTCGGGCCCGCGCCATGGCCCGGCCGAGCTGGCGCGGCATCGGCCCGGCCCACATGGACTCGATGTCCTGCCCGTACTTGCGCTGCCAGTTGGGATGCTCGACGGTGGTGCCGGGCAGGTTGGGCTGCTCGACCTCGCCGAGGGCGTCCTCCAGCTGGACCATCATCAGGCTGGAAGGCGCAGCCGCGAGGAAGACATGGATCGCTGCCACCGCCTCGGCGTCCAGCGTGCCGTCAGCGGCCCGGGCGGCGCTGTCGGCCGACAAGGAAACGGCGCTGCAGACCGCATCGAGCAGCCGCTGCCGGTCCTGCGCGCGCTCGCCCGATTGCGCCTGGAAGGCCTCGTCGCCATCGATCAGGCCCAGTTCCTTGCGCAGGCTCAGGTCGTGCCCGCTCCACCAGCCCGCCAGCGTCGGCAGGTCATGGGTGCTGACCGCGACCACCGCTTCGCGCGGGTAGGCCGATGGCGCGCGGAATGCGCCGTCAGGCTCGCGCTCGAAGTAGAGCAGCCGGTAGGACTGCAGGCGGTGCGACTGCATGGCGGCGCGCAGGGTGTCGGGCACGGTGCCCAGGTCCTCGCCGATCACCAGGCATTGGTGGCGGCGGCTCTCCAGGGCCAGGATGGCCAGCAGTTCGTCGACCGGGTAGGCGACATAGCTGCCGCTGGCCGGCGTGCCCTGCGCCGGGATCCAGAACAGGCGCATCAGCGCCATCACATGGTCGATGCGGATCGCGCCGGCGCCACGCATGTTGGCGCGCAGTGCCTCGATGAAGACCGAATGGCCGTGCTCGCGCAGCCGGTCGGAGCGCAGCGGCGGCAGGCCCCAATCCTGGCCCTTGGGGTTGAAGGCATCGGGCGGCGCGCCGATGCGCAGCTCGAAGGCGAAGACATCCTGGTGGCGCCAGGCATCGGCGCCGCCGCGGTCGACCGACACCGCCAGGTCGAGGTAGAGGCCGATCGCCATGCCCAGCTCGGCGCAGCGCGCGCCGGCCGCCTCGAGCTGCCGCGCCGCCTGCCACTGCAGGTATTCGAAATAGCCGATGCGATCGGCCTCCTGCTCGGCGAAGGCCCGCACCGCGGCGCTCTGCGGATCGCGCCAGGCTTCGGGCCAGGCGGGCCAGCCCCAGACCTGCGGGTCGGCCGCATGCAGCTTCGACTGGATCGCCTCGAAGAGCGCATGCTGGCGCAGCGCCTCGCCGCGGCTGGCGCGGAAGGCTTCGAAGGCCAGCACTTCGGCATCGCCGGCCGCGCGCTCCCTGAAGCGGCGATGAAGCAGCGCGAGCACTGCGTGCTTGGCCTGCGCGACACCGGCATGGTCGATCAGCGCGGTCGCGCGCAGCGCTTCGAGGCGCTGGCGGAAGGCAGCGGAGCGCAGCATCCGCATCGCCGGCTGGCAGTCGCGCAGATCCGGAATCGCCTCGACGTCGATGTAGAGCTGGTTCAGGAAGGCGCGCGACGACGGGCTGTACGGGCTCAGGTGGGCGGGGTTGTGCGGGAACAGCGCATGCAGCGGGTTCAGCCCGACGACGTCAGCGCCCTGGCGGGCCGCATCGGTCACGAAGTCGGCGAGATCGGTGAAATCGCCGAAGCCCCAGTTGCGCTTCGAGCGAAGCGAATGCAATTGCAGGGTAAAGCCCCAGACCCGGCCGCCTTCCCTCAAGAGCGGCGGCTCGTGGCATGAAGCGGGCGCGCAGACCAGCAGCGCTTCGCCGGGATGACCGACGATGTCCAGGCGGTGATAGCCCTCGGGCAGCGCGATCTGGATCGGCAGGCGATAGCGGACGAAGGCGCCATCGGGCGAACGCTCGAGCACATGCAGCGGGCCGGCATCCAGCGTGCCTTCGTGCATCGCGCCATCCTCGAAGTGCAACTGCCAGATGAAGCGGGTGCTCGTGGCCGGCAGGTGCAGTTCGATGTCGAAGCCGGCGGCGCCGGCATGCACCACCCGCACCGGCGGCAGCGCGCGGGACCAGGCGGCGGCCTGGGCCTCGGCATCGACCGCGCCCGGGGACTGCGACGCCGAGGCGAAACCGGCGTCGGACAGCAGCGCGGCGAGCGCTTCCGCCGGCACGGCATGGTGCTGGCCGAAGGCATCCTCGTAGCCGCTGGCCACGCCGAATCGGGTGCACAGGCGGCGCAGCGCATCGATGTCGCGGCCGCCCGATGCTGCTGCCTCAGGCATCCCGCGTCTCCTCCAGCGTGGCGCAGACGCCACCGCGTGCCAGCCGCAGAAGCGGGCCGCCGGAGTCGGCTTCCTCGGCGCCATGGCTGTAGACGACGCGCCCGGGCGGCCATGCGATGCGGGTCTCGCCGGGTCCGAAGTTCGCGACCAGGTGCAGCAGTTCCACCGCCGGCGCTTCTTGCGACGCGGGTGATTCGAGCCGCCAGGTCAGGCGCAGCGCAGCGCCCTCGCAAGACCAGGCGAGGGCACTGCCCACGCCCGCGAAGCGGTGGCACAGCTCGTCGCGCCGCAAGGCCAGCAGTTCGCGCGTGCGCCGCAGCACCTCGGCATTCGGCTCGACCAGCCGCTCCGAATAGATCAGGCGCGAGGCGGCGAAGGTGCGTTCGTCATTGGGATCCGGGATGCGAGCCCGGGCCGCCTCGCCGGCAAAGGCGGCGAACTGGCCGAACTCGCCCCGGCGCCCTTCGGTGACCGCGCTCGCCAGCTCGGGCCCGAAATCGCAGAAGAACTGGAAAGGCGTCGAGGCCGCGTATTCCTCGCCCATGAACAGCATCGGCGTGTGCGGCGACAACAGCACGCAGCTGCGCGCCGCCATCAGCAGCACCGGATCGGCCAGCGCATCGATGCGCTCGCCCAGGGCGCGATTGCCGATCTGGTCGTGGGTCTGCAGGAAGGAGACGAATGCCGACAGGGGCAGGTGGGCGCAGGGCTCGCCGCGCGTCTCGCCACCGCGCATGCGCGAGGGCTTGCCGTCATAGACGAAGCCCTGCGCCAGCGCCAGGCCGAACTGCTCCAGCGGACGGTCTGCGTAGTCGACGTAGTAGCCGTCGGTCTCTCCGGTCAGCAGCACATGGGCCGCGTGATGCAGGTCGTCGTTCCACTGCGCGGCGGCGACGACCGGGACGCCGTCCTCGTCGCGCTCCAGGCGATGGGCCTGGTTGTGTTCGTTCTCCAGCACCACGTGCACATGGCGGTGGCGGCCCGGGCCCTGTTGCAGCGCAGTGCAGATCTCCTCCACGATCGGCGGCCGCGAATCGTCGCGGATGGCATGCACCGCATCCATGCGCAGTCCGTCGAAACCGTATTCCTCGATCCAGTAGAGCGCGTTGTGGACGAAGAAGTCGCGCACCGTGCGCGCCTGGTCGCCGTCGAAATTGATCGCCGCGCCCCAGGGCGTGTGGTGCGCCGGGTTGAAGAATTCGGGGCAGTAGGCATGCAGGTAGTTGCCTTCGGGTCCGAAGTGGTTGTAGACCACGTCGAGGAGCACCATCAGGCCCAGGCCGTGTGCCGTCTCGATGAACTGCTTCAGTTCCGACGGCGTGCCGTAGGCGCTGTCGGGCGCGAAGGGCAGCACGCCGTCGTAGCCCCAGTTGCGCCGCCCCGGAAAGTCGGCGATGGGCATCAGCTCGACCGCGGTGATGCCGAGCGCCGCCAACTCGGGCAGCCGCTCGCGCGCCGCCGCGAAGCTGCCGGCCGGGGTGAAGGTGCCGATGTGCAGTTCGTAGATCACCGCCTCCTGCCAGGGCCGGCCGGTCCAGCCGGGATCGGACCAGTCGTGCGCGGCGGCATCGACCACCTGGCTGGCGCCGTGCACGTCGTCCGGGTTGCAGCGCGATGCGGGATCGGGCACGCGCTGGCCGTCGGGCAGGCGGAAGCGGTAGCGGCTGCCGTCCGCGGCATCGGCCACCTCGGCTTCGTGCCAGCCGTCGGCGAGACGCCGCATCGGTGCCTCGTTCCAGCCGCCTTCGGATCCGGCGCCTGGCTGCCAAGTGCCAGCAACGCGCGACCATTCGAGCACCAGCGCGGCCATGGACGGCGCCCAGAGCCTGAAGCGCACGCCGCCAGCGGCCAGCGGCGCCGCGCCGAAGGGCATCGGGTGCTGCCGCTTCATGGGGCCTGGCGGCCGCGTCGCAGCAGCACCAGCGACCGGCCCTGCACCGGATAGCTCAGCTCGGCCAGCAGCAGCGACTGGGCGTCGGCGCGCGCGGTGTCGATCATGCGGGTCCAGTGATGGGTGGCGCAGGGCGGTATCGCGAAGGCCAGCGCTTCGTGAAAGGCATTGAGCAGCAGCAGGAAATCGTCGTCCTGCTGCGCCTCGCCGCGCGGCCCGACGTCGGCGAGGCCGGTGCCCGAGAAGAGCATGCCCAGGCAGCGCACGTGCTCGCCCCAGTCGCCCGGCGTCATTTCCTGGCCGTCGGGCCGCAGCCAGACCACGTCCTTGGCCTGGCCGGCGCCGGCCGGCTGCCCGCGAAAGAAGCTGCGCCTACGGAAGGAAGGATGCTGGCGCCGGATGCGGATGAGCAGGGCGGTGAAGTCGCGCAGCGAGTCGGCCTCGGGCCGATCCGTCCAGTCGAGCCAGCCCAGTTCGTTGTCCTGGCAATAGACGTTGTTGTTGCCCTTCTGGCTGTGGCCGCGCTCGTCGCCGGCCAGCAGCATCGGCACGCCCTGCGACAGCAGCAGGGTGGCGAGCAGGTTGCGCTTCTGCCGCTCGCGCAGCGCGTTGATCTCCGGATCGTCGGTCGGGCCTTCGGCGCCGCAGTTCCAGGACCGGTTGTTGCTGTTGCCGTCTCGGTTCTCCTCGCCGTTGGCCTCGTTGTGCTTGTCGTTGTAGGAGACCAGGTCCTGCAGCGTGAAGCCGTCGTGCGCAGTGATGAAGTTGATGCTGGCATGCGGCCCCTTGCCGGACCAGCCGTAGAGGTCCTGCGAACCGCCCAGGCGCTGCGCCACCTCGCCGACCACGCCGGCATCGCCCTTCCACCAGCCGCGCATGCCGTCGCGATAGCGGTCGTTCCACTCGGCCCAGCCCGGCGGAAAGTTGCCGACCTGGTAGCCGCCATGGCCCAGGTCCCAGGGCTCGGCGATCAGCTTGACGCGGTTCAGAGTCGGGTCCTGGCGGATCGCGTCGAAGAAGCCGCCCAGGTTCTCGACCTTGCCGGCCTCGCGCGCCAGCGCCGATGCGAGGTCGAAGCGGAAGCCGTCGACATGCATCTCCTCGGCCCAGTAGCGCAGCGAATCCATGACCATCTGCAGTGCGCGCGGGTTCTCGAGGTTGACCGTGTTGCCGCAACCGGTGAAGTCGTCGTAGTAGCGCGGATGCTCGGCATTGACGATGTAGTAGGAGGCGTTGTCCACCCCGCGCATCGACAGGGTAGGGCCGAGGTGGTTGCCCTCGCAGGTGTGGTTGTAGACCACGTCGAGGATCACCTCGATGCCCGCCGAATGCAGGCTCTTGACCATGGTCTTGAACTCCTTCACCTTGCCCGAGGCGCTGTAGCGCACCTCCGGCGCGAAGTAGTTGAGCGTGTTGTAGCCCCAGTAGTTCTGCAGGCCCTGTTCGGCCAGGTGGCGGTCGTTGAGGAAGGAGTGCACCGGCAGCAGCTCGATGGTGGTCACGCCCAGGCGCTGAAGGTAGTCGATCACCGGCGCCGTGCCCAGGGCCGCATAGGTGCCGCGGAAGGGTTCAGGGACGGCGGGATGCGTCATGGTGAAGCCGCGCACGTGCAGTTCGTAGATCACCATGTCCTGCCAGGGCACCTCGGGGCGGCGGTCCTCGCCCCAGGTGAAGGCGGGTTCGAGCACCCGGCCCTTGGGCATGAAGGCGGCGCTGTCGCGGCGATCGAAGGACAGGTCCTGGCGCTTGCTGCCCACCGAGTAGCCATAGAGCGCGTCGCTCCAGCGCAGCTCGCCGATCAGGTCCTTGGCATAGGGATCGAGCAGCAGCTTGTTCGGGTTGAAGCGCAGCCCTTCCTCGGGCTTGTAGCGGCCGTGGATGCGAAAGCCATAGGCCATGCCCGGCCGGGCCTCGGGCAGGTAGCAGTGCCAGACGTCGTCGGTGCGCTCGCGCAGCACGATGCGCTGCCGTTCGTGGCGCCCCTTGTCGTCGAAGATGCACAGCTCGGCTTTTTCGGAATGCTTGGAGAAGATCGCGAAGTTCACGCCCTGGCCGTCCCAGGTTGCGCCGAGCGGGTAGGCGCGCCCGGGCCAGACGGCGCCGAGCAGCGGGGAGCTTCGCTTCGTCATGGATGGGGGCGGTCGTCCTGCGTGGAACGCGAGGGCCATACGGTAGCAGGCGGCGACACCACTGTGGCGCTTTCGCGGCGCACCGCGGTGGTCGTCTCGCGCAGGCCGCTGGCGGTCCGGCTGGCCGGCGGCGTCGGGCGCCGGGGCCACCATTCCTCGATGCGCGCAGATGCCCAGTCCTTGCCGGCCAGGCCGAAGGCCAGTGCCAGCGCGAACACCACGCCGGCCAGGATGATCAGGAAGCTCTGGCGCACGATGTCGCCGCCGATCTTGACCTGGTCGAGCGCGATCAGCACCACGAAGAGCAGGATTGCGTATTGCGCCACCTTGCCCAGCAGCAGCGTGTCGCGCATGCCGGTGTTGCGGCCGTAGGTGGCGACCGCCTCGCCGACGAACTTCGCGAAATACGCGCCGAAGGCCAATATCAGCATCGCCACGAAGACGTTCGGTATGAACCACATCACCCGGCCGAGCAGGTCGGTGACATAGCTCAGGCCCAGCCCGTTGAAGGCCAGCACCAGCGACACCAGGATCACCATCCAGTAGGCGAGGGCGCCGAAGACCACGGTCGAATCCGACACCATGCCGCCCTGGCGCAGGAAGTTGTCGATGCCGGCACGCTCGGTCAGCACATGGAAATTGACCGCATGCAGGCCGCGGATCACCGCGAAGCGCACCACCTTGGCGATCAGCCAGCCGGCCACCACCACGATGGCCGCGAAGACCAGCCGCGGAACGTAGCTGCCGATCTGGAACAGGAAGGCGCGCAAGGGCTCCAGGTAGAAGGTCAGGGTGTCCATGGGACTGTCTCCAGGGTTGGGCTGCGCTCGGGCGGCCGGGTCAGCGGGCCGCGCTGCGGTCGAGCTGCGCCAGGATGCCCTGCAGGGGCACCGGCAGCCAGTCCAGCCGGTTGTTCAGTTCGTAGCGCAGCTCGTAGAAGGCCTTCTCCAGCTCGAACAGCTCGAGCAGCTCGTGATCGAGCGGGCCGGCCTCCGGCGCCAGCGCCTCGGCATAGCCGGCCAGGAAAGCGGCGCGGGTCTCGCTTTCCCACTCGCGCGCGGCGGCATCGAAGCGGGCCAGCTCGTCGCTGTTCTGCGCGGCGCGGCGCAAGGCGGTCCAGCGCGCGTAGTTGAAGGAACGCAGCATGCCGGCGACGTCGCGCAGCGGCGACTGCTTGGCGCGCCTTTCCTCGATCGAGCGCGCCGGCTCGCCCTCGAAATCGATGATCACGAAATCATTGCGGGCGAACAGCACCTGGCCCAGGTGGTAGTCGCCATGGAAGCGGGTGCGCAGGCCGCGCTTGCCGTCGGCGCGCATCCGGTCGATGAAGGCGTCGATGGCCGCATGGCGCGCCAGCAGCCGCTCGGCATCGTCGCGCGCCGCGGCCGGCAGGCCGGGCAGGCCCTCGCGCAGGCGGGCCAGCGTGGCATGTGCCTCGGTGCGTGCGTTGTCGATCACCGCGCGCTGGTCGGCCTCGGCGGCGGCCACCGGGTCGAAGGCCGGATTGCCGGTGCGTCTGGCCAGCGCGTTGTGCAGCTCGGCGGTGCGGCGCCCGAGCATGCCGACCAGCGCCAGGTAGGCGCCGTGCGGATCGGCCTGCCGATGGCCGTTGACGTCGCGCAGTTCCCGCAGCACGCGTTCGAGGTAGGCCAGCGTCCAGCTCCAGCCGTCGCCCTGGTTCGGCACATAGGCCTGCAGGAGCGCCAGCGTGTAGACGGTGCCGTCGTCGCCCAGGTATTCGAGCGCGCCGGCCACCGGCACGCCGTGCAGGAAGCCGGCTTCCTCGGTCAGGAAGCGGCCCATCTCCAGCTCCGGATTGACGCCCTTGCGCAGCTGCCGGTAGCCCTTCAGGAAGAGCGTCTCGCCGATCGTCACCACCGTGTTGCTGCTGAGCGGCGTCGGCCGGCTGACTTCCAGATCGCCCAGCGCATCGAGCACCAGCTCGCGCCCCAGCGAGGTGGGGCGGAAGTTCAAGCGCCCACGCGCGGTGGGCAGCTCGGTGTCCTGCACGATGGCGCGCACCACTGCGCGAGCGAAGCTCTCGTCGAAGAAGGCGTCACCCATCACGCCGACATTGGCCTGTTGGCGCACCTTGGCAATGGCGGCGGGCTGGAGCAGCTTGAGACGCTCCTCGTCGCGGTCCTCCCAGGCCAGCGCCAGCGGCATGAAATAGGTGGCGCCCTGCGGCGGTCCTTCGAGCTCCAGCAGCGGCAGAAGCCAGCTCAGCCCGCCGACCTCCCAGATCGCCTGGTCGGCGAGCCGGGCCCGGCTGACGCCCGATCCCTTGCTGGCGTACCAGCGCTGCGCCTCGATGTGCGGCGGCAGCGTGTCGGTCTCGAACTGCTTGATCAGGCGGTCGGCGAAGCCGATGCGCCAGGGCATCACCCGTTCCTTGATCAGGCTGGTCCAGCCGTCGAAGAGCACGATCACCGGCCGGTCGAGCAGGGCCACGCCTTCCTGGTGCCAGCTGGGCGCCGGCACTTCGTCGGCCAGGCGGAACCAGTAGAAGCCGTGCGAGGGCAGGGTCAGCAGATAGGGCAGCTCGCCGATCGGCGGGAAGGAGGTGCGGCCCAGCATCTCGACCGGCACCCGGCCCTTGAAGGCCGACAGGTCGAGCTCCACCGGCTGCGCCGCCCGCGAGAGGTTGAACACCGACAGGATCACGTCCTCGCCGTGCTCGCTGATGTAGGCCAGGATCTTGCGGTTGCCCGGCTTCAGGAAGGTGCGCCGGCCGCGGCCGAAGGCGCGGCTGGTCTTGCGCACCGCCAGCATGCGGCGGGTCCAGTGCAGCAGCGAGCTCTTGTCGCGCAGCTGGGTCTCGACGTTGACCGATTCGTAGCCGTACATCGCGTCCATGATCGGCTGCAGGTAGAGCCGCTGGGGGTCGGCGCGCGAGAAGCCGGCGTTGCGGTCCGGGCTCCATTGCATCGGTGTGCGCACGCCGTTGCGGTCGCCGACGAAGACGTTGTCGCCCATGCCGATCTCGTCGCCGTAGTAGATGATCGGCGAACCCGGCATCGACAGCAGCATGCTGTTCATCAGCTTGATGCGGTCGCGGTCGTTGTCCATCAGCGGCGCGAGGCGGCGCCGGATGCCCAGGTTGATGCGCGCCTGGTGGTCGGCGGCATAGGTGGTGTACATGTAGTCGCGCTCGCGGTTGGTCACCATCTCGAGCGTGAGTTCGTCGTGGTTGCGCAGGAAGATGGCCCACTGGCAACCCTCCGGCACCTCGGGCGTCTGCTGCAGGATCTCGACGATCGGATCCCGGTCCTCCTGGGCGATCGCCATGTACATGCGCGGCATCAAGGGGAAGTGATAGGCCATGTGGCATTCGTCGCCATCGCCGAAATACTCGCGCACGTCCTCCGGCCACATGTTGGCCTCGGCCAGCAGGAAGCGGTCGCGGTAGTTGGCATCGATGGCCGCGCGCAGCTTCTTGATCACCAGGTGGGTTTCGGGCAGGTTCTCGTTGGTGGTGCCGTCGCGCTCGATCAGATAGGGAATCGCATCGAGCCGGAAGCCGTCCACGCCCATGTCCAGCCAGAAGCGCATGGTGCGGAACACCGCCTCCAGCACCTCGGGGTTGTCGAAGTTGAGGTCGGGCTGGTGGCTGAAGAAGCGGTGCCAGAAGAAGGCCTTGGCCACCGGATCCCAGGTCCAGTTGGACTTCTCGGTATCGGTGAAGATGATGCGGGTGCCCTGGTAGAGCTGGTCGGTGTCGCTCCACACGTAGAAGTCGCGCTCGGGCGAGCCGGGTGGCGCATTGCGCGCGGCCTGGAACCACGGGTGCTGGTCGGAGGTGTGGTTGATGACCAGTTCGATGATCACCCGCAGCTCGCGCTTGTGCGCCTCTTCCAGCATGTCGCGGAAGTCCTGCAGGGTGCCGTATTGCGGATGCACGTCCTCGTAGGCTGCGATGTCGTAGCCGTCGTCGCGCAGCGGGGAAGGGTAGAAGGGCATCAGCCAGATGGTGTTGACGCCCAGTTCCTTCACGTAGTCGAGCTTGCTCGCCAGGCCCTGGAAGTCTCCGACCCCGTCGCCGTTCGAATCGAAGAAGGCCTTGACGTTGCACTGGTAGATGACCGCATCGCGATACCAGGTCGGATCGCCCGAGGTGTCGATCTCGGTGGTCTCGAGCGCGAGCTTGGGCAGCGGTGCGTTCATAGGTAGTAGTCGAAGTCGCGTTCGTCGCGCACCCGCCGCCGCACGAGCATCACGTGAGCCGGCATGCGATGGGGTTCGAGCAGGATGAAGTGACGCGAGCCCCGCCAGTTGAAACGCTGGCCGCTCAGCAGGTCGTGCATCTGGAAGTCCTGGTCGGCCGACAGTCCGAGGCCGGCCGGGTCCAGCGAGAGAAAGCCCTGCTGCGCATGCTGCGGATCGAGGTTGACCACCGTCACGATGGTGTTGGCGCCGTCGGCCGAGCGCTTCATGTAGGCGATCAGCTGCGGGTTGTCTATGTCGAGGAAGCGCAGGCTGCGGTCCGAATGCAGGGCCGGGTTGGCGCGCCGGATGCGGTTGATGCGCGCGATGAAGGGGCGCAGGCCGGCATCGGCATCCCAGTCCCAATGGCGCAGCTGGTACTTCTCGGAGTCGAGGTATTCCTCGCTGGCCGGCCCGCGCGGCAGGTGCTCCAGCAGCTCGTAGGCCGGCCCGTAGATGCCGTAGTTGGCCGACAGCGTGGCGGCCAGCACCAGGCGCGACTTGAATCGCTCTTCCTCGCCGGCCTGCAGTGCCGCATGCAGGATGTCAGGCGTGTTGGGCCAGACGTTGGGTCGGAAATAGTCGCTCCCCTTGCCTCGCGACAGCTCGGTGAAGTAGTCGGTCAGCTCTTCCTTGCTGTTGCGCCAGGTGAAGTAGGTATAGGACTGGCTGTAGCCCAGCTTGGCCAGCCGGTGCATCACCTTGGGTCGGGTGAAGGCTTCGGCCAGGAAGATGGTCTCGGGATGCTCGCGCTTGACTTCGCCGATGGCCCATTCCCAGAAGGCGAAGGACTTGGTGTGCGGGTTGTCGACCCTGAAGATGCTCACGCCCTGTGCGATCCAGTGGTCGAACACGCTCTTCAGCTCGCTCCAGAGCTCTTCCCAGTCCTCGCTTTCGAAGTTGAAGGGATAGATGTCCTGGTATTTCTTCGGCGGGTTCTCGGCGTACTGCACGCTGCCGTCGGGCCGCCAGCGGAACCAACCGGGGTGCTGCTTCACATAGGGATGGTCCGGCGCGCACTGGAAGGCGATGTCCATCGCGATCTCGAGCCCCAGCTGCCGCGCCGCCGCCACCAGGTGGCGGAAATCCTCGGCAGTGCCCAGCTCGGGCAGGATGTCCTTGTGCCCGCCTTCGGCCGCGCCGATGGCCCAGGGGCTGCCGACGTCGCCCGGTTCGGTGGTCAAGGCGTTGTTGCGACCCTTGCGCTGCTCGCGCCCGATCGGATGGATCGGCGGGAAATACAGCACGTCGAAGCCCATGGCGGCGATCAGCGGCAGCCGCGTCTCGACGTCCTTGAAGGTGCCGTGGACGCCCGGCTCGTCGCCGGCCGAACGCGGAAAAAGCTCGTACCAGCTGCTGAAGCCGGCGCGCTCGCGCTCGACCAGGAGCGGCAGATCGGCCGCGAAGCGGGTCTCCAGCAGGCGATCGGGATGGCGCGCGGCCAGCGTCGCGAAATCCTCGTCCAAGGCCAGCGCCTTCAGTTCGGACGCATCGATGCCGGGATCGGCCGCGCCCTGTTCGAGCGCCTGCGCCCACTGGGCCAGGGCTTCGCGATCGCTGCCGCTGGCCCGCTCGGCCGCCGCGGCGATCTCGCTCGCGCCGACCCGGGCCGCGAGGCGGATGTCCTGCGGGTCGACTCGCCGCGCCAGCTCGTGCGACCAGGATTCGAAGGCATCGACCCAGGCCACCACGGTGTAGCGGTAGCGGCCGGGCAGGGGTGCGGCGAACTGCGCATGCCACTCGTCGTTGTAGCGCAGCTTCATAGGCAGCTCGTGGCGGCGCGTCTCGCCTTCCTTCCACCACTGCAGCATCACCCGCGGCGCGTCGTGGCCGTCGGTGAACACATGGGCGGTCACGCGCAGCGCTTCGCCGGCGACCCGCTTGACCGCGAAGCGGCCGCCATCGACCACCGGCCTGACCGCATCGACCACAGCACGACTGCGGCCGTCGGGCGTGTCGACCGCGGCGGGGGCGCGCGGCACGAAGGACTCCGAACTCAGCAGCAGGCTCCTAGACATCGGCATCCCGCTGCAGGTAGAGGGTGGCAAGCGGCGGCAGGGTCAGGCAGACCGAGAACCTGCGCCCGTGCGAGCGCATCGGCGCCGCCTCGACCGCCCCCAGGTTGCCCCAGCCCGAGCCGCCGAAGGACTGCGCGTCGGTGTTGAGCACTTCGCGCCAGGTGCCGCTGGTGGGCACGCCGACGCAGTAGTTCTGCCGCGGGACCGGCGTGAGATTGCTGACCACCAGGATCGGCTCGCCGCTGCGCGATTTGCGCAGGAAGGCATAGACGCTCAGCGATTCGTCGTCGGCCTCGATCCATTCGAAGCCGGCCTGATCGAAATCCAGTTCATGCAGAGCCGGCACCCGGCGCAGCAGCTTGTTGAGTTCGCCCACCAGCAGCTGCGTGCCGCTGTGCTCGGGCTGCCGCGTCAGCTCCCAATCGAGCTGGCCCTCGTGCGCCCATTCGCGCCGCTGCGCGAACTCGCCGCCCATGAACAGCAGCTTCTTGCCCGGATGCGCCCACATGAACGCGAACAACGAACGCAGGTTGGCGAACTGCTGCCATGCGTCGCCCGGCATCTTGTTGATCAGCGATCCCTTGCCGTAGACCACTTCGTCGTGCGAGAGCGGCAGCACGAAGTTCTCGCTGAAGGCATAGACCATCGAGAAGGTCAGCTTGTGATGCTCGTAGCGCCGGTAGACCGGGTTCTGCTCCATGTAGTCGAGCGCGTCGTGCATCCAGCCCATGTTCCACTTCATGCCGAAGCCGAGTCCGCCCATCTCGATCGGACGCGAGACCCGCGGCCAGGCGGTCGATTCCTCCGCGATGGTGAAGGCGTCCGGATGCTCCCGATACACCGCCCGGTTGAGTTCGTGCAGGAAGTCGATGGCCTCCAGGTTCTCGCGGCCGCCCTGCGGATTCGGGATCCATTCGCCATCGCGGCGGGCGTAGTCGAGGTAGAGCATCGAGGCCACCGCATCGACACGAAGCCCGTCGATGTGATAACGATCGAGCCAGAACAAGCCCGAAGAGATCAGGAAGCTGCGCACCTCGTGGCGGCCGTAGTTGAAGATGGCCGAATTCCATTCGGGATGGAAGCCCTGGCGCGGGTCGGCATGCTCGTAGAGATGCGTGCCGTCGAAGGCCGCCAGGCCGTGCGCGTCGGTCGGGAAATGCGAGGGCACCCAGTCGAGCACCACGCCGATGCCGCGCTGGTGCAGGTGGTCCACGAAGTACATGAAGTCCTGCGGGCTGCCGTAGCGCGCGGTCGGCGCGAAATAGCCGGTGGTCTGGTAGCCCCAGGAGCCATAGAAGGGATGCTCGGTGATCGGCATCAGCTCCACATGGGTGAAGCCCAGCGCCACCACGTACTCGGCCAGCTCGTCGGCCAGTTCGCGGTAGTTGGGCAGTTGGCCGTCCTTGCGGCGCCACGAGCCAGGATGGACCTCGTAGATCGACATCGGCGCGTCGAGCGAATTGCGCGCGTGGCGGGTGCGCATCCAGTCGGCGTCGCCCCATTCGTATTCCAGCGACCAGAGCCTGGACGCGGTGGCGGGCGCCGGTTCGCTCCAGAGTGCGAGCGGGTCTGCCTTTTCGAGCACGTCGCCGCGCTGGCCGACGATGCGGTACTTGTAGGCGTTGCCACGCCAGGCGGCCGGGCAATTGCCGTCCCAGACGCCGGTGTTGTCGGGCCGGCGGGTCAGAGGATCGGCATCGGTCTGCCAGCCGTTCCAGTCGCCGATGACCGACACTGAGCGCGCATTCGGCGCCCAGACCGCGAAGCTGGCGCCCGAGGCCTGACCTTCTGCCCAAAGGCGGCCGCCGAGGCGCTCGTAGAGCCGCGAATGGGTGCCCTCCTGGAACAGGTAGGCATCGGTTTCGCCGATGGGGGAAAGGCTGAGGTCGGGCGTCACGGTCTTGGCTAGAAGATCGGGTGGAAAAGGGAGGAAAAGGGCGCGAGGAGGGAGTCTTCGGTGCAACGCCCGACACAGGCCTCCTGTTTAGCCCGAAGCGGAGCCGGGCGCAGGGGTCAAAGCGCCCGTGGCCGTGTCGGACATCGGCTCAAGCCTGGGTTGCGGGCACGCCTGTTGCTGCTCGGGCAGGCTGTCCGGATCGAGGATCGTTGTCGGATGGCCGCGCCGGATGCGTCGTCGCGAGGCGTTCCAGCGCCAGGTACATCGGCAGGGCGCCGGCAAGGGGCAAGAGGTAGTAAAGCGCCCTGAATGCCAGCACCGCACCCAGCACCGTGCCCTGCCCCAGGCTGCGCGAGAGGAGGGCGAGATAGACTGCCTCCAGCACGCCCAGTCCGGCCGGAATCGGCGTCACCACCCCGACGATCGATGCCGCCATCAGCACGCCCAGCGCCGTCGAATACGGCAGCTTCTGGCCAAGCAGCAGGTACATCGCGGCACCCATCAGGCACCAGTTGGCCGTCGACAGCAGCAGCTGGAGCAAGGCGATCCGCGCCGGCGGCAGGTGCAGCCTGCGGCCGCGCAAGCGCCATTCGCGACCGCGTGCCAGCCTGCAGCCGACGACATAGGCGACGACCAGTCCGATCATCAGGAAGCCGAGCGCCTGCAGCATCGAGGCGCCGATGGGCATCGACCGGGGCAGCTTCACCGCCCGCGCGGCGAACAGGCCGCCGGCCACCAGTCCATAGCCGAGCCAGTTGGTTGCGAGACTGAGACCGATGACCTGCGCGGTCTGCGCTTCGTCCAGGCCCGCGCGCGAATAGAGGCGTACCCGCAGGGCCACGCCGCCGATCAGCGCGCCGAGATTGAGATTGAAGGCGTAGCTGGTCACCGCGATCGCCCAGGTCCGGACGGCCGGCAGCCGATGCGCCACATGCCAGCGTCCGATCAGGTCGAAGGAACCGTAGAGCGCATGGCTGACGGTGGCGATCAGCAGGACCTCCAGCAGCAGGACCGGCGGATAGGACTTCAGGGCCTTCCAGGCGCCCGCCCAATCGACCTGGTGCACGCGCGACAGCAAGAGGCCCAGGACCAGCACGGCGAACAGCGCCAGCAGCCATCGGCGCCAGCGACGCGCTCGTGGACGGGAGTCGTTCGACGCCGGGGCCGGAGTTGGGGTTTTTCTCGGAATGGCTGGGTCTGGCATGCGTTGGCTGTGATTGGCGCGCTCGGATGAGTTGCAGGCTCCAGCAGGACTTGGCAGGACTTGCGGATCGGGACCTTGCGGATCGCCCGAGCGCCGTGGCAGCAAGCTAATCGACGGGCGCGGTGCCTGGCGTGGGAAGAAGTCGCGCTGCGATGCCGGCTGGAAGTGCCCAGGCACTGGTGGACTGCTGACCCAGTGCCACAGGCCATGCTGTATTTTTGATTGCAATGTGCATTATGTTAATTATCAAATCCGTATGGTCCGTGAATGATTGCTCCAGCGCCCAACGCGATTGCGGCGCCGTCCTGCGCGCAGCCCTGCCGCTTCCCGTGAATAATCGCCTCGACATGGAACATGCACTTACCGACCGCCAGACCGTTGCCGGCGTCCTGGTCGTACTGGTCCGCACCCGTGCGATCGCCAGCGGCGGGAGCCGCACATCGCGCACCGGGCTGCAGGCCAGCGTGCCGGTCAACGAGCGCCCAGGCGTGCGCCGCGGCATCGATGCCTTGCTCGACCTGGGGGTTCTCGCGATGAGTGGCGAGGACATCGGAATCACCACCAGGGGCAAGGTCTTCCTGGCCCATGTGCAGGGCCTGCGCGGCGAAACGCCGACCGCCTACGAACACGACGACAAGACGCCGGCCGTGCTCGAAGCGATCCTCGCCGGCATCGATGCCGACGACCGCTTCACGCCGCCCGGCTCGGTCGACGACATCCGGACCCTGCCCGCACGCCTCGAAGGCTACCGAGCCAGCCGCGCGCCGCGCTTTTCCCGAAGCTGGATCGTGATGGGCGGCCTGGCCGCTGCGGCTGCGGCCTTCGCGCTGCTTCGCTGAGCAGTCCGCGCCCGGCGCGAGGCCGGCTCCCTTCTTTCGAATATCTGTCGTCCGTTTGCCCGGGCATCAAATCGCGTCTCTCCTACGCGGCGTCGGGCCTTCGGCAGACGTGTCTTCGACGGCGCTGCCCGCAAGCTTGCGGCGATCGAAAACACGAGGAAAAGACAATGATCAAGATCGGAATCGTCGACGACCACGCCATCGTTCGTTCGGGCCTTCGCGACTTCTTCTCGCAGCATGTGGACCTGCGAGTGGTCGGTGAAGCCGCGAGCGGCCGGGAAGCCATCGACCTGGTGCGAAACCAGGAGATCGATGTGCTCGTCATGGACCTGTCCATGCCCGGCCAGAGCGGCATCGACGCGATCGCCATGGTGCGCGCCAAGGCGCCCGACACCGGCATCCTGATCTTGAGCGGATACCCCGAGGAGCACTACGCCATGAGCCTGATCCGCCAGGGCGCGAGCGGCTACCTCAACAAGGAATGCGACCCGAAGGAGATCGTCGAGGCGATCCGCACCATCTCGCTCGGCCGGCGCTACATCACGCCGGGCGTCGCCGAACTGCTGGCGCGCCAGCTCGACCGCAACACCGACGCAGCGCCGCACGAGCAGCTGTCGGAGCGCGAATTCCAGGTCTTCCTGAAGCTGGCCACCGGCGAGACCGCCGGCACCATCGCCGAGCAGCTGTCGCTGTCGGTGAAGACGGTCAGCACCTACCGCAGCCGGCTCATGGAGAAGATGAACCTAGCCTCCAACAGCGACCTCACCTACTACGCGCTGAAGAACCAGTTGATCAACTGAGCGCCGCGGGCGCGAGGCTATCGCGCACCATCTCGCGCAGCTTGAATTTCTGGATCTTTCCCGATGGCGTCGCCGGCAAGGCGTCGCGCAACATGAGCCGCTCAGGCATGTACTGAGCGGCCATTTTTTGTGCCTTCAGGAAGTCGACGATCGCCTGCAGGTCCAGCGCGTGGCCTGGCTTGGGCACCACCACCGCGCAGGCGCGCTCGCCCAGCCTCTCGTCCGGGTAGCCGACGATCGCCGCCATCGCGATGCCCGGGTGGCGATAAAGAAGGGCCTCGATTTCCACCACCGGGATGTTCTCGCCGCCGCGGATGATCACGTCCTTGCTGCGACCGGTGATGCGCACATAGCCCTGCGCGTCCAGTCGCGCCAGGTCGCCGGTGTCGAACCAGTCCTCGGCATCGGTCGCATTCAGCGACGGGCGCTGCAGGTAGCCGCCGAAGTTCGAGCAGGAGCGAAGCAGCAGCCGGCCGGTCTCCCCCACCGGCAACGCCTCGCCGTCCGCATCGACCACCTTCAACTCGACGCCGGGCAATGGACAGCCGTCGGTATGGATCGATCGTTCGTCGTCGTCCTCCAGCCGGGTCAGGGTGACTGCGCCGTTCTCCGTCATGCCCCAGGCCGAGACGATCTTGGCGCCCAGCGCCTGGCGCGCCTGCTCGACCAGCGGTCCCGGGATCGGGGCGCCGGCGCACAGGAAGGCACGCAGGCTGGGCACGCCCTGCCCCGATTCGGCCACGCTGCGCGCCAGGTCCGACAGGAAGGGCGTCGAGGCCATCGTGAATGTCACCTCGTGCGAGCGGATCAGCCCGGCTGCGCGCGCCGGCTCCCAGATGTCCTGCAGCACCACGCTGGCCCCGAGCAGGATCGGCATCATGAGCCCATACATGAAGCCGGTCTGGTGCGCCATCGGCGAGGCCATCAGGATGACGTCGTCGGCGCCCAGGCCCAGGCGCTCGGCATAGGGAAGGATGTTGGCCATCAGCGTGTTCGCCGAATGCATCACGCCCTTGGGCTCGCCGGTGGTGCCCGAGGTGTAGATCAGCTGGGTGATGTCGTCGGGCTTCGGCCGCCAGCTAGCGAGCGTTTCGATTGCCTCGGGCTGGCGCTCCCAGGCCGGGCCGGACAGCAGCGCCTCGAAACCGTTGGCGCCTGCGCCGTCGACGATCACCACCTGCTTCAGTTCGGGCAGGCTCGCCTGCAGACCGGTCGCCATGGCCTCGAAATCGAAGCCGCGAAAACTTCGCGGCGCGATGAACACCTTGGCCCGGCCGTGCTTCAGCATGAAGGACAGCTCGCGCTCCCGGAAGATGTGCATCAGCGGATTCATCACCGCGCCCAGCCGCGAGCAGGCCAGGTAGGTCACGGTGAACTGCCACCAGTTGGGCAACTGGCAGGCCACCACGTCGTCGCGGCCGACGCCCAGGCGGGCCAGGCCCAGCGCAACGCGGTCGGCCATGCGTGCCAGCTCGCGGTAGCTGAAGGCGGTGCTCGTGCCCTCCTCCACCCTCACCGCTGTCAGCGCGGTCTTGTCCGGGCAACGGGCCAGGCAGGCGTCCAGCGCATCGTTGATGGTGCGCTCGTGCCAGAGCTTCCGGGCCAGCATGCCGTCGCGGCGCGGCGCAAGCAGAACTGCATCGAATTCCATGTTGTCTCGCTCCTGTCTTGTTGTGCTTTCGTCCGGACGAGTTCAGGCGGGCACTGCCTGGCGTCCGGCGCGAGTGCGCGCCACGATGGTCTTCATGATCTGCGCGGTGCCGTCGCCGATCTGGAAACCCAGCAGGTCGCGCAGGCGCTGCTCCATCGCGCCTCGGTCGTAGCCGCCATGGCCGAACATCAGCAGGCACTGGTGCACGCAGTCATAGGCCAGCTTGGGCGCCCACCACTTGCACATCGCGGCCTCGGCAGTATGGGGCGCGCCCCGGTCCTTGAGCCACAGGGTTTGCAGGCACAGCAGGCGGGCCGCCTCGACCTGGGTGTCGAAGTCGGCCAGCGGATGCGACACCCCCTGGAAGGCCGACAGCGGCTTGCCGAAGGCCTCGCGCTGGGCCACGTATTCCCAGGTCTCGTCGAGCGCCGCCCGCGCCACGGCCAGCACCTGCAACCCGATCAGCGCGCGCGAGAAATCGAAGCCCTGCATCACCTGCACGAAGCCGCGGTTCTCTTCGCCGAGCCGATGGTCGGCCGGCACCCGCACGTTCTCGAAGAAGATCGAGCCGCGCCCGATCGCCCGCTGGCCATGGCAGTCGAAGCGGCTGCTGCTGACGCCCGGCAGATCCATCGGGACCAGAAGCGCAGTCACGCCATGGGCGCCCGAGTCGACCGTGCCGGTGCGCCCGAAGACGACCGCCGCATCGGCCTGGTCGGCCGCCGAGATCGAGGTCTTCTCGCCGTTCAGGACGTAGTCGCCGCCCACCCGCTCCACGCGCAGGCGCAGGTTGGCCGCGTCGGAGCCACCTCGCGGCTCGGTCAGCGCGATGGCCAGCAGCGCCTCGCCCCGGGTCAGCCGGGCCAGCCATGGGCCCGCTACCTCCGGGCGGCCGTGCGCGCGGAGGATCTGGCCGTTCAGCGAGGCCAGCAGGTTGATGTAGGAGATGCTGAGGTCGGCCCGCGCGATCTGCTCGTGGATCACGCCAGCGGCCAGGCAGCCGAGGCCCGAGCCGCCATGGGCCTCGGGCAACTCCGGCGCGATGAAGCCCAGTTCGCCCATCTCACGCATCAGGCCGCGATCGAGCACCCGCGTGCGGTCGCGCTCGAGGAAGCCGGGCGCGACGCGGCCTTCGGCGAAGCGGCGCGCCTGCTCGGCCAGGGCCTCGAGCTCCGCGTCGATGTAGGGATTCATCTCGCGTGCTTCCGGAATTCGGGCTTGCGCTTCTCGCGCAGGGCATTGACGCCTTCGCGCGATTCGTCGGTGTCGTAGTAGAGCCTGAGCGCGTACATGCCCATGCCCGCGATGCCGGCCTGGTGTGCCGTGTCCATGTTGAAGCTGCGCTTGGCGATCGCCAGTGCCGTCGGGCTGCGCTCGCAGAGCTCCTCGCCCCACTTCTGCACCTCGGCGTCGAGCTGGTCGTGCGGCACGCAGGCATTGGCCAGGCCCATCGCGACCGCCTCGGCGCCCGAATAGCGGCGGCACATGTACCACATCTCGCGCGCCTTCTTCTCGCCGACCACCCGGGCCAGGAAGGCGGTGCCGTAGCCCGGATCGACCGACCCCATCTTCGGGCCGACCTGGCCGAACTGGGCCTTCTCGGAACAGATCGTCAGGTCGCAGATGGTGCACAGCACGTTGCCCCCGCCGATCGCGAAGCCCTGCACCCGCGCGATCACCGGCTTGGGCACGTTGCGGATGGCGTCGTGCAGCTCTTCCATCGGCAGGCCGATGGTGCCGCGGCCGTCGTAGTTGCCGTCGTGGGCCGACTGGTCGCCGCCGGTGCAGAAGGCGCGGTCGCCGGCACCGGCCAGCACGATGGCGCCGATGCCGCGGTCGTAGCCGGCGCGATTGAGCGCCCGGATCAGCTCGTCGCAGGTCTGGCCGCGGAAGGCGTTCATCTTCTCGGGGCGGTTGATGGTGATCCAGGCCACGCCGTTGCGCGTCTCATAGAGGATGTCTTCGAATTCCATGGCAATGCTCCTTGTGGGTTGTGTAGCCGTTCAGCCGTTCATGGTCAGTCCGCCCGAGACGCTCAGCACCTGGCCGGTGACGAAGCCAGCGTCATCGCTGGCGAAGAAGGCGATCGCGCCAGGCAGGTCGTCCGGCTGGCCGATGCGGCCCAGCGGAATCGAGCGGGTGAAGGCCTCGACCAGTTTCTCGGGATTGCCCGCGCCCAGCTTGTAGTCGGCGAAGAGCGCGGTGTCGGTCGGGCCGGGGCAGACCACGTTGACCGTGATGCCGTGGCGCGCATGCTCGCGCGCGATGGTCTTCGAGAAGGCGACCAGCCCGCCCTTGCAGGCTGCGTAGACCGCCTCGCCCGAGGAGCCGACCCGCGCCGCGTCGGAGGCGATGTTGACGATCCGCCCCGACCTGCGCGCCGCCATGCCGGGCAGCACCGCATGGTGCATGTGCAGGGCGCCGGTGAGATTGACCGCGATCAGCCTGTCCCACTGGGCGGGTTCGGTCTTGGCGAAGGGCTTGAAGATGTCCCAGCCGGCGTTGTTGACCAGCACGTCGATCGGGCCCAGGGCGTGCTGGGCGGCCTCGACCGCCGCGTCGACGCTGGCGCGCTCGGTGATGTCGCAGCGAAAGGCTTGCGCCCGGCCGCCTTCGGCCCGAATGCCGGCTGCGACCTTCTCGGCCGCTTCGGGGTCGAGGTCGAACACGGCCACCTGCGCGCCTTCCCGGGCAAAGCGGCGACAGGTCGCGCCGCCGATGCCGCCACCGCCGCCGGTGACCACCACAGTCCTGCCTTCGAATCGTTGCATCGCAATCTCCTTGGGTGATGATGCTTGCCGCCTGCCGCATCGCAGCCTCTATCGCACTGCATATGCGTCAATATATTGACATAGTTTAGAACAGGCGCAAACTCGCGTCATTCCCTGTTCCCGATAGGATCGTCATGGTTATCCCTAGTAAAAATGCCGAAGTTGCCCGCATGGAGCTGGCCAATCGGCTTTTCTTCAGGCTCTATCAATGCGCCAATATGTTGCATAAAACCGGCACCCGTGCAGTCGAGGCCGAGGGCCTGACCACCCAGCAGTGGGCAGTGCTCGGCGCGCTGTCCAGGCCCTCCGCCGGCGAAGGAACCAGCATTGGCGAGCTGGCCCGCTACCTGAAGGTGAGCCGGCAGAACCTGTCCGGCCTGCTGAGCCGGATGGAACGCGACGGCCACATCCGCACCGCGCCCGACGGCCGCGACCGCCGCTCGCGGCTGGTCACGATGAGCGACCAGGGGCGCCATGTCTGGCTGGTCGAGGCCCAGCCGAAGATCTACCGCTACTACGAGCAGGCCCTGACCGGCTTCTCGGTCAACGACCTCAGCCACACGCTGCACTACCTCCTGCAACTGCTGGACAACATGCAGAAGGTCGACGACGCCCAGGGCGGCGACCCGGCGGACCCGGACTGATCGCGGGATTGCCAATTGCAAAGGCATGTCTTAGCATTGGATTTGCCAAGACAAATCTTCCTATCTGCAATGAATCCCCTCGATCCCGAAGCCCTGGACTGCGCCGCCCGCCTGCGCGGCGCCACCAGCCTGCTGTCGCGGCGGATGCGCCCCAGCCCCGGGCAGGGCGGCGTCAGCGTGGCCAAGCTGAGCGTGCTGGGCCGGCTCTACCGGCATGGCCCGATGACCTCCGGGGACATCGCGCAGATCGAAGGCGTCAAGCAGCAATCGCTCACCCGGCTGCTCGCCGAACTCGAGGCCGAAGGCTGGCTGGCCCGCAAGGCCGATGCGCAAGATGGCCGCCGTGCACTGCTCAGTCTCACGAAATTCGGCGAGCGGCGGCTGGCGCTCGCCGTCCGTTCGGGCGAGACCGCGCTGGCGACGCTGATCCAGGACTCGCTGGCCCCGGCGCAGCGCGCCCTCCTCCTCGAGGCCTGCGGCCTGATCGAGGCACTCGCCGAGGCATTGGGCGCCGCACCGCCCGAGGCCCGCATTGCCAAGCCGGTTCGCGCGAGCAGGTCCAAGGCATGAGCCAGCCAGCCGCCCCGAACGCAATGCCGAAGCGCCGCGGCACGAAGGTGCGCCGATGACCGCCGCGTTTCGCGTGCGCGCGTGGCTGCCCGTCTCCGGCTTCGACGCCGAGAAGCGCCATCACGGACTTCAACTGGCGGCCGCCGTGGTCATCGCCTATGCGGTCTCGGCGCTGCTGCAACTGCCCGAGCACTTGTGGGCGGTGATGACGACCCTGATCGTGATGCGTCCGAACGCGGGCGGCACCTGGGATGCGGGCTGGGATCGTGCGCGCGGCACCCTCTTCGGCGCGATCGCGGGGCTGGCCGGCGTCTACCTGGAGCACCATGGCGCCCCGCCGCTGGCGGTGCTGCTTCTCATGGTCGCAGGCATCTCGTTCGCCAGCGCCGCCAGCCCGGCATTGCGCAGCGCACCGGTGGCGGCCCTGATCATTCTCGGCGCCGGTGCGCTGGCCGGCCATTCGCCGTTCCAGGTGGCGGCGCTGCGCGTCGCGCAGATCGCGCTCGGCGTCGCCGTCGCGATGGCCGTGGCGCTGACCACTTCGCGCTATCGCGCGGGCGACCGCCTTCGCCAGGGCTGCGCGAAGCTGCTGCGACGGATCGCGCAGCGCGTCGAGCAGGCGCCGGCTGCGGCAGCCGCCGAGCCGGATGAAGCCGCTGCCGAGCGGGCAGCGGCCACGCTTCGAGGCACGGCCGACCGCCTGCGCGCGCTGGCCGCCAGCGCCGACCGCGAGACCCGCCTCTTCAGGCGGCCGGACGGGGCGGAGGGCCGTCGCTTTCACCACCGGCTGGCGGGACTTACCGGCCGCATCGTCCAGGACGCGACCATGCTCAACCGGACGCTGCGCGCGATCGATCGGCCCGACGATCCTTTGGCGCTGCAAGCCGCCGAAGCCGCGAGCGCGGCGCTGGCCAGCGTCGCCGACGCTCTGGCCGGCACCGGCCCGGCGCGCTTCGATGCGCTTTCGCAATTGACGGCGGGACGATTGCGCAGCGCGCTCGGCGATGCGGCTTCGCGCCGCTCGGCCGTCTTGCTGACAGCGCCCCTCAGCCTGCTCCAGGCCGATCTGCAGCGCCTGGGCACCCTGGTCGGGCAGCTGCCCGATAACCAGCCGGACAGGGGCTGAACCGGACCGGGCCGGCCGAAGCGCGAGCCGCGCCAGACAAGGCTAGCGGTGGTCGCGCCGCGCCAGCAGCACGTTGCCGCCGGTGGTGTTGAAGGAGATGGTAGGCGCGCTGAAATCGCTCAACGGTGCGCCGAGGCCGATCTCGCCGCTGCCGTGCAGCACGCATTCCTCGCGGCGCAAGGCGATCTCGCCGCTGGCACCCGCCGTGCCATGAAAGCGGACCCAGGTGCCGTAGGTGCTGACGTCGACCAGCACGCAACTGCCCTGGCGCGACTCGATGCGCGCATGCAGGCGGGAGACGCGCGGATCGTTGACCACGAACTGGGCCTCGTCGACCCGGCCCAGGTGGATCGGCAATTCGGCCGCACGGAACATCGAGCGGACATCCAGCCAGGCCAGTTCGATCTGTCCGAACGAGGAATCCGTACCGCGCGACGGATGGGCCAGCGTGGCCGGCATGGTGAGGAATTCGGAGACCTCGTCCTGCCAGTCGATGCGGTGCACCACCGGCGTCTCGTTCTTGCCGCGGATGGTGATCGGCCCGAGGTTGCGGTGCCGTACCTCGCCGTTGTGCAACTGCTCGACCACCGATTCGGTCGCCCAGATCTGGCTCGGGCCGGCGAGGTCGCTGAGCCTGGATGCGAGGTTGACCGCGTCGCCGTAGCAATCGCCATCGACTTCGACCACTTCGCCGCTGGCGACGCCGATCTGCAGTTCCATGCGCAGCGGAGTGGGCCACGTCA
>Ga0265327_10001639_pt1 | contig 26988 bp, 20 predicted proteins | sample 41621metaG_FD_202089 | JGI IMG/M metagenome (GOLD analysis project Ga0265327, IMG submission 202089) | Rhizosphere microbial communities from Carex aquatilis grown in University of Washington, Seatle, WA, United States - 4-16-21 metaG | ecosystem: Host-associated > Plants > Roots > Rhizosphere...
ATACGCTGGATAGTTACCGCCTTGATCTATCCCAGTTCGCTGAATGGATTGAAAAGATATTCAGTAAGAGCTTACTTGATGTCGAGCAGGCTAATATTCAGCAATATCTAGCTGTTAAATTTCCGACAAGTAAGCCTCGGAGCATTGGCCGTCTGATTGCCAGCCTAAGACGTCTTTATCGATATGCATTGCGCGAGAACCGAATCAGTGTGGACCCTACCTTACAAATCGAATCGCCAAAACTACCACGCTCGCTTCCTAAAAGTCTTACAGAAGAAGAGGTCGAAGCTTTGTTAGCCGCACCAAACTTAAATGATTCTATCGGACTTCGGGATCGCGCCATGCTGGAATTGCTTTATGCTTGTGGTCTGCGCGTTTCAGAACTCGTTGGCATCAAAGTCACTGAAGTCAGCTTGAATGAGGGGGTGGTGAGGGTGACTGGTAAGGGTAGCAAAACTCGTCTGGTGCCTATGGGGCAGGAGGCAGTGGAATGGATCAGTCGATATTTAGAAGATGCTCGTCCAGCCATATTACAAAAACGGTTAAGTGATCACTTGTTTGTTACCCAGCGTGCTGATGGTATGACACGTCAGGCATTTTGGTATCTGATTAAGCGTTACGCCTTGTTAGCTGGAATTCACAAGCACATGTCGCCGCATGTATTACGACACGCGTTTGCTACACATCTATTGAATCATGGTGCAGATTTGCGGGTGGTACAAATGCTGCTGGGACATTCGGATATTTCAACTACGCAGATATATACACATGTAGCACGAGAACGCTTGAAGCAGCTACACTCCATGCATCATCCACGAGGGTAAACTTATTTGGATTTTGGCTCGGCGGCGATTCCAGCTAGATAGAAATCCATAATACCTTCAGCCATTTCGCCAAGCGGGAAACGATTGCGGTCTAGTGTCCAGTTAGCAATCAGGCCGTCTTTCACAGCCATCAGGCCCACAGCAGCCATTTTTGCATCCAATGACTTAGGTAGGTCACCTTGGGCCTTGGCTTTTTCAATCGCTTCAGTGTAAATGCCTGCGAAACGATTGCCACATTCCAGATGGCGATTGCGGATTTCTGCCATTTCGCCTACGTATTCACATTTTTGCCATGCGATTTCCAGAATGCAGTAGTAGCGAGGATCAGTAGCGAGTTTGTTCAGAAAGAACAGCATCATGGTACGGATAAAAACCAGAGGTTCATTGATGTGCTGCGCTTGCAGCTCTGCCAGTTTATCTTCTACCGGGTCGATGATGCGGTGAATCATGGCATCGTAAACGCTGACTTTGTTCTCAAAATGCCAATAGATGGCACCACGCGTGACATTGGCTTCCTGCGCAATATCATTTAGCGTGGTTTTTGAAACGCCGTTGCGTTGAAATATCACTTCAGCCGCATCCAGAATGCGTTGGCGCGTGACTTCAGCTTCTTCTTTGGTCCTGCGTACCATATATAGATGACCCCTAAGGTCTTATTGACACTAGGGTTATTATAAAATAATTCTTGACATACATGCAAGCATGAATGTAAATTTTGCCAACTTAAATTAATACAAAAGCTTTACCTAGAATGGGAGTTCTTCGCATGTCTTTCGCACGCCTTCTGCTTATTACTATCAGTTTTGCCATGCTGGCTGCATGCAATAAATCGCAGCAACAGGGCGGGATGCAAATGCCACCAGCAGAAGTCAGCGTGACCACAGTCGCTGCTGACGATATCCCGGTGACCTACGAATATATCGGCCAGACCGTTGGTTCGCGCGAGGTGGAAGTACGTGCCAGAGTCGCAGGCAATATCGAGAAGCGACTTTACGAAGAAGGCGCTTATGTCAAAGAAGGTCAGCCCTTGTTTCAGCTTGATCAGCGTCCATTTGTGATTGCAGTTGCGCAGGCTGAGGCGGCGGTTGGTACAGCAGAAGCAGAAATTGCCAGCGCAGAAGCCTCTGCAGCGCAAGCCAAACGTGAGAAGGAAAGACTGGCTCCTTTAGCCGAAGCCAAAGCCATTAGCCGAAAAGAATCTGACGATGCCAACTCTGGTGAACAGATTGCAAATGCTAACCTGATGCAAGCGAAAGCCCATTTGCTGCAAGCGAAAGCACAATTACAGGAAGCCAAACTCAACCTCAATTATGCCAATATTAAAGCGCCAAGCAGCGGCGTCACTGGTCGTGCACTTAAGCAGGAGGGGGCATTAGTCACAGCCACTGATAGCTTGGTGACAACTCTGACTCAGCTAGACCCACTTTATGTCAGCTTTAGTGTTGGTGATATCGAGCGCCAGAGCATGGAGCGTGAAATTGCGGAAGGCAAACTGGAAGTGGCGAAAGGCGGTATGAAAGTACGCTTGCTGCAACGTGATGGCACGCCACTAGGTGATGGCGGCAAGATCAACTTTACGTCTCCTAACGTAAGCAATCAGACTGGCACAGTCGAGATGCGCGCCACTTTAGCAAACCCGTATCTCAGGCTTAAAAGCGGTATTTTCGTCAAAGTGCTGATGGAAGGTGTTGAGCGCAAAAACGCAATTGCTGTTCCGCAGCGCGCTGTGCTTGAAGGCCCGACGGGCAAGATTGTGATGGTGGTGGATAAGGACAAAGATGGTAAAACCGTTGCTAATCCAAAACCGATTGAAGTGGCAGAATGGACAGTTTCCGCCAATGGCGAAAAAAACTGGGTAGTTCGCAGCGGACTCAATGTAGGTGATCAGGTGATTACCGAGGGCTTGATGAAGCTACGTCCTGGTGCACCTGTTAGCCTTGGTCAGCCTGCTACCGATAATAAAAAGAATTAGGCAGGGATATCTAGATGAAATTTTCTCGTTTTTTCATACATAGGCCGATTTTTGCGGCGGTACTTTCTATTTTTATCGTGATCGCAGGTCTGGCAGCAATGAAAAGCCTGCCTATTGCGCAATATCCTGAAATAGCACCACCTGAAGTCTTGGTGCGTGCGGTATACCCTGGTGCATCAGCACAGGTGCTAGAGCAGACGGTAGCGGCAGTGCTGGAAAGCCAGATCAACGGGGTCGAGCATATGATGTATATGCAATCGACATCCTCCTCTAGTGGTGCTCTGGAAATTCACATCACCTTTGATATCGGGGCTGATGCTGATCAGGCTGCCTTGAATGTGAATAACCGCGTCAAGCAGGTTGAAGCCAAGCTGCCTGAAGAAGTACGTCGTCAGGGTGTGACGGTTGAGAAGGGATCTTCCTCATTCCTGCAGGTGATCGCATTTCTCTCACCTGATGGGTCGATGAATGACCTGCAGACCAGTAACTACGTGACACTCAATGTACTGGACCGTATCAAGCGTATCCCAGGCACGACCAATGTGCAGATATTTGGCGCCAAGGATTACGCCATGCGTATCTGGCTGAAGCCAGACCGTATGACACAGCTGGGAGTTTCAGTCGCTGAAATCACGGCAGCCATCACCAGCCAGAATGCGCAATTCGCACCGGGCAAGATCGGTTTGAGCCCGAATGGCGGCAAACAGGATCTGGTGTATACGATTACCACGCAGGGTCGTTTGTCTGATGTGAAGTCTTTTGAAGATATTATCGTGCGCTCCAGTGCATCTGGCGCAGAGGTTAAACTCAAGGATATCGCCAGAGTTGAACTGGGAGCTAAAGATTATGGCTTCATCGGCCGCGTGAATGGTAAACCATCAACGTTGGTCGGTGTGTTCCTGCAGCCAGGCGCCAACGCGCTGGGCGTAGCTGAGGAAGTGAACAAAACTGTTGCTGAACTGGCTGAGTCATTTCCTAAAGGCCTTGAGCGCGCGGTAGTTTATGACACAACACGTTTTGTGAAAGTATCGATTCGTGAAGTAGTCAAAACCTTGGCTGAAGCCATGATTCTGGTTTTCCTCGTGGTCTGGCTGTTTCTACAAAATCTGCGTGCAACACTTATCCCGACGATTGCTGTGCCTGTTTCACTGATTGGTACATTCGCTGGGTTATATATGCTCGGTTATACAATCAATACCCTGACATTGTTTGGTATGGTGTTGTCGATCGGTATTGTCGTGGACGATGCAATCGTGGTGCTGGAGAACGCCGAGCGTCTGATGCAGGAGCATGGCATGACGCCCAAAGCAGCGGCTATTGAGGCAATGCGTGAAGTTACTAGTCCGGTTATTGCCATTATGCTGGTACTGATCTCTGTGTTCGTACCTATCGCTTTTATTGGCGGTCTGGCTGGCGAACTGTATCGCCAATTTGCGATTACGGTTTCTATCTCAGTGATGATCTCAGGGGTTGTTGCCTTGACGCTGACACCGGCACTTTGTGCAGTAATCTTGCGTCCTGAGCACAAAACACCCAATGCTTTTTTCAGGCAATTTAATCGATTCTTTGCATGGCTGACCAAGCACTACACGACTGGTGTGGCATGGATGCTCAAGCGCACAGCGGTTGGGGTAATCTTGTTCAGTCTGATGCTGGTCGCAACATGGCAACTTTGGCGTATGACGCCTACATCACTGGTGCCGGATGAAGACCAAGGCTATTACATCTCTGCTGTGTTTTTGCCTGACGGTTCCAGCCTTGAGCGCACCGATGAAGTGGTCACCAAAGTGACTGATGTCATTAAATCGAATGACGCCAACGAATATGCCGTGGCCTTTACTGGCATGGATTTCTTGGGTGGTTCTTTCAAGAGTAATGCAGCAACTGTGTTTGCTTCGCAAAAGCACTGGGACGAGCGCAAGATGCCAAGCCAGGCATTGGTCGGCGAATTCTATGGCAAGACGGCAGGCATCAAGGAAGGCTTGGCCCTTGCATTCAATCCACCAGCCATTTTTGGTTTGGGTAACTCTGGTGGTTTTGAGGTGTTCATTCAGAACCGTGGCGAAGGTGGCCCTGCAAGATTGAATGAAGTCACCCAGCAATTTCTCGCCAAGGCAGCAAAAGACCCAAGCTTTGCCTTTGTGCAAACCTTGTGGCGTGCCAATACACCGCAGCTTTATATCGATGTGGATAGATCGCACGCTGCTGCATTGGGCGTGAACCTGACTGAGGCATTCAATACGCTCTCGGCAACTTTGGGTACCTTGTACGTCAATGATTTCAATAAGTACGGTCGCACTTGGCAGGTGTTGCTCTCAGCTGACAGCGAATATCGTAAAAAGCCTGAGGATATTACGCAGTTACATGTACGTAGCCAGAGCGGTCAGATGATCCCTCTTTCGGCCTTTACTACAGTCAAGTTCAGTACTGGGCCTGAGACGCTGGATCGTTTCAATAACTTGCCAGCCGTCAAGATACTGGGCTCAGGTGTGCCAGGCATCAGCTCGGGTGAGGTGATTGCCAAAGTCGAAAAACTGATGAAGGAAGTACTGCCGCCTGACTTTAGTTATGAGTGGAGCGGTGCTTCCTATCAGGAGAAGCGTTCAACTGGTGCCTCAGGCACTGCCTTGGGCTTGGCAGTCATCATGATGTTCTTCATTCTGGCGGCGCTATATGAACGTTGGACTTTACCATTTGCAGTATTGCTGGCTTTGCCATTCGGTATGTTTGGCGCATTGGCAATGATCTGGGTGCGTAATTTGGCTTTTGCTTTCCTCTTACCTGGGGTGCCTATCCCGCCACTGACCAATGATGTGTATTTCCAGATCGGGCTGGTGACTTTGCTCGGTCTTGCTGCGAAGAATGCGATTCTGATTGTCGAGTTTGCAATCATGAAGCAGCAGGAAGGCAAGACTGCACTAGAGGCTGTGATTGAAGCAGCCAAATTGCGTTTCAGACCAATTTTGATGACATCACTGGCGTTTATTCTTGGTGTACTTCCTCTGGCATTCTCACATGGCGCTGGAGCTGGTGGTCGTACTTCGGTGGGTACTGGTGTTATGGGCGGTATGCTGGCGGCTACTTTCCTAGCTATTTTCTTTGTGCCGCTATTTTATAAGGTGATTGCGAGCCGCAACCCACCGCCGATGTCACATACCATGGACGAAGAAGACGACGAACAGGAAGCAAAAAAGTATGAAGGAAAGCTACTATGAAAAATAAAATCCTTCTGATGGCTGTGAGCATGGCACTACTGAGTGGTTGTGCAGCAATCGACCAATACAAGAAAATGAATGCACCTTATGTGGCACCGCAAAACGAATTGCCAGCTGCATGGGATTCGAATGCCAATGCAATCAATGCCAGCAGTCAGAGCGCTGAGTGGTGGAAGCTTTATAACGATCCAGTTCTGGATGACCTAATCAAGGAAGCGCAAGCGCACAACCATGACTTGCAGTTGGCAGCAGCGCGTATTCTGGAAGCTGAAGCGCAGTTTGGTATTGTCGATGCGAATCGCTATCCGGTTGTGACCGCAAATGGCAACGGCAGCCGTACAGGTCGCTCATTGGTGACCAGTCAGCCTATTCCGACAACCGCGCCGCGTTATACCAATGATGCGCGCTTTACCTTTAACGCAAGTTACGAGCTGGATTTATGGGGTAAATATCGTCAGGCGAGCAAGGCCGCGAAAGCGCAGTTGTTGTCCGCGCAAGCGGCTCGCGACACAGTAATGCTTAGCCTAGAGGCAAGTGTTGCTCAACAGTATTTTAATCTGCAGGCAGCTGATGCAGCGGTTGCAACCAGTAAGCAGGTGATACAGACGCGCAGTGACACGCTGGATCTTCAGAGGTTGCGCAGCGATGCCGGCAAAGGTTCTGATTACGACATCCGTCAGGCAGAGGCTGAGTTGGCATCTGTTGAGTCGCAGCATGCGCTGAACCTGCAAAATCAGGAAGCAGTACAGGCGGCGCTCACGGTATTGCTTGGTCGCAGCCCGCGCGATGTGATGCAAAGCAGTATTGCACGTGGGGAGTTAGCCCCCACTCAGGCGCTTTGGGTGCCTGACGGCTTGCCATCTGACATGCTGCTACGTCGCCCTGATGTGGTAGATGCAGAACAAAAACTGATTGCTGAACATGCCAATATCGCGGCTGCAAGAGCAGAGTATTTCCCAAGCATTTCTCTGACCGCATATCTGGGTGCGCAGAGTGGAATCCTGTCGAATCTGTTTAGCGCTGGCTCCGGCATATTCCAGTTTGCAGCTGGCTTAGCTCAGCCTATATTCAATGCTGGGCAACTTGAGTTCAGGGTCAAGGCAGCGGAAGCACGACGTGAGCAAGCGCTTGCCAATTATCAGCAAACAGTGGCGAATGCATTCAAGGATGTACGTGATGCGCTGAATGCTCAAACTGCTGCACTGAGCAGGCTGGAAGCCGAATCAAAACGGGTGATTGCGTTGACGGAAACCAAACGTCTGGCAGATTTACGTTTTGATGCAGGGCTGTTAAGTCGCTTAGAGGTGCTTGATGCTGATAGGCAGTTATTGCAGGCTAAACTCGCACAGATCGACGCCCAGAATAGTCAACGTGCCGCAGTGGTGAGTTTGTTCAAAGCACTGGGTGGAGGTTGGGATAACGTAGCGTCTTCGAACTAAGTTTTTAAGAAGCGCTACGCTCAATGATGACACCTAGCGCTTTAAGCCCAGGCAATATGCCGGGCTTGGCGACTTTAATTTTTATCCAAGGTGCTTTGAATTCAGTGAGTATGATCTGGCAGATATGCTCTGCCAGAGCTTCAACTAGTTTGAAGCTGTTTTCTGAGAGCGTCTGGCGGATACGGGCGACAACCTCACCGTAGTCTATGGTGTCTTCAATCTCATCTGTCATACAGCTACGGCTGTGTGGCATGGCGATTTCAAGGTCAAGGATGATGGTCTGCGTCACCAAACGCTCCCATGCTGGAACACCCAGCTTGGTTTCAACTTTGACTTCGGATAAGAATATGATGTCAGCCATATTTAGCCTGTTAGAATAACGGTGAGCAAATTTTAATCTATTTTTTATGAATCACGTTTTTTTCATTCTCGCTGCCTATCTGTTAGGGGCTATCTCCTTTGGCATTCTGATGAGCAAAGTTTTTGGCTTGCCTGATCCTCGCACAGTCGGATCTGGTAATCCTGGTGCGACGAATGTATTGCGTAGTGGCAAGAAGCTGGCCGCTTTACTTACCCTGCTTGGTGACTCAGCCAAAGGCTGGCTGGCGGTGTGGCTAGCTTTGCATTACGACTTGAGTCCTGAGTTTGTTTGTGCAATTGGGTTGGCTGCATTCATCGGCCATCTTTATCCTGTGTATTATGGCTTCAAAGGCGGTAAGGGCGTGGCAACAGCACTTGGTATCTTGCTCGCTTTCTCAAACTGGTTGGGGCTGGCAGTTCTGGTGACATGGATTGCGGTATTTGCCATCTGGCGCTATTCCTCACTGGCAGCAATCGTGGCCGCAGCTTTAGCACCTGCTTATGCATTCTATTTGCTGCAATACCAAGGCTACGCATTGACTACCTTGGTGCTCTCAGCTTTCCTGATCTGGCGACACAAAAGCAATATACAAAAGTTGCTTGCTGGCACAGAAGCCGGATTTGGCAAGAAGTGATGAAGCTAATCCTTGGCTGGGCTCTGTAATTCAGCCAAATCCCAGCGAGGCCTAACTGTAAATCCATAGTTACCTGTTTTAGCGTGCTGCATACGCATGGCACCAGCAAAGGCAATCATTGCGCCATTGTCAGTGCAGAACTCAAGCCGTGGGTAGCTTACTTTGCACAGCTTGCGCTTGGTTGCGGCATTCAGGCGCTCGCGCAGGCGTCTGTTAGCACCTACTCCGCCAGAGACAATCAGATTGTCCAAGCCGGTCTCGCGTAGTGCGGACATGCATTTCGTCGTGAGTACTTCAGTGACGGCCTCCTGAAACTCGTAAGCAATATCTGCTTTAGTTTGTTCGTCATCAGGATTGTTATTGGCCAGCGTAAGCACGGCCGTTTTTAAGCCACTAAAGCTGAAATTCAAGTCACCGCTATTGAGCATGGGACGTGGCAGTTTGAATCTATCAGGCTTGCCCATCGCAGCAAGTTTGGAGACAGCAGGTCCGCCAGGATAGCCCAAACCTAATAATTTGGCGGTTTTATCAAACGCCTCACCCGCTGCATCATCCAGCGTATCGCCTAGTAGCTCATAGTTGCCTATAGCGCTGACGCGCATCAGTTGTGTATGTCCACCAGATACGAGCAGAGCGACAAAAGGAAACTGTGGCGGGTTAGCTTCGAGTAAAGGTGCCAGTAGGTGGCCTTCAAGATGATGGATCCCTACTGTTGGTATGCCCAAGGTAAACGCCAGTGCTTCTGCAATGCTGGTGCCTACCAGTAAAGCGCCAGCAAGCCCGGGGCCTTGTGTATAAGCGATGCCTTCAATGTCTGCTAGTGTTAGCTTAGCCTCCTTAAGCACAAGCTCGGTGAGCGGGATGGCGCGACGAATATGATCGCGCGAAGCCAGCTCAGGTACAACGCCGCCGTACTCGGCATGCATCTCGATTTGTGAATGTAAAGCGTGCGCGAGCAGGCCGTGTTGAGTGTCGTAGATGGCTATGCCAGTCTCGTCGCAGGAGGATTCGATACCTAAAACTATCATGGGGATTTTATAAACTCTGAATAAGTACTAGGCAAATGAATGACATAGTCATTGATAAATTGCCAATGAGCCGCTAGAATAGCAAACTTTTTCGCCCTTTCTCAAGGAAAGTAAATTAATGTCTAGTGTACGTGTTAAAGAAAATGAGCCGTTTGACGTTGCTCTGCGCCGCTTCAAGCGCCTGATTGAAAAGACTGGTCTGTTGACCGATTTGCGCGCTCGTGAGTTCTACGAGAAGCCAACTTGGGAACGTAAGCGCAAGGCTGCAGCTGCAGTTAAGCGTCACTATCGTCGTATCCGCAATCAGACTCTGCCAGCCAAGCTTTACTAAGATTTAGAGGTTCGTCGTGTCGTTAAAAGCGCGTATCTCTGAAGATATGAAGAATGCCATGCGTGCTAAAGATAGCGCACGTTTGGGAGCAATTCGGTTGCTGCAATCAGCAATCAAGCAGCGTGAAGTTGATGAGCGTATCCAGCTGGATGACACTCAAGTCATCGAGGCGATAGAAAAAATGCTCAAACAGCGCCGTGATTCTATTGCTGCTTATGAGTCTGCCAATCGTCAGGATCTGGCTGATGTCGAGAAGTTCGAAGTTGGTGTATTGCAGGATTATCTCCCGCAAGCATTGACCGAGGCAGAAGTTAGCGAAATTATCGAAAAGGTAATTGCGGAAATTGGTGCAGCGGGCATTAAGGATATGGGCAAGACAGTTGCTGCGGTCAAGCCGCTAGTAGTTGGCCGCGCTGATATGGGTAAAATTTCCGGCCTGATCAAGACAAGGTTAAGTACCTAGTCTGTCATCGGTTTAAACTGGATCGAAGAAAGGAGCTCAATGCTCCTTTTTTTATTTTGGCGATATACTTCCTGCTGTCAGGAAATTTTATTCCGATGCGGCTACTAAGAGCAGGATTTTGAATGATTCCAGAGGCGTTTATACAGGAGCTACTCAACCGTGTTGATATCGTCGACGTGGTTGATAAAAGTGTCCCGCTGAAAAAAGCAGGTGCTAATTATTCTGCCTGTTGCCCATTTCATAACGAAAAATCCCCATCATTTACAGTCAGTCCCACCAAGCAGTTTTACCATTGCTTTGGCTGTGGCGCTCATGGCACAGCTATCGGTTTTGTCATGGAATATCAGGGTCTGAGCTTTGTCGATGCAGTGCAGGAACTTGCCAAAATGGCTGGCATGATCGTCCCGCAAGAGGAGCGCACCCCTCAGGAGCAAGAGTCCAGCCGCGCTCAGAAACAGGCGATTCTGGGGATGCAGGAAACACTGCAGCTAGCCATGAATTATTACCGTGCTGAACTCAAAAAATCTCCCAAAGCAATTGAATACCTAAAGGGTCGAGGTCTTAGTGGTCAAGTCGCAGCCAAGTTTCAGATGGGCTATGCACCCGCCGGATGGCAAAATCTGGGCGAAGTTTTTCAGGATTACGCTGCGGAGAACCTGAAAACAGTCGGGTTGGTCGTCGAAAATGAGCAAGGTCGCAAATATGATCGATTTCGTGACCGCATCATGTTCCCGATACATGACCAGAAAGGTCAAGTCATAGGCTTTGGTGGTCGGGTGCTGACATCTGGCAAGGAAGATGATGGCCCAAAATATCTGAATTCCCCAGAAACACCACTGTTCCAGAAAGGTCATGAACTTTATGGTCTGTTTCTGGCTAGACGTGCGATACGCGATGCTGGGCGCGCGCTGGTGGTTGAAGGCTATATGGATGTCGTAGCACTAGCCCAGTATGGTATTGAATATGCTGTTGCGGCGCTGGGTACGGCAACGACACCGTTTCATATCACCAAGTTGATGCGGCAAACTGAAGACATTGTTTTCTGCTTTGATGGTGATTCAGCTGGTCGGCGAGCAGCTTGGCGCGCTGCGATGAATGCGCTTCCAGCTCTGACAGATGGTCTCAAGCTCAGCTTTTTGTTTTTGCCTGCAGAGCATGATCCAGATAGTTATGTGCGTGAATTTGGCAAAGATGCGTTTGAAGATGCAATGAAATCGGCATTGTCGTTGTCTCAATATATTGTGCAGTATCTAAGCGCTGAAAACCCGCTTCAGTCTCAGGAGGATAAAGTACGGTTTTTAAATGATGCAGAACCTATCTTGCAGCAGATTCGTGCACCACGATTGAGCTTGCTGCTCTCCAAACGTATCGCCGAACTGGCTGGGGTTTCTCTGGATGAGATCAAAGGCATGATCAAGATGCCAGATATGAAACGCCAGCAGAAAGCGATCCCTAAGCAATCTCGTACCACTATGTCATTACAGCGCCGTTTTGTTTTGATGCTGTTAATGCAGCCTAGTCTGGCAATTGCAGAGGATATGGCTTGGGTTTGTGAGCATACTGAAGAAGATGTGCTGGTTAAAGCGGCTTTGCAAGTCTCGCTGAGTTACCCAACAGCCAAGCCTGCCGCGATTTTGCACCAAATGCAGAGTCTGGTAGAAGGTCGTTTGATGCGTGAACTGGAACGTGAAATACAAATACTTGATGAAAGTTTAGATTTCGCTCTTGAATTTGGCGGCGCTCGCAAGCAACTAATAGATATGTATCAGAGCCGTGAAAGTACAAGGCTGATGGATAAAATCAGTCAGAAACCACTGAGCGAATTGACACCTGAGGAACGCGAGTTGCTTAAGTCAGTTAGAGCACGTTGAGCTATAAAGTAGAGAAAAAAGACGGTTTTTCGGGTATAATGCGCGGCTTTCCGTAAGTCGCTTACGGTTCATAAGTATTTGAGATTAAGGCGTTTGGGGTCGAATATGGCTAAAGAGCAGCAAAACGAGACGGTGAATGACAAAGCTGAGAATCAGATAAGCGATGCCGATGCACGTCGCACGCGCCTGAAAACGCTGATTGTTCTTGGTAAGGAGCGTGGCTACTTAACTTACGCCGAAATCAACGACCATTTGCCTGACGATGTTCAGGACTCCGAACAGATCGATGGCATTATCGGCATGATCAATGACATGGGCATACAGGTGTACGAAGAGGCGCCTGATGCTGAAGTCTTGCTGATGTCTGATGCACCACCACCAGTCACGGATGAAGATGCTGTTGAAGAAGCTGAGCAAGCGCTGTCAACGGTTGATTCCGAATTCGGTCGTACGACTGACCCTGTCCGTATGTATATGCGTGAAATGGGCACAGTTGACCTGTTGACCCGTGAAGGCGAAATCGAGATCGCCAAGCGTATTGAGGATGGCCTTAAGCATATGGTGCAGGCGATTGCCGCTTGCCCAACCACGATTGCTGAATTGCTGGACATGATCGACAAAGTCGAGTGTGATGAGCTAAGTGTAGATGAATTGGTTGATGGTTTGATTGACTCTGACGTCGGCATGGATGAAGCCATGGCTGTTGAAGCTGAATCAGCAGAAGACGAAGACCCGGTTGATGAAGAAGATGAAGAAGATGATGACGGCGCAAAGGCTGCTGCCATCTCAGCCGAGGCTTTGGCTAAGCTCAAGGTGGAAGTCCTTGGCAGATTTGCCATCGTGCGTGAAGCACATCAGAAAATGACGCCTATTCTTCAACTCAACGGTTCTCTGGATCCTGAGTATCAGAAACTGCTTACAGTAATTTTAGATGAGCTGACTGCTTTCCGTTTCTCAGCGAAACAGGTAGAGGCGTTGTGTGATCGCGTACGCGGCATGGTGGATGAGATTCGTGGCCATGAACGCAAGATCATGGAATTCTGTGTTGATAAGTCAGGTATGCCACGCGCGCACTTCATTAAAGTGTTCCCAGGCAACGAAGGCAACCTCGAATGGCTGAGCCAAGAAGTTGCGTTGAACAAACCATACAGCGAGCGCCTGGAACGCTTTAAGCATTCTATCGTTGATCAACAACAACGCTTACTTGATCTGCAAGCCCGTGTCGGTATTTCTATCAAGGAACTTAAAGACATCAATAAGCAGATGACCACGGGTGAAGCGCGTGCGCGTCGTGCCAAGCGCGAAATGATTGAAGCTAACTTGCGTCTGGTCATTTCTATCGCCAAGAAGTATACCAACCGTGGTTTGCAATTCTTGGATCTGATCCAAGAAGGCAATATCGGTTTGATGAAGGCTGTAGATAAATTTGAATACCGCCGTGGTTACAAATTCTCTACGTATGCTACTTGGTGGATTCGTCAGGCCATTACTCGCTCGATTGCCGATCAGGCACGCACTATCCGTATTCCTGTGCATATGATCGAAACCATCAACAAGATGAATCGTATCAGCCGTCAGATACTGCAAGAGACAGGTCTGGAACCAGACCCAGCGACATTAGCTGAAAAGATGGAAATGCCGGAAGACAAGATTCGCAAGATTCTGAAGATTTCCAAAGAGCCTATCTCCATGGAAACCCCAATCGGTGATGATGACGATTCACACTTGGGAGATTTTATTGAAGATATGACGACACTGGCACCTGTAGATGCAGCGGTTTATGCTAGCCTGCGCGAGGCGACCAAAGAAGTGCTGGAGTCTCTCACAGCCCGTGAAGCCAAGGTGTTACGTATGCGTTTTGGTATTGAAATGAATACCGACCATACCTTGGAAGAAGTGGGTAAGCAATTTGATGTAACCCGTGAACGTATTCGTCAGATCGAGGCTAAGGCGTTGCGTAAATTGCGTCACCCAACCCGTTCAGAGCGTCTGCGCAGCTTCCTGGAAACCGGTAACGACTAATCAGTTTTCGGCCCCCTAGCTCATGCTTGGTTAGAGCAGCGGACTCATAATCCGTTGGTGCTGTGTTCGACTCACAGGGGGGCCACCAAACAAACATCCTTAAAATATAGAGGATGTCATGATGCCCAGCATGATGCTGGGTTTTTTCTTTTGAAGCTGATTCAACAAGGAGATCTAAATGCATGCTGATCCAATCCTTCAGTATCTGAAGAAGCATGGCCAGAAAGCTGACTATGAGATTGCTGCGGATATTAATATTCCACTCGCGGAGATTCGAAAGTCATTAACTGAACTGTCTGCTAAAGGTGAAGTATCGAGATGTAGTGTCACCCGATTTTTCGATGGGAAGCCGATTGAAGGCATGCTCTGCAGAATATCAGGAACCGTCCCACCTAAAACACCTGGGCGGAAACCTGGAGAGAAAGAGTAAGTTGAATACAATATATCTGGAATGATCTTTCATACTGATTTTTATTAGCTGCGGCTTAGGATAATTCCTAGGCCATTTTTCTATTTGATTAGGTAATCCCGGATCAATCTGATCAATACTTGTAGTTTTTAGCCCAATCCTTTCATCCATAAGCTCTAGTACACTAAGAGTGTTTGATATATATAGAGTTTTTCCTTGGGTGATTCATTAGATAATAACTCCGGGCATATAAGAACCTATACTGGTTTTGCACCAGCAATTAGTCAGAAATAATTTGAGGTTGTATTATTTCACTAGTTTGGCGAATGCGACCATCACTAAAATAATCACCGCGAGTATGCCAACTAATGAAAAGATGCCTTGCCAGCCGGGAAATAACATGTGGTTCTCCTCTCATTGCATTCAAATGAAGCTAAGCTAACTTTTTTGATACAAATCACAAAGACACGAACTTATTATTCTCTTCTGTAGAAATATGTCAAGTGATTGGTTTTGTTGGGAAATAATGTGGATAGATGTTGGTGGAAGAAATGGTGTGTAGCCTTGCTAATAATGCATGTGAATGTGCTGATGGCCGAGGCAGGAGATTGCCCGATTGCGGCCTATCAGGAGAGTAATGGCGAAACAGTCTATCTCTGGCAACAGACTTTTGAAGATGGTGTTAATGATTTGGTGATGTCAAAAACGACACCTGAGCGAGGGGATGCGAAGCGTGTGACATTCGGGGGCAGTCGTCAGCTAGGTTGTCATTACCTCGCGCTGGCCATCGCTCGCGGCGGAGATTGGGGTTGGCATATTGCTTGGTCGAATGAACACGGTGTTTTTTATGCGCGTATGGATGGTGAAGCTTGGGTATCCTCACCGCCAAAATTAATCAGTTCGTCTCCAGCAAAGCAACTGTCTTTTGAAAAAGCAGAAGCTAAATTGAAACTCAGTTGGGAGCCACTTGATCCAGTAGCGCCAGCGTATGCTGTATCGAATGATGAAGGACGTAGCTGGTAGGTGGATTACTTTGATACATCAGGCGGTTTCTTCCAGTACCTGTAAAAACGCATCTCCATATCTCACCAGTTTTGCCTGACCTACACCGCTAATTCGCCCCATTTCATCAAGTGTTTGTGGTTTCTGGTTGAGGATTTCCAGTAGTGTGCTGTCGTGGAAAATCACATAAGGCGGCACACCTTGTTCTTTTGCCAGCTCCATGCGTTTTGTTTTAAGGGCTTGCCAGACAGGGTCATCGTTTGCACCTGCAAAGGCTTCTTTGGCGCGTGAGGCGCGTTCTGCCTTACTGATTTTATTGCCTGCAGGTTCCGCATCGCGGCGAAGCCAGACTTCCTGCTCGCCCTTTAGGACTGGGCGCGAGGCTGCGGTAAGTTTCAGGCCGCCATAGGCTGCAATATCGGCTTCCAGAAAACCACCTGCCACTAGCTGGCGAAATACGCTACTCCATTGAGCTTGCTGCAAGCCTTGCCCTATGCCGTAAGTAGAGAGGCTGTGATGATTGAATTGTGCGATCTTGTCGGTTTTCTTTCCGAGTAGTACATCAATCAAATGCACAACACCGAATCTCTGGCCGGTACGATAAACACAAGAAAGTGCCATTTGTGCAGCTTGCGTGGCATCCCAGGTATCAACAGGGTTGAGGCAATTATCACATTGCTCACAATTGCCAGCGTGGTCTTCACCAAAATAACGTAATAGCGTCTGATGCCGGCAAGCAGTGGATTCACAGAAGCCGAGTAATGCATCCAGTTTTTGTCGTTCTACACGTTTGCGTTCTTCGGGCGCATCACCAGAGTCGAGCATCTGACGCATGCTGACGACATCGCCCAGACCATAGACCATCCAAGCATCTGCGGGCAGGCCATCGCGACCAGCACGGCCAGTTTCCTGATAGTAGCCTTCCATGCTCTTAGGGAGATCCAGATGGACGACAAAACGCACATTTGGTTTATCTATGCCCATGCCAAAAGCCACAGTGGCTACCATGATCACACCTTCTTCACGCAGAAAGCGGCGCTGGTTTTGGTTGCGCACACTGGCATCCAGCCCTGCATGGTATGGCAAGGCATCCCAGCCACGTGCCTTTAGCCATTCGGCGGTTTCTTCAACTCTTTTGCGCGATAGGCAGTAGATAATTCCTGCATCATTTGGGTGCTCAGCGTCCAGGAATTTTTCCAGCTGATTGCGTGCATTGGCTTTCTGGGTGATGCGGTATTTGATGTTTGGACGATCAAAACTGGAGACAAATTGTCGTGCGTCTTGCAGCGCCAAGCGCTCAACGATTTCGGCCCGGGTGGGCGCATCGGCAGTAGCAGTCAGTGCGATGCGAGGTACATGAGGAAAACGCTCATGCAAGGCAGTGAGGCCACGGTATTCCGGCCGGAAATCATGCCCCCATTCGGATACGCAATGCGCTTCGTCGATTGCGAATAATGCTAACCCAGGCCCTGATTGCACTTGCTCCAGCAGGGCGAGAAAGTTTGGGGTCAATAGCCGCTCTGGTGCAACATAGAGCATATCAAGCTGGCCTTGCTCTATCTGCCTAAGCACACTGTGCGCAGCTTCCGCATCCAGACTGGAATTCAGAAATGCCGCTTTTACCCCAAGTTGCTGCAAGGCATCGACTTGGTCCTGCATGAGTGCGATCAGTGGGGAGACGATAATGGCCACGCCATTTCGGATCAAGGCGGGAATCTGGTAACAAAGCGATTTGCCGCCGCCTGTGGGCATTAGAACGAGCGCATCACCACCTGTTGCAACATGTTCAACGACTGCTTGTTGTTCACCGCGGAAAGTCTGGTAACCGAATACTTCATGCAAAATCTGTTGGGGGCTTGCTTTCATGGTCGCCATTGTACCGTGAGCAAGCGCTCCCAATAGCGCACTCGCTTGATTACAGGCGTTATTAAATCTTCTCGATGAAGTCCTTATCCAGAAAGTAACTCAGCTTTCGCCTTGGGCTCAGGTAGGCCAAAGCATCCGGCGGTAACTGGATGGGGCGCAAGCAGGTAACAATCGTCATCGTCGGATCTTCACGCAAGTCGAGGATATCTGGCTGCTCTCTATCGTGCAGCGGGTTATGCATCATCACGTAGGGCCGTAATGGATTGTTAGGATTTACCGAGACCACGATACCGTGCATGCCATTAGAGAGTTGGACGATGCTGCCTGGTGGGTATACGCCCAGTGATTTAATCATTCGACGCAGCAGGGTTTCGTCATATTGTGAGCGCTGGTTTGCAAACAGATGGGCAAGCGCGGCATATGGTGTCATCGCTTTCGATGGGACTTTGGGATTGCACAAGTTGTCGAAGCCGTTAACCAGACATAGTAATCTGGCTAATGGATCAATCTGGTCGTTGAGCAGGCGTTTGGGATAGCCACTACCATCTGCGAACTCATGATGCTGGCTGATGATGGTTGCCAGCCGTTTCGGCATGCCATATTCGAGCGCCATACGTGCGCCAATTTCGCAGTGTTCCTCATAAAATGACTGCTCGGATTTTGTCAGCTCGTCTGACTTCATGAGTATCTTGTCTGGGATTTCGGCCTTGCCGATATCGTGCAGCAATGCTGCCATTCCCAGCATGCGTGCTTCCTTTTCGGATATCTCGATGGACTTGGCCATCATCATTGAAAGTACCGTGACATTAAGTGGATGAACAAAGTGATGGTCTGTAGAGCGATTGCCATTAACGGCGTGGATCGCGATCTCGCTCTCGGTGTAAGCGCATTCCACCATTTCGTTAATCAATTCTTGTGCTTCTTCGATTGATTCCTTGGGGTTGCTGACGATGTTCTTCAGTACATGTTTTGCATTATTGCTAGTGGCGACAAACTTCTTTTCATTGTCGTCCAGTGCTTTGTGCAGCATGGTCAGCCGCTCTGTATGACGTTTCTTTTTTTCAGCTTCCGCCTTTTCCTCATCAGTAAGTACAACACTGACCGTTTCCTTGGCCTCTGCTTTATCACTAATGGTTTTTCCCTTAACCGCACTATCTGGAATGGTGTTTTGTGGAAGTGGGTCACAATCACTTCTATTCGGGTCGTAGCGCAGTTTCTTCAGGCCGATTTTCCTGATTTTGTTAATCTGGTCTTCATCTTTGACCTTGAAATTACTCAGCGTGAACGGATGGTCCATCCAGCCAAGATCCAAATGAATATAGAGGCCAACTCGCAGTTGGTTAACATCAATAAAATGTATGAGATTGTTATCCATGATTATTTTGCTTCTGTGAGAAGATTATCTTCGATTAACAGCTTAGTGAAAGTTTCTGCGTTGACTGGGCGGCTGTACAGGTAGCCCTGAGCCTGCTCGCAGCCCATGTTTCTGAGGAACTCAGCCTGCTCGGTCGTTTCTACGCCTTCTGCAATCACCTCGAAGCCCAAGCTTCTTGCCATCGCATAAATTGCGTTGGTAATCGCGGCATCATCTACATTGTTTGGTAGTTCTCTTACGAAAGACTGATCAATCTTGATCTTGTCCAATGGCAGTCTTTTTAGGTGGGAGAGTGATGAGTAGCCAGTGCCAAAATCATCAATCGCCAATCGGACGCCAAGCTGCTTGATACGGTAGAAGATGTTGGTCACATAATCGGTATTATGCATGACAGTGCTCTCTGTAATCTCAAGCTCAAGCAAGCTGGGCGTGCATTCGGTCTCGATGAGGATGCCAAATACCGTGTCAGCAAAATTGCTGCGCAAAATCTGCACACCCGAGACATTGACTGATATCCATTGCAAGGGATGACCATCTGCAGCCCATTGCATGGCTTGTTTAGCAGCTTGCCGAAGCACCCACTCACCGATCTGTACAATTAACCCGGTTTCTTCAGCTAGCGGGATAAATTTGGCAGGGGAAACCAGGCCTAGCTCAGGATGATTCCAACGTATGAGTGCTTCTGCTGCAATTATTTGCCCGGTGATAAGTGATACCTGAGGTTGGTAATAGATTTCAAACTGCCCTCTTTCAAGGGCACGTCTGAGCTGGGTTTCCATGGTAAATCGCTCGACGGCATCCTTGCTGAGGTCAGCAGAGTAGAACGCATGATTATTTTTACCGCCATTTTTGACCTGATACATTGCCATGTCGGCTGCTTTGATCAGCCCATCTACATCGGTACCGTCTTTGGGGTACATGGAGATACCGACACTGGCGCCGATGAAAATCTCACGAGCATCAATCATGAATTCTATTTGCAGCGAATGAATAATTTTCTGGGCAACGGTCGCGGCATCCTCGGCATTATCAAGATGATCCATCACGACGACAAACTCATCACCGCCAAGTCTTGAAACTACATCGCTCTCGCGCATGGCGTTGCGTATGCGTTGCGAAGCCTCGTGCAGTAACTTGTCCCCAATATCATGGCCAAGCGTGTCGTTGATGGCTTTAAAACGATCAAGATCGATAAACAGAAGGCCTAACTGACGTTGTTCACGTTCTGCCTGCTTGATTGCATGTTCCAGCAGTTCATTCAGCAAGCGCCGGTTAGGTAGACCAGTCAGCGGGTCATGATTAACCAGTTGATTTAACCGTTCCTGCGAGTGTTTTATCTCGGTGATATCCGCAAACACCCCGACATAGTTCACCGGACGGCCATCTGGGTTCCTCACCATGGTCAGGGTGAGCCACTCCTGGTAGGGTTCACCGCTCTTACGGGTGTTGCTGACTTCACCGCGCCATTTTCCCTCCGACGAAATGGTTTTCCACATGGTATGCGGACCCATTTGTAATTCCTTGGGGCTGTAGCCCAGAACTTCCTCTTCAGAGAATCCGGTGATGTCTGAAAATCCACGATTGATGGCAATAATCTTGGTGTTCTCATCCATGATCATGATGCCTTCAGTTGCACTATCAAAGGCAATTTTGGCCTGATTCAGGCGCTTGCCTGAACTCTCGCGCAGGATCGCTACGCCAAGTGAGCGGCCTACTGCAAGTAGTGCGCCCAACTCATGTGAAGATATTTTATGGAGGCTATCAAAGCGCTCCATCAGAAGTACCCCCCACCATTGATCACCAGAGAAAATAGGGACTATCAGCACTGACTGGCTGCCGTGGTTCTGAAGCAGTAATCTTTCTTTTTTGGGTAAGTCGTCTACACGTCCGTAGATGGGTTGCCCATTTTGCAATAGCCCAACCCAGCGGCTACAACCATCATTTTCGTAATCTATTTGCTGAAAATCCTGCCCCAATAGCTGTAAGCCGTGTGCTGACCAGGAAAACAGCTGTTTAGCCTGAATTGGCTGATCAATAAATTCAACATTGTTTTTGAGCAGAGTTGCCCGGCCAAATCGGCAAGCGAGACAAAGTTGTTCCAGTACCTTGGGACCTACAGCCTGCCATGACTCTGAAGAATGTAAAAGCCAATCACATGAAATCAAGGCATCCAGTACCGCACTGCGATCCCTGAGATCGCTCTCCGCCATTTTACGTTCAGTGATATCACGGCCCAGAGTGACAAGCCCCTGTCGACTGCCGTCATCATGGAATAGGGGAACCCTGATCAAGTCAAATACCTTTTCCCCACCATAGGGCATGGAGATAGATTCTTCTTCTCGCAAGTGGCGCCCCGATTCCCACACATGTTCATCTGAAGATTTGGAATATTTGAAAAAATTAGCGTAGCTGGGGTTGGTTTCTTTAGCCAGTTCGATATCGGTTTTACCCTGATAATTAATCGAGGCCAGCTGGAAAATATCCAGACCGCTGATATTGGCTTCAAGCCAGCGGCCTTGCCCATCTTTAAAACAGATGAAATCCGGGCTGGCATTAATCAGGCTACGTAACAGTTTCTCAGTATGACGTAGCTGAACCTCTGTTCTGATATGGCCGGTAATATCAAGCATATGAAGTATGAACAAGGGTTGGCTGGCATTATCATCCGCTGGTCTGGTGGCAATTACTTTAAATGTGCAGAGCCTGTCACCTGCTGCATATTGCAGCACAAATTCCTTATTGGCTTGATCGAGTTCTTGAACGATACGTTTTTGGATGGCGGCAGGAAGTTTTGCTTGCCCAGACGCTACTGGGCCGAGATTGAAAATCTCACAAGCAAAGGGATTGGCATAGGCGATTTGATAGGCGGCGTCCAGCGCGATAATGACAACGCCTTCCAGTACATTCACAAGACGCTTTAATAATGCAGATTCATCAACAGCTGATTGCGATGAGATGCCAGTGTCGCTGTAGTCCGACCTTGAGTCAGACACACCGTCAGAAGTAGTATTTTTTCTTTTATTTGCCTGCATTCGATAGCTCTAAATTTTCTGAAGATACCCGTCATCAAAAATAAGAGGGGAGCAAAATACACGTTCCCCATACATCATGCGTATCGGCAGAAAATTGTAAAACTTGAAAAATAGATAGCCACACCCCATGTAGGTGTTAACCAAGGGCATCGGGCACTCTCAACTTCAATTAAGCCTAAGCTCTTAACAATTAATTTTTGGAGGATTCGATGCGTTTTGACAAATTAACGACCAAATTTCAACAAGCGTTTTCAGACGCTCAAAGTATGGCTTTGGGCAACGACAACCCAAGCATAGAAGCTCAGCATTTGCTGGCAGCATTACTAGCGCAGCAGGACGGTGGCACAGCCTCTTTGCTGGCGCGCGCAGGGGTTAATCTGGAGCCACTAAAAACCAGTTTGCAGAAATCCATCAGCAACCTACCCAAGCAGGAAGGTGGTGAGGGTGAAGTTGCCGTTTCTCGCGATCTGAATACCCTGCTGAATATCACAGACAAGAATGCGCAAAAATCTGGGGATAGTTATATTGCCAGTGAAATGTTCCTGCTCGCGCTCGCTGAGGATAAAGGCGAAACCGGCCGTTTGCTGAAGCAGGCTGGTATGAGCAAGTCTGCACTGGAAGCAGCTGTCAAAGAAGTGCGCGGTGGTGACAGTGTGAATAATCAGGAAGCAGAAGGTAACCGTGAAGCGCTGAAAAAATACACGATGGACCTGACCGAGCGTGCGCGTATGGGCAAGCTCGACCCGGTGATAGGCCGCGATGACGAAATTCGTCGTGCTATCCAAGTATTGCAACGTCGTACCAAGAATAATCCAGTCTTGATTGGCGAACCTGGCGTGGGTAAAACCGCAATTGTAGAAGGCTTGGCGCAACGTATTGTGAATGGCGAAGTACCGGAATCGCTGAAAAACAAAAAAGTGCTGTCACTCGACATGGCAGCCTTGCTGGCGGGTGCCAAATATCGTGGTGAATTTGAGGAGCGTCTCAAATCGGTCTTGAAAGAATTATCTCAGGACGAAGGCCAGACCATTGTTTTTATCGACGAACTACACACCATGGTGGGTGCAGGCAAGGCTGAAGGCGCCATGGATGCTGGCAATATGCTGAAGCCAGCTCTGGCGCGCGGTGAACTGCATTGCGTAGGCGCTACAACGCTGGATGAATACCGCAAATATATTGAAAAAGATGCCGCACTGGAACGCCGTTTCCAGAAAGTGCTGGTGGATGAGCCTAGCGTGGAAGCGACTATCGCCATCCTGCGCGGGCTTCAGGAAAAGTACGAACTGCACCATGGGGTAGAGATTACCGACCCGGCGATTGTGGCGGCGGCAGAGCTTTCTCATCGCTACATTACCGACCGATTCCTGCCGGATAAGGCGATTGATCTGATCGACGAAGCAGCGTCACGTATCAAGATGGAAATCGATTCCAAACCGGAAGCGCTGGATAAGCTCGACCGTCGACTGATACAGCTTAAGATCGAGCGTGAGGCAGTGAAAAAGGAAAAGGACGAAGCGAGCAAAAAGCGTCTTGATCTGATCAAGGATGAAATCAACTCTCTTGAAAAAGAATCGGCTGACCTTGAAGAAATCTGGAAATCAGAAAAAGCGCAGGTGCAAGGTTCTACTCATGTTAAAGAAGCGATAGACAAGCTCAAGCAGCAGATGGAAGAAGCGACTCGCAAGGGTGACTGGCAGAAAGTCTCTGAGCTGCAATATGGCAAACTGCCGCAGCTGGAAGCACAGCTTAAGCTGGCGAGCGATGAGGCTAGCGGCCCTGCGGTTAAGCACAAATTATTGAGAACTCAGGTAGGGGCTGAAGAGATCGCCGAAGTGGTGAGTCGCGCCACTGGTATCCCCGTGTCCAAAATGATGACTGGTGAACGCGATAAGTTGCTCACCATGGAGACCAAACTGCACGAACGTGTAGTGGGGCAGGATGAAGCTGTGCGTCTGGTATCGGATGCGATTCGTCGTTCACGCTCTGGCCTTAGCGACCCGAATCGTCCTTATGGCTCATTCCTGTTCCTTGGGCCAACTGGTGTCGGTAAGACTGAGCTATGCAAGGCATTGGCAGGGTTTATGTTCGATTCGGAAGATCATCTGATTCGTATCGACATGAGTGAGTTCATGGAAAAGCATTCCGTATCACGCATGATAGGTGCGCCTCCGGGCTATGTTGGCTATGAAGAAGGTGGCACGTTGACTGAGGCTGTGCGCCGTAAACCTTATTCAGTGATTTTGCTGGATGAAGTAGAGAAAGCGCACCCTGATGTATTCAATGTATTGCTGCAGGTGCTGGACGATGGACGTTTGACTGATGGTCAGGGTCGTACTGTGGACTTTAAGAACACGGTGATCATCATGACTTCCAACCTTGGTAGCCAGATGATACAAAGCATGACAGGTGACGATTATCAGCTGGTGAAACTGGCCGTGATGGGCGAGGTGAAAGCCAATTTCCGTCCTGAGTTTGTGAACCGGATTGATGAAGTAGTGGTATTCCATTCCCTGGGTGCAGATCAGGTTAAATCGATTGCCGGTATCCAGCTGCAAAGTCTGGGCAAGCGTCTGGCCGCAATGGATATTGGCTTTGAAGTGACCGATGCTGCCATGGCCGAGATCGCTGCTGCTGGGTTTGACCCAGTATATGGGGCAAGGCCACTGAAGCGTGCGATCCAGTCCGAGATCGAGAATCCGCTGGCGCGTGAAATTCTTTCTGGGAATTTTGCGCCCAAGGATACCGTCAAGGTGGATTACACCGGTAGTAAGATGGTGTTTACCAAGGCTTGAAACTTGTTAAATCAGGCTAGAATGTAGTTTTACTATTTCAGAAAGGGCGCATGCCTATGGTTAAGCTGGCTAAAGCGGCACTGACGCTGCTGGTACTGGCCTGTTCCATGGCGCATGCTGCCTCTTCTGAGGCTGAGTTGGAGACCTTTGCTAACGAGTCCCCTGTGGTGCGAGATCTGCTTGAGCGTGCTGTATCGTTTGAGCGTGATAACCAGATGCTTGAGGGGGAATGGCAGGCAGCTAATCTCTATTGCGAGGCTTCCCGTCTTGGTAGTGCAGAAGGCCAATACAGGCTTGGTATGCTCTACGCCTTTGGCAAGGGGGTGCCGAAAGACCGCGCATTTGCCGCCTCCCTTTTTGCGACAGCTTCAGCACAAGGGCATTACGAAGCGCAGCGCATGCTGGAGACCATCAACTTTTCCAACACGGAGTTACCTGCCTGCGTGACAGAAGTGGTGCCGCCAGATCGTGCGCCAGTTGCTGTCGATGCGCAAATCGCTTCAATCCCCGCTAACAAACGATGGGTGGTTGATCTGGTGGGGACATTATCTGACTGGTATATGGTTGACCCCAAGCTGATCCTCGCTATTATCAGCGTCGAATCCAATTTCAAGATTCAGGCGAAATCACCGAAGTCCGCCATGGGCTTGATGCAAATGATCCCGGCAACGGCTGATCGCTTCAATGTGAAAAATGCCTATGATGCGACACAGAATATCAAGGGTGGCATTAGCTATGTGAAGTGGTTGCTGTCTTATTTTAGGGGCGATGTGAAGCTGACAGTGGCCGCCTATAACGCTGGTGAGGGTGCGGTAAATCGCCACCGTGGCGTACCACCTTATCCGGAAACGCGTGATTATGTACGCAAGGTGCTCACGCTTTATAGTCGGGCCAGTCATCCATACGATGCAAATATCACCGCACCAGCAACCATGCTTGGCATAACCAGACAGGAGTAATTGTGCTGGTTTTCGAGGGAATTTTGTTGCGCAATGACAGTCAGACTCAATGAGTATTCGATGAATAGGGAAGTTGTTAAATTGGTATGGAGTTGTGATGCGTAAATCTTTCTTGTTTTTACTTCTGGTCAGCATGGTCGTTTTACAAGGTTGCGCCAGCAATGCCGTGCAAGAGCCAGTAGTACAGAGGATTTCACCTGAGGAGCTGGAGAAACTGATGCCGAAGCCAGTGGCCAATCTCAGTCTCGACGATATCATTAAATTATCCAAGGATGGTGTGAGCGCCGATGAGATTATCGACAAAATCAAAGTCAGTAATTCGCAGTATGATTTGTCACCTTCTCAGGCAGTCGATCTGAGTAAAGCAGGTGTCGATGCCAAGGTGCTCGACTATATCCATGCCAGCCGCGAGCAAGCTTTGCGTGATGGGTTTGCTGACGAACTGAACAAGCGCGAAAAAGCCAAGAAAGCTCAGGAAGAGAAAATGCGCAGGGAACTGCAGATGCGCTCCATGCCATACTACGACCCATTCTGGGGTTATGCGCCTAGCCCTTACTGGCGCTACGGTTATGGCCCTTACTACAGGCCTGGTTTTGGGATGCAATATCGCTGGGGCTGGTAGGCCAGTTATTGATTTTCCGGGTTTAAATCCCGGTTGGCATTACGCCAGCGCAAGCGGCGCGCGAATTTGTGTCTGGCCTGTAGCCGAGTATCAATCAGGATAATCTCTAGCGTTTCTCCCAGCACCATCACTACGCCCAGCATGGGGATGACCAGCATCAAGCCAGCAACGCCGGCAATCGCATCACCAATTAAAAACATGATGACAGTGAGTAGCGGGTGTATGTGCAAACTGCGGCCAACGATGAGTGGCATGAAGATCAAATCATCCAGCGCCCGGATACTGACAAATAAGGCGATGATGCCGTAGACCATGGAAATGTTGCCGGGGAAATCAGTGGCAGTCACCATCATGACCATAGAAAATCCAAGTAAAGGCCCGAGGTAGGGTATCCAGCACAGTACGGCCACCAGCATGCCCCAGAGCAGAGGTGAGCTCAGCCCGATCGCCCACAAGCCAGTGCTGACCAGCGCAATGTCGATAATTGTCACTTTCATCAACCCAACAAAATATAACCTTGCTGTGCGGTCAACCGCGTGCATCAGATAGAGCGTCTTTTCAAAAAAAGCATTGGGCACAGCACCACCCAGCATTTTTCTCAGGTAAGCGCCGTCTTTGAGCAGGAAAAAAGTGATGATAGGTGTGAGTAGCAATGAAGGTAGCCATGCGGCCACACCAAAGGCGATGTTTCCCAAGTACTTATCTGAAAAGTGCTCTGAAAAGTCGCGAAACTGCTGGTAAATGTCATTCCCGAATTGCATGCTCTGTAAC
>Ga0265327_10001640_pt1 | contig 26985 bp, 28 predicted proteins | sample 41621metaG_FD_202089 | JGI IMG/M metagenome (GOLD analysis project Ga0265327, IMG submission 202089) | Rhizosphere microbial communities from Carex aquatilis grown in University of Washington, Seatle, WA, United States - 4-16-21 metaG | ecosystem: Host-associated > Plants > Roots > Rhizosphere...
CGTGGTCAAGGAGAACTACCGCCGCTACACCTGCACAGGCAAGGCGGCCGCCGGCGGCGAGGCCGCCACCGCGCCCTGCGGCTTCTCCTTCGGCAAGTCGCCGGCCGGGCGCACCTTCGAGGTGGCAGAGGCCGAGGCGCTGCTGCGCGACAAGCACATCGGCCCGCTGGAGGGCTTCCGCTCCAAGGCCGGCTGGCCCTTCACCTCGGAGATCGTCCTCAAGTACGACGACGAGGCGAAGAACTGGAAGCTCGAATTCGACTTCGGCGACGACAAGAACGCCGACACCGGCGAGATCGTCGACTTCAGCGAGCAGGACACGGTCGGTCCGTGCCCGGTCTGCGGCGCGCCGGTGTTCGAGCACGGCAGCAACTACGTCTGCGAGAAGTCGGTGCCGACCACCGCCCAGCCGACGCCCAGCTGCAGCTTCAAGACCGGCAAGGTAATCCTGCAGCAGCCGATCGAGCGCGCGCAGGTCGAGAAGCTCTTGGCCACCGGCAAGACCGATTTGCTCGACAAGTTCGTCTCGATGCGCACGCGGCGATCCTTCAAGGCCTTCCTGGCCTGGAACGCGGAGGAGGGCAAGGTGACTTTCGAGTTCGAGCCGCGCGCCAGCAAGTTCCCGCCGCGCAAGACCTTCGGCAAGGCGCCGGTGGCGGCCGCCAAGAAGACCGTCGCGGCGAAGAACGCAGCGGCGAAGGCGCCGGCCGCCAAGAGGCCGCCAACGGCCAGGAAGGCCGCGGCACCCAAGGCTCCGCGCAAGACGGGCGCCGGACTGAAGCCGAGCGAGGCCTTGGCGGCCGTCATCGGCGCCGAGCCGGTGGCGCGCACCGAGGTCATCAAGAAGCTCTGGGACTACATCAAGGCCAACGGCCTGCAGGACGCGGCCAACAAGCGCGCGATCAATGCCGACGCCAAGCTGAAGCCGGTGTTCGGCAAGGACCAGGTCACGATGTTCGAGCTGGCCGGCATCGTCGGCAAGCACCTCACTTCAGGAGAAGGCGGCTCATGAACAAGTTCATCGCTCTCGTTTCGATGGCGGTGCTGGGTCTGCTGGCGGGTTGCGCCGGTGGCGGCAACAGCGCCAGCAGCAGCGCCGCGAGCCCGGGTGGCGGCAGCGGCGTCACGGTGTTCGGCACCATCGACACCAGCGTGACCGGCACGCGCAACCAGAGCCGCTGAGCGCCGCGTGCAGACGCTCGACTGCGCCTGGCTGCTGGCCGATCCCGGCACCGAGGCGGCGCGCGCCCACATGCGCATCGCGATCGAGGACGGCCGCATCGCTGCGCTGGCGCCGATCGACGCGGCGGCATTGGCCAGTGCGCCGTCGCCGGACAAGGCGAGCGGATCGCGCCGGCTGGTGCTGCCCGCGCTGTCCAATGCGCACGACCATGCGCGAACCTTCCGCAGCGCGACGCTGGGCTCGCACGACCAGCCGCTGGAGGGCTGGCTGCCCTTCCAGGGCGTGCTGCCGGGCATGGATCCGTACCTCTGCGCAGCGACTTCCTTCGCGCGTTCGCTGCGGCATGGCGTGGTCGACCTGATGGCGCACTACACGCGGGTGCAGGGCGGCATGGCCTATGTGCAGGAAGCCGAGGCGCTATGCCGGGCCGCCCGTGACGTCGGGGTGCGCGTCGGCTTCGCGATCGCGATGCGCGATCGCAACGGCCTCGGCTACGGCGAGGATGCGCAGGTGCTGAGGGCGCTGCGACCGGGCATCCGCGACGCCGTCGCCGGGCGGCTGTCGGTCAAGGCACCGGCGCCGGCGGCGCAACTGGCGCAGGTCGACGAGGTCGCGCAGATGGTCGAGGAGGGCGGCTACGCCGGCCATGTCACGGTGCAATACGGACCGACCGCGGTGCAGTGGTGCAGCACGCCGCTGCTCGAGGCGATCGCCCGCGCCTCCGCCGACAGCGGCCGGCCAGTCCACATGCACTGCCTGGAGACGCGCTACCAGCGCCAATGGGCCGACGAGCAGCATCCCGAGGGCATCGTCCGCTTCCTGGACGACATCGGCCTGCTCGGCCCGCGCCTCACGCTGGCCCATTGCACCTGGGCCCGGCCCGATGAGCTCGCGTTGATCGCCGAGCGCGGCGCGACCATCGCGGTCAACACCAGTTCCAACCTGGGCCTGCGCTCGGGCATTGCGCCGGTGCCCGAGATGCTGCGCCAGGGCTGCCGCATCGCGATGGGCCTGGACGGCGGCGCCTTCGATGACGACGACGATGCGCTGCGCGAGATGCGCCTGGCCTATGCGCTGCATCGCGGCTGGGGTTTCGACGCCACCATGACGCGCCGGCAGCTCTGGGCCTTCGCGGCGCGCCACGGGCAGCGCGTGGTGCGCGGCGGTGCGGCGGCAGGCGAGGGCGGCGGCCGCATCGCGATCGGCGAAGCGGCAAATCTGATCGTGCTCGACTGGGAAGCCATCGACGACGACGGCATCTTCCCGGACGTCGATCCGCTCGACCTGCTGCTCGCCCGCGCCAAGGGTGCGCACATCGCGCAGGTCTACGCCGGCGGCCGGCGTGTCGTCGACCAGGGGCGGGTCGAGGGCATCGACGAACCGGCGCTGCGCGCTGAATTGCTGGGCCGCATGCGCTCGGCGCTGCAGTCCGACGACGTGCCGGCGGCCTGGCTGGCCACTGCCCGCGCCATGGCGAAAGACTTGGCGCCCTTCTATCGCGAAGGCCGCTTCGGCTGCTGCGGTTGAGGCGCTCGACGCGAGAGCATCAGCCGGCCAGGTAGCGCCGCTCCCACCAGCTGAACAGCACGTCGCGCAAGGCGGCGCCCTGGTTCGTACCGTAATACTGGCGCAGGCCTGTGGATGCGAGCATCTCGCACTCGGCATCGTCGAGCCGCAGTTCGTACTCGCGCTCGACGATCGGCACGTTGGTGAACTGCGCCACGTAGTCCGGATCGCGCCGAAGGCCGCGCTCGACGCGGATGTGCGGCTGCCTGAACTGCGCCGGCGTGCGCTGGGTGGCATAGCTCTTCTGCGGCGGCACGGCCGCGAGGTCGCGCTGCGACGCCTGCAGGATCTCAAGCCGCACCGGCTTCAACGCGAAGTTGCTGGTGCGCATCACGTCGGCGCCGCAGATGTTGGGTACCGCAAGAACGTCCATCAGCGCCAGGAACTCGACGTGGTCGCCCGCCACCGACTGTTGCCGCCGAATCTGCCCCCGGGTGCCAAGCACCTCGGTGCTCATGAACAGGTTGAAGGAGTCGTGCACGTCATCGGGCGTGAGGCCGTATTCGCGCTGGGCCTCGGCCTGGATGTCGTGGCAGTTGGTATGCGCCTGGAAGCCGTAGGCCGATTCGTAGAGATTGGCGCTGCAGCGCGGAAACAGCACGTCATTGCAGCGCGCGGTGTCCGCCAGCAGGAACATCATCGCCCGCTCGCGCGGCGGCGCCGACCACAGGAAGTCGCCCGGCCCCGGGTTGATGCCATGCAGCGTGCGGGTGCGGCCGGTGTGCATGAACTCCCGGTAGTCGTGCAGGTTGAAGCAGTTGAAGTCGACGCACTGCGCGCCCTCGATCTGCTCGATGCGCAGCAACTGGCCGGCCATCACCTCGAGTGCCTTTCCGGTGCCGGGCTGCAGCACATGGCTGGCCAGCAGGCGCCGTTCGGCCGACAGCGTCGCGGGATCGGGCGCCGCTTCGGGCGCTGAACGCAGCGCCGCGCTCGGCACCGTGCCGCTGACCCACTCGCGCAGCGCGCGCCGCGCCAGCGCCTGCAGGTCGGCCGCATCGCCGGCTGCGATGCAGCGTTCGACGAGTTCCATCTGTTGCTGGTTCAGACGCATGGGGATCGCTTGCTCGGGCATGTTCCGCTCCTGATGGGTGTACTGGATGTGCCCATCAGGTATGCAAGATCCCGGCCAGAGCCCATGCCGGATCGGCGTTGCAGGAACGACCGGAAGTCGTGCAGCCACACCATGATGGCGCAACCACCGGCTCGCCACGCACCGTCTTCGCGCATGAACGGCATCCAGGGCCCGGCAGACGCGGTCGAAATGCTGGCCCGCTTTTCGCATACCTGATCGCATCGATCCGGAATACATGAGAAAGCCATGAGCGACACGAGCAAATCCGAGCGGGCCTATCGCGCGATCAAGCACGCCGTGATCGAGCAGGCACTCCCCCCGGGCACCCGGCTGCCCGAGGACGAGCTCGGCACCCACCTTCAGGTCAGCCGCACGCTCATCCGCGAGGCTCTGGCTCGGCTCGCCGCGGAAGGGCTGGTCGAGGCCGGCCACAAGCGCACCGCCACCGTCGCCCAGCCGACGCGGGCGGAAGCCCAGAGCGTGTTCGAGGCACGCGCCTGCCTGGAGCAGGAGGTGGTCCGGCGCGTGATGGCCGGCTGGACGCCGGCGATGGGCGCGGTCCTCGAAGGCCATGTGCGCATCGAGGAGCGCGCCGCGCGCGAAGAAGCGCACCCGGTCTGCGGCCGCCTCGCCGGCGAGTTCCACATCAAGCTCGCCGAACTGGCCGGCAACCCGACGATCGCGCGCTATGTCTCCGAACTGGTTTCGCGCTGCTCGCTGATCCTGGCGGTCCATGGCCGGGCGCATGCATCCGACTGCGCCGTCGACGAGCACAAGGCCCTGATCGAGGCCTTCAGGCAGGGCGACGGCAAGGCCGCGGTGCGGCTGATGGTGTCGCACCTCGAGCATGTGCAGGACCGCGCGCTGGCGCCCGAGCGCAAGGCGCCGGAGGAAGACCTGGGCGGCGTCCTCGGACGCTACCTGGCACGCCAGCCGGAACCGTCGACCCGAGCCGGCCGCGGCAGCGCCAGGACGGCGGCCCGGAGCCGGACGGCCTGAGGCCGTCGGCCGCCCTTCGCCGACGCCCATCGCATTGCCCCTATCCCGAGCCCCCATCCCCCGACCACTCAAGGAAACTCAGCATGTCGAACACGCACTGGAATCGCCGCCGCTTTCTGGGCACCTCGCTGGCCGCCGCCACGCTCGCGCCCTCGTTGATCGGCGCGCGCCCGGCCGAGGCCAAGGACGGCGTCACGGTCGGCATCATCTATGTCGGACCGCGCGACGACTATGGATGGAACCAGGCGCATGCGGTCGCCGCCAAGGCCTTGAAGCAGATCCCCGGCGTGAAGGTGGTCGAGGAAGAGAACGTCCCCGAGACCGTCGCGGTGCGCAAGACCATGGAGGGCATGATCCAGAGCGACGGCGCCTCGCTGGTCTTCGGCACCTCCTTCGGCTACTTCGACCCCTTCATGATCGAGATGGCGAAGAAATACCCGAAGATCGAGTTCCGGCATCCGACCTCGCTGTGGTCGGCCGACAAGCATCCGATGAACCTGGGCGGCTACTTCTGCTACCTGGACCAGGCCCACTACGTCAACGGCATCGCGGCCGGCCTGTCGACCAAGACGAACAAGATCGGCTACGTCGCGGCCAAGCCGATCGCCATCGTGCTGCGCAACGTCAATGCATTCACCCTTGGGGTGCGCAAGGTCAACCCGAACGCGACGGTGCAGCTGATCATCACCGGCGACTGGTCGATGCCGGTGCGGGAGGCCGAGGCGACGAACGCCCTGATCGGCGCCGGCAACGACGTGATCGCCTGCCACGTCGACAGCCCCAAGGTGGTCATCGAGACCGCCGAGCGCGCCGGCGTGAAGTCCTGCGGCCACAACACCTCGCAGGCGCAGCTGGCGCCCAGGGGCTTCATCACCGGCGCCGAGAACAAGTGGGAGACGGTCTACAAGGCCTTCGCCGCCGACATCGCCGAAGGCCGCAAGCTGCCCAACGAGATGTTCGGCGGCTACGACAAGGACATGGTCGTCAGCACCCCCTTCGGCGCCGGCGCCAGCCCGGCGGCCCGGAGCGCTGCCAACGCCGCGATCGCCGATCTCAAGGCCGGCAAGCCGATCTTCGTCGGGCCGATCAAGAGCAACACCGGCAAGCTGGTGATCGACAAGAGCTACGGCAACTACGACCCCTTCCTCGACAAGATGGACTTCCTGGTCGAGGGGGTCAACGGCTCGCTGGCCTAAGGACGCGTCAAGCGCTCAGCGCATCAGCAATGCCTGGCGCAAGAGGCGCGCCGCTCGATTGCGGATCCGCCCAGGCGCGCTGCGCAGCGGCCCCTTGGGGCTGACCTTGGCGGTCGCGCAGGCCCAGAGGAAGTCCTCGAGGATGGCCGTGTCGTCCAGGGTGTCGGCGGCGCCGACCTTGTGGAATTCGGGATGCCACTGGGTGGCGGCGATGTAGCTGCGGCCGCGGTCGGCGCGGCGGCGGATGGCCTCGGGGATGCGGTCGGGAATGCTCCAGGCGTCGACCTCGAAGCCGGGCGCCAGGTCCTTCACGCCCTGGTGATGGATGCTGTTGACCCGGGCCAGCTCCATGCCGGGATAGAGCTTGGACAGCCGCGACCCCTGCGTGATGCTGATGCCGTGGAAATTCTGGTCGTAGGCGACCGGGTCGCGATGGCGCAGCGCATCGGGATGCTGGGCCTCGATGTCCTGGTAGAGCGTGCCGCCGAAGGCCACGTTGATCAGCTGCAGGCCCCGGCAGACGCCGAAGATCGGCTTGCCAGCCTGCTCGAAGGCCTCGACCAGCGCCAGGTCGTAGAGGTCGCGGATGCGGTCGCCGATCCAGGCTTCCTTGAGCGGCTCCTCGCCGTAGCTGCCCGGCCAGACGTCGGCGCCGCCGTGCATCACCACGCCATCGAGCCACTCGGCGTAGTGCGACAGCTTGGTGTCGCCGCGCGCGGTCTCGCCGGTGGGGCAGGGCACCATCACCACCATCGCGCCCGCCGACATGAGCCAGTGGGCGATGGATTGCTCGACGTATTGCAGCGTCTTGTTGGTGAACATCGGCCGGCCGGAGTCGGCGTGCGAGAAGCAGGCCGACAGGCCGATCTTGAGGCGCCCGGAAACTGTCTGTGACATCGCTGGAGCGGAGGCGCGCATGCGAGTTCGCGCCGATGATCAAAGAGGCCATTGTGGAGCCTTGCAAAGCCCCGTGCACGGCGATGCCTGCTCGCGGTTGCGGTGCCGCAACGCCGGCCGGTCCGGCAATCAATAATCGGCGGCATCGCAAAGAAGCAGCCGAAGGAGACCGATCGATGAAGACCATCCAGGGCCCCGCCATCTTCCTGGCCCAGTTCACCGGCGATGCGGCGCCGTTCGACTCGCTCGATGCGATCGCCGGCTGGGCCGCCGGCCTGGGCTACAAGGGGGTGCAGATACCGAGCTGGGACGCGCGCGTCTTCGACCTGCGCCGGGCCGCCGAGAGCCAGACCTACTGCGACGAGGTCAAGGGCACGCTGGCCAGCCACGGCCTCTCGATCACCGAGCTGTCGACCCACCTGCAGGGCCAGCTGGTGGCGGTGCACCCGGCCTACGACGCCGGCTTCGACGGCTTCGCGGCGCCCGAGGTGCGCAACGACCCGGTCAAGCGCCAGCAATGGGCGGTGCAGCAGCTGCACTATGCGGCGCAGGCTTCGCAGCGGCTCGGCCTGACCGCGCATGCCACCTTCTCGGGAGCGCTGGCCTGGCCGTACCTCTATTCATGGCCGCCGCGGCCGCCGGGCCTGATCGAGGAGGCCTTCGACGAACTGGCCCGGCGCTGGCGACCGATCCTCGACCGCTTCGACGAGGCCGGCGTCGACGTCTGCTACGAGATCCATCCCGGCGAGGACCTGCACGACGGCGTGAGCTACGAGATGTTCCTCGAGCGCGTCGGCAACCACCGCCGCGCCTGCCTGCTCTACGACCCGAGCCACTTCGTGCTGCAGCAGCTCGACTACCTCGACTACATCGACATCTACCACGAGCGCATCAAGATCTTCCACGTGAAGGATGCGGAGTTCAATCCGACCGGCAGGCAGGGCGTCTACGGCGGCTTCCAGAGCTGGATCGACCGGGCCGGGCGCTTCCGTTCGCTGGGCGACGGGCAGGTCGACTTCGGCGCGATCTTCTCGAAGATGGCGGCCTACGACTTCCCCGGCTGGGCGGTGCTCGAATGGGAATGCTGCCTGAAGCATCCGGAGGACGGCGCGCGCGAGGGCGCCGAATTCATCGCGCGCCACATCATCCGCGTGGCCGACCGCGCCTTCGACGACTTCGCGGGAGGCGGCGTCGACACCGCGGCCAACAGGACCATGCTCGGCCTTGGCCGGGGTTGAGGCGCGCCGCCGCTTAGATGCCTTCGGGCTTGCGAAGCGTGCGCATGCGGTCCACCGCGTGCACCGTGATGTTGCGGACCTCGGGGCCCTGGCGCACCGTCAGCTCGACCTCGGCGTCGGCCTGGGGCCGCTGCCAGAGCGCTTTGTAGAAGGCCTCCAGCGTGTTGATCTCGACACCGTCGATGGCCAGCACCACGTCGCCCGGCTGCAGGCCCGCGGCCAGCGCCGGGCCCAGCCGATCGACCCGCTCGATCTGCACATGGCCGTCGCGCTCGGCCGAGGACAGCCCCAGCCAGGGCCGCACGCTGGCGCGGGTGCGGCCGGTGGCTTCCATCTCGTCCAGCACCGGCAGCAGCAGCTCGACCGGGACGAACATGTTGCCCGGCTGGGTGCGACCGGGCGCGCCGGCCTCCATCACGAACAGGCTGCCGATGCCGACCAGCTCGCCGCGCCGATTGAACAGCGCCGCGCCGCTGTGGCTGGCCACCGGCGGGCTGGTGAAGATCGCGCTGTCGATGTGATATTCCCAGTAGCCCGAGAAGGGGTGCATGGTGACCAGACGGGTCAGGACCTCCCGGGCGCCGCCGTTGCTGCCCATGGCAACCATCAGCGGCTCGCCCGCCTTCAGGTCGACGGCAGCGGCCAGCGGCGCCGGCTCGATGCGACCGAGCGGCACCAGCGGCCGCACCAGCGCGAAGCCGGAGCCGAGGTCGTAGGCGACCTGGCGCGCGGGCAGCACGCGGTCGTCGGAGGTCACGATCTCGATGGTCTCGGCCTCCAGCAGAAGGTAGCCGATGGTCAGGATCAGGCCGTCCGGTCCGATGACCACGCCGGAGCCGCCGCGAACCCGGCCCAGGCTGTCGGTGGAAGTGGCCCCTTCGGTGGCGATGACGCGCAGGCCCACCACCGAGTTGGTCGCGCGTTCGAGCGCCTGCACCTGGGCCGCCGCCATCGCGGCGTCCGATGGGGCGCGCACGCCGCCGCCAGGTTGCGCCGCGAGCCCGGTTGCCGGCAGCAACGATACGACGCCGCACAGCAGCAGCGCGGCGCGCAGGCGGCGCGCGCCGACCAGCCTGCGGCACGCGGCCAAAGCGCGGGAAAGGGACGCCTCGAACGGCATGGCAGCGCTCCTCGGAACGGCAATGACCAATGTTGCGCCGCCCGTCCGGGGCTCGCAAGCGCCCCTGGCCAAAGGCCATATCGGCGGAAAGCGGGGCACCTGCCTGCGATGGCGGCGATGCCCGCTCGCTCGTGTCACCAAGCTGAAATAGCAACTGTCGTGCCAGATCGCCTATAATGCGGGGTTCGTTTCGAAACCACGACGAAGCATCATCGACCCCTATCGAATCATCTTCGAGCACGGCTGTCGCAGGCTTTGTGATTGCAGGCTTGGGGGTTTCAGGCTCTGTCGTTGGCCGGCCGGCGCCGAAAGCCCCGCAGCCCTCGTCGCAGCCCGGCCCGGCGCTTGGCGGCGCAGGCGCCAGACCCGGCGCCCATGACCCGCCACCCCAGCCTTCGTGGATTCCTGAAGCGAACACCGCGCTGCCCGCACCTGCGCCGCCGACGTCCGGCGTCCTCCACGGCCCGCTCTGGCGCGTTGTTTTCACAGTTGATTTTTCAGCGCTTCGCGGCGTCGCGTGGCGCCAAGGCTTCGATGGACACCATTCAGCATCACGACACGACGGTGGGCAAATACCTGGTCTCGCCGCTCGTCAAGAACCCGGACGACGGACGCTTTGCCGCGCCGGTCTCGATGCGCTCCGCCTGAGTCAGAAACCCAATACACCGATTTCCCATCCAATCACGACAACCCATCCAAAAAGGTAATTCATGCCCAAGGAAGAACTGATCGAAATGAACGGCGCCGTGACCGAAGTGCTGCCCGACTCGCGCTATCGGGTGACGCTGGACAACGGCCACCAGCTGATCGCCTACAGCGGCGGCAAGATGCGCAAGCACCACATCCGCATCCTGGCCGGCGACAAGGTGTCGCTCGAGCTCTCGCCCTACGACCTGACCAAGGGCCGCATCACCTTCCGCCACCTCGAGCGCCGCGGCCCTCCGCCGACCACCGGCGGCGGCAACAACACCCAGCGCCGCTGACGCCGCTGATCGACGATTGGCCCGCCTCCAGTGACCGCTCCCGCCACCGACTTCGCCACGCTTGCGCTCTCGCCGCAGGCCCTGGCGAACCTGACGCAGCTCGGGTACCTGCAGATGACGCCGATCCAGGCGGCCAGCCTGCCGGTGGCGCTGCTCGGGCGGGACCTGATCGCGCAGGCCAAGACCGGCAGCGGCAAGACCGCCGCCTTCGCGCTGGCGCTGCTGGCCAATCTCAATCCGCGCCGCTTCGCGGTGCAGGCCATGGTGCTGTGCCCGACGCGCGAACTGGCCGACCAGGTGACGACCGAGATCCGCCGGCTGGCCCGGGCGGAAGAGAACATCAAGGTCGTGACCCTGTGCGGCGGCGTTGCGCTGCGCGGGCAGCTGGCCAGCCTCGAGCATGGCGCGCACATCGTGGTGGGCACGCCGGGGCGCATCATGGACCACCTGGAGCGCGGCAGCCTCGAGCTGGGCGCGCTCAACACGCTGGTGCTCGACGAGGCCGACCGCATGCTCGACATGGGCTTCCTGGACGACATCGTGACGGTCGCCCGGCAATGCCCCAAGGAACGCCAGACGCTGCTGTTCTCGGCGACCTACCCGGACGGCATCCAGAAGCTGGCCGCGCAGTTCATGAAGGAGCCGCAGCGCATCGCGGTGCAGGCGCAGCACGACGAGGCCAAGATCCGCCAGCGCTGGTACGAGGTCAAGAGCACCGAGCGCCTGCATGCGGTGAGCCTCCTGCTGAACCACTTCCGCCCGCAGAGCACGCTGGCCTTCTGCAACACCAAGCAGCAATGCCGCGACCTGGTCCAGGTGCTGCAGGCCCAGGGCTTCAGCGCGCTGGCCCTGTTCGGTGAGCTGGAGCAGCGCGAACGCGACCAGGTGCTGGTGCAGTTCGCCAACCGCAGCTGCTCGGTGCTGGTCGCGACCGATGTCGCGGCGCGCGGGCTCGACATCGTCGACCTCGAAGCGGTGATCAACGTCGACGTGACGCCCGATGCCGAAGTGCACATCCACCGCATCGGCCGCACCGGCCGCGGCGCCGCCGAAGGGCTGGCGCTCAACCTGGCGAGCCTCGACGAGATGGGCAGCGTCGGCAGGATCGAGCAATTGCAGGGCCGCGAATCCGATTGGCATCCGCTGGCCGAACTGACGGCGCAGGGCAGCGGGCCGCTGGCGCCGCCGATGGCCACGCTGCAGATCGTCGGCGGCCGCAAGGAGAAGATCCGCGCCGGCGACGTGCTGGGCGCGCTCACCGGCGAGGCCGGCTACAGCCGCGAGCAGGTCGGCAAGATCAACGTCAACGAGTTCTCCACCTATGTGGCGGTCGAGCGGCGCATCGCGCGCGAGGCGGCCCACAGGCTTTCCGCCGGCCGCGTCAAGGGCAAGACCGTCAAAGTGCGGCTGCTCGACGATGTGGCCTAATTACGTCCTTCGTTTTTCCAATCCACTGAGCTTTCCATGCCCAAGAAAATCCGCACCGAGGCCGACCGCATGGCCACCCCGAAGCCCATCGCCCAGAACGGCTACAACGTCCCCAAGTCGGGTGGCGGCCAGAAGGTGAGCCTGGAGCGCGGCACCGCGACCCGCAGCAAGAAGAACCCCGGCAAGCGGGCCAAGAAGGGCGGCTGATCGCCGGGCGCTCCGGCGCCATTGCTGAAAAAGAGTTTCGAAGCGCGCCCCCGGGCGCGTTTTTCATTGAGGCGCGCCGCCCATGTCCGACGAGAACCAGATCCTGATCCCGCCTTCGTTCATGGCGCTCTTCGCCGATTCGCGGCAGCGCCTGCGCGAGCCGATCGCGGTGGTGCGCGAGCGCTACGAGGTCTGCGAGGACCTGGCGAACCACCTGGTGCAGCACGCGCAGTTGCTGCAGCACTCGGAGGTACCGGTCGAGGCCGAGATCCTCCGGCGCATCCTGGCCGGGCTCGACATGCCGGAGGCCGGCTTGTCGCCGGCCGAGGCGCGTTGGGTGGTGCAGCGGCTGGCCGAGCTGCTGGACTGGCCTTGTTCGCCCTTCGATGCCTCGGCGGGCCTCGGCGAAGCAGGCTAGGGGCAATCCCCGATCGCTCTTTCGCTTGGCCGCGCGCGCGAGCGGCCCTAGGATGGCCCCAGCCACCGATGGAGCCGCCCCATGAGCAATGAACTGCGCAACAAGCTGCACGAACTGCAGGAGCTGTCGAACAACGCACCGGATGCGCAGACGGGCGCCATCATCGAGGCGCTGCGCCTTCAGACGGCGATCCTCAACGAGCGGCTGTTCCGCATCGAGCTGCAGCTGAGCGAGATGGCCAAGCGGGCCGATCCGGCCTGAGCGGCCGCGCGACAAGCGCTGGCTCAGCCGCGACTTTCCGCGTTGCGCTTCCGGGTGGCTGCGGCCTTGCGCGCCGATTCGGAGCGCGCCGCGGCGGGCCGGGCCGCCGATGCGGCGCCGCCGAGCCGGCCGCCCTTCTGCGCTGGCGCGTGGTTCTCGGGCTGGCCGCGGCCGGAGCCACTCTTCTTGCCGCCGCCGGTCTCCTTGTTGACCGTGGCCCAGGCCCTGCGCTCGGCCTCGCCCTTGGCCACGCCGCGATGTTCGTAGCCTTGCTCGATATGCTGCGCCTCGCGCTTCTGCTTGTCCGTATAGGACGACTTGTCACCTCTTGGCATGGCGTCGCTCCTGCGAATGGATGGGGACTGTCGTTGTTCCGCGATGCCGGCCGATTGCGGGTAGGAAGCGGTGGTCTTCGCGCGTCGGTGGCGGCCTGAGGGCATCGGCCGGCGTGCTGGCGACGTAGCACTGGCTGTTCGGCCGGCTTCCTTCGCCTGCGGCCTTTTGCTAACTTCGAAGCCGAATCCCGCATCGCCCCAGGAGACAGCGTGAAACGAATCCACATCGCCGCCGGCAGCGCACTCACGGTGCTGGTCGGCTTCGCCGCCGCGACCGCGGCCTATGCGGCTTTGCGGCTGCGCGCGGCCGATCGGCTGGGCCGCAGCGGCGTGCCCTTCGATCGGCAGGCGCAGGCGGAAGGCGCCCGGCTGCTGGTCGTCGGCGACAGCACGGCCGTCGGGGCCGGCGCCAGCGCGCCGGGCTGCAGCCTGCCAGGGCTGCTGTCGCGCGCCAATCCTTCGTTGTCGGTGGTGCATCGCGGCGAGCCCGGCGCCGGCTTCGAGGACACGCTGGCCCAGCTCGCCGGCGACGAGCGCTTCGACGCGGTGCTGGTGCTGGTCGGTGCGCGCGACGTGCTGCGCCTGGCCTCGGGCCGGAGGCTGCGCGACAGCGTGCAGCGCGTCGCACAGCGGGCCCGCCTGCATGCCGAGGTGGTGGTCTTCATGCCGCCGGGCAACCTGGGCAATGCCGCCTTCGTGCTGCCGCCCTGGAACTGGTGCCTCGGCCTGCTCTCGCGCCGGCTCGATGCGATGGTCGGCGAGGTGGCGCAGGCCAACGGTGCGCAGCACGTGTCGATGTTCCGCTCGCGCGACGACGACCCCTTCGCGCGCCATCCGAAGCGGCTGCATGCGAGCGACGGCCTGCATCCCAGCGATGCCGGCTACGAGCTGTGGCAGCGCGAACTCGAGATACAGGCGCAGCTCTCGGCCCGGCTGCGCCGGATCGGCCGCAGCGCCGCATCGCGCAGCAGCAGCGCCTTCTGAATCCGGCGGCTCCGCAAAGGCCGCTCGCGCGCCAGGTTCAGGCCGCGAGCGTTTCGACGGGCTCGACCCGCCACCAGGGCGGCAGCAGCGCCCTGATCTCCTGCCGGGCGAAACGGTCATCGAGCAGGTAGAGCACGCCGGCATCGGTCTCGCTGCGAATCACCCGGCCGGCGGCCTGCACCACCTTCTGCAGGCCGGGGTAGACGTAGGTGTAGGCGTAGCCATCGCCGAACATCGCCTCCATCCGGTCGCGCATCAGCTCGTTCGGCGGGTCGTGCTGCGGCAGCCCCAGGCTGGCGACGAAGGCGCCGACCAGGCGATCGCCCGGCAGGTCGATGCCTTCGCCGAAAGCGCCGCCGAGCACCGCGAACCCGACGCCCCGGCCGCCCGCCTCGAAGCGCGCCAGGAAGGCGTCCCGCTCGGGCTCGCGCATCCCCGGCGCCTGGCGCCAAATCGGCACCGCCGGATGCCGGCGGGCGAAGGCTTCGGCCGCGCTGGCGAGGTATTCGAAGCTGCTGAAGAAGGCCAGGTAGTTGCCCGGCCGGCGGCCGAACTGGGCAGCGATGAGGTCGACCAGGCCCGCGAGGGAGGCGGCGCGGTCGCGGAACCGGGTCGACAGGTGCAGCGCGACGCGCACCTCGAGTTGCTCGCTGCGAAAGGGAGAGTCGACCGCCAGGGTTGCGCAGTCCTCGGGCAGGCCGAGGGTGTCGCGATAGAAGCCGAAGGGCGCCAGCGTGCCGGAGAAGCATGCCGCCGAATGGCAATCGGCAAAGCGGACGGCCAGGAAGGGCGCCGGCACCAGGTTGCGGATGGCCAGGGAAGGCGCGTCGGCGCTGCCATCCGCCTCGTCGCAGAGCCGCGATTCGAAGACCGAATGCCGGCCGAAGCTTTCTGCCAGCCGGGCGAATTGCAGCAGCGCGAAGAAGCAGTCCTGCAGGGGGCCCATGGCCTCGTCCGGACGCGCGTTGAAATGGTCGGCCAGGGCCGACACCGCCTCCTGCAGTGCGCGCTCGAAGCGCTCGGGCACTTGGTCGTGCGGCAGGTAGGCCTCGACCTGATCCCGCTGCAGCAGCAGCCATTCGCGCTCCAGCAGGCCCAGCGCGCGCTTGACGGCGGGCGGTGCGCCCGAACGTGCGGTGCCCAGTCCGGGCAGCCCCAGCTCGGCCGAATACATGCCTCGGGCGCGTTCCAGCAGGTTGTGCGCTTCGTCGACCAGCAGGGCGACGCGCCATTCCTCTTCCTTGGTCATCGCATGCAGGAAGGCGCTGCCATCGAAGAAGTAGTTGTAGTCGGCGACCACCACGTCGCTCCAGCGCACCAGCTCCTGGGCCAGGTAGTAGGGGCAGACCTGGTGTGCGAGGCCGATCTGGCGCAGCGCCGGGCGGTCGAGCCAGGCCGCATCGACCGCTTCGGCGCGGGCGGCCGGCAGCCGGTCGTAGAAGCCGCGCGCCAGGGGGCAGGCCTCGCCGTGGCAGGCGCGGCCGGGGTATTCGCAGGTCTTCTCGCGTGCGGCCAGCTCGACCACGCGCAGCGGCGCCCGGGCGCGACCCAGGCTGCGCAGCGCGGCGAGTGCCACCGCCCGGCCGGAGGTCTTGGCAGTGAGGAAGAAGAGCTTGTCGATGCGCCGCGCCGGCCGAGCCTTCAAGAGCGGGAACAGGGTGGCCACCGTCTTGCCGATCCCGGTCGGCGCCTGTGCCAGCAAATGCCGGCCTGCGCTGGCGCAGCGGTAGACGGCCTCGGCCAACTCGCGTTGCCCGGGGCGGAATCCGCCATGCGGGAAGTCCAGCCCGGTCAGCGCGCGGTCCATCGCGCCGCGATGGGCCGCCTCCTGCTCGGCCCATGCCAGATAGCGGTCGCACAGGCTCTCGAAATGCAGGCGCAGCATGTCGCGCCCGCAGCTTTCCTCGACCAGGTGCTCGCGCTCGGTGCCCAGGTCGAAATAGACCAGGCCGACCTCGATGCGCGCCAGCCCGTCGCGCTCGCAGAGCATCCACGCATAGCTCAGCGCCTGAGCCCGGTGCAGCGCGCGATGGTTGGCCTTGACCGATTCGAATTCGCCGCGAAAGGTCTTGATCTCCTCGACGCGCGCGCGCTGCGGGTCCCAGCCGTCGGCGCGGCCGCGCACCAGCAGCCGGCCATGGCGGCAGGACAGGCCGACCTCGCTCTCGTAGGCCGGTCCGCGACGCGCCTGCACCAGCCGATGGCCGACCATGCCTTCCTGCGCGCTGGGCGCCGGCACGAAGCGCAGGTCGAGGTCGCCGGCCTTCGCCGCGAAGGCGCAGAGGGTGCGCACCGACACCGCCAGTGGCGCTTCGGCGCCGACGAGGCTTGCTTCGGGAGTGATGGGGATGCCGGGCATGGGGCTGGATGGGCATCCATATGTTAGGGCAGGGGCCGCTCGGCGGTACGCTAGGGCGGCCCCGCATCGAAGACGGCCCCGCTTTGAAGATCATTTCCTGCCTGCCGATGACCCTGCTGCTGCTTTCGCAGTCCGGCCATTGCGCTCCCGAGCCCGCGCCCCAAGCCATCGCCAGCGACCGGGGCTGCATGGCCTGCCACGGCATGGTGCGCAAGCAGGTCGGGCCGGGTTTCGCGCAGATCGCCGAGCGTTATCGCGGCGATGCGGAGGCGCCCGAGCGCCTCGCGGCGCACATCCGCAATGGCAGCGTCGGCAACTGGGGCCGCGTGATCATGCCGCGCCAGCGCGACGTCAGCGAGGCCGAGGCCCGCCTGCTCGCCAACTGGATCCTGAGCCAGCCGGCCCCGCCCTGAGGCCTTCGCCGCGCGGCATGGCGAGCGCATCGCGCCGGCTCAGATCGACACCACGCCCAGCGCGAGGGACGCCGCCGCCATCGCGGCCGTGGCCAGCCAGCCCAGCACCTTCCATCTGCGCGGCAGCACCATCTTGCCCATCACCTTGGTGCTCGAGGCCGCGATCATCACCGCCACCATCACCGGCACCGAGATCACCGCGTTGATCACCGCCGCCCAGAACAGCGCCGAGATCGGATTCAGCCCGGACAGGCTGATGGCCACGCCCAGCGCCATCGCGGCCGCCAGGATCGCGTAGAAGCTCAGGCCCTGGGCCGGCGTGAGGTCCAGGCCCTTGCGCCAGTGGAAATAGCTGGCCACCGCTTCGGCCGCCGAGCCGGCCAGCACCGGCAGCGCCAGCATGCCGGTGCCCAGGATGCCCAGCGCGAACAGCGTGAAGGCCGCGTCGCCGGCGATCGGCCGCAGCGCGCTCGCGGCCTGCGCGGTCGTCTCGATATGGGTCTGGCCATGCGCGTGCAGCGTCGCCGCGGCCGCGGTGATGATGAAGAAGGCGATCAGGTTCGAGAAGCCCATCCCCACCGCCGTGTCCAGCCGCAGCCGGCGGAACTGGCGCCTGGCCTGCTCGGGCGCGATGCGCAGCGGGTGGTCCTGCGGCACGCGCCGGATCTCCTGCACCTCCTGCGAGGCCTGCCAGAAGAAGAGGTAGGGGCTGATGGTCGTGCCCAGGATCGCGACGATGGTGGTCACGTAGTCGCGGCTCCAGTGGAAGGACGGCGCGAAGACGCCGGCCAGCGCCGCGCGCCAATCGACCGCGACCACGCAGACCACGCCGACATAGGCGAAGAGCGACAGCGTCAGCCACTTGAGCACGCGCACATAGCGCTCGTAGGGCAGGAACACCTGAAGCAGCAGCGACAGCAGGCCGAAGCCCGCCGCATACCAGGGCGCGCGTCCGGGCAGCACCAGTGCGGCCGAATCGCCCATCGCGCTGAGGTCGGCGCCGAGGTTGATCACGTTGGCCACCAGCAGCAGCAGCACCAGCGAAGCGACCAGCCAGCGCGGGCAGAAGCGCGCGAAGGTCTCGGTGAGGTCCTTGCCGGTGACCCGGCCGATGCGCGCGCTGGCCAGCTGGATGCCCATCATCAGCGGGTAGGTCAACAGCAGCGTCCAGCCGACCGCATAGCCGAACTGCGCGCCGGCCTGCGAATAGGTCGCGATGCCGCTGGGGTCGTCGTCGGCGGCGCCGGTGATCAGGCCCGGACCGAGCTTGGTCCACCAGCGCTCGCCGGCCGGCGCTTCGGCAACACTGGCAGCGATCGTCGTCGGGGGGTTGCTCATGGGGCGGGCTCCGTGAACGAGAAGGCAGCGAGACGGCAGCGGATGGTGCCGGACGGCAGGCAGTGTGAAGGGCGGCACGGGCGCAACCGATAGGCGCCGACCCCAGAGCGCCGTCGGATTTCTTCCAGACACCTTGCTCCGGATGGTGCGCCCGCGTCCGCTATACATTGCAGGACCGAATTCCAACCGATCGATGCCCGCATGAAAATCCAGAAAGACTCCGCCGTCACCCTGCGCTACAAGGTCGCCGATGCCGTCAGCGGCAAGCTGATCGAGGAAGGCCGCGATCCGATGGTCTACCTGCATGGCGGCTACGACAACATCTTCCCGAAGGTCGAGGCCGCACTCGAAGGCCAGGAGACCGGCTTCCAGACCAGCCTGAACCTGCAGCCCGAAGACGCCTTCGGCGCGCGCGACGAAGCGCTGTTGCGCACCATCCCCAAGAGCGAATTCCCGCCGGGCGTGAAGGTCGGCGGCCAGCTTGAAGGCCGCAACGACCAGGGCGAGCCGCAGGTCTATACCGTGATGAAGATCAAGGGCCCACAGGTGCTGCTGGACGGCAACCACCCGCTGGCGGGCAAGGCCTTGAAGTTCAGCCTGACCGTGACCGGCGTGCGCGCGGCCACCGAGGAAGAGATCGCCCACCGCCACGTGCACGGCGAGCACGGCCATCATCATTGAACACCCCCGATCGGCCTGGCGAAGCCAGTGCCGCGGGCGCCCTGGAAGGGCGGCCGGCTTCGCCGCCGCTGGTCGGGGCGCGCGTCGGTTTCAGGAGATCCGTGTGGCGCGCAGCAACGTGGGCAACCAGGCCGAGGTGCCGGCTGGCACGATCAGCCCTTGCGCTTGTGCTCAGCCGCGGACGCCCACCGCCAGCGCGCCGGCGCAGTCGTCGAGTTGCCTGTGCAGGGCCTGCTCGATGCGCACCAGCCGGGCGAAACGCCGCAGGTCCGCATCGGCCGGACCGCCACCTTCTCCCTGCAGATGAGCGCCGAAGCGCCGCACGATCCATTCATGGGTCGCGCTGCGGGCGGCCGACGCTGCCTGTGCCGCGGCCCGCAGGTCGGTGAGTTCGGTGTCGCTGGAGTGGCGCATGCTCGTGCTCCCTTCGGGCCGCGCTTGGCTGGCCTGCTGTCTACAGGCTGCGGATTCTCCCGAGGCGACAGGCCTTTCGTTGTAGGCGAAGCGCGCGTGCTGCGGCGCAACACCTCCTGCGCGACGCGCACGACGGCCGTTCCCATCGTTGCACGCGCGAGACCAGTGCGTTGCGCGTGGCGGCCTTTCAAGCGCGCCATCCGATCCCCATCTGCGCTGAATCGACCGGCCGCTTCCGGCCCGGCAACTGAAAGCCCCGCATGACATCGACCAGCCCCATCGTCCGCATCCAGGCCCTCGGATTCCCATGGCCGACGATCGATCCCTTCCTGTTCTGCGTGCACCACGACGACGCCTATCCGCGCGCCAATGCGCAAATGGGGCCGGACGTGTCACTGGCCGGCCGGGACATCGGCAGCGACTTCAGCCGCAAGGACGGCTGGAGCATGTACCACGGCCAGGCGGTGCCCGGCTTTCCCGGCCATCCGCATCGCGGCTTCGAGACCGTGACGGTGGTGCGCAAGGGCCTGATCGATCATTCCGATTCGCTCGGCGCCGCGGCCCGCTTCGGCGGCGGCGACGTGCAATGGCTGACCGCCGGCAAGGGGATCGTGCACGCCGAGATGTTCCCGCTGCTCGACCAAGCCGCGCCGAACCCGCTGGAGCTGTTCCAGATCTGGCTCAACCTGCCGGCGCGCAGCAAGATGGCCGAGCCGCATTTCACGATGTTCTGGGCGGAGGACATCCCGCGCTTCACCGCCAGCGACGCCGACGGCCGCCGCACCGAGGTCACGAGCGTGGCCGGCAGCATCGGCCCGGTCGAGGGCGCGCCGGACACCGGCGGGCCGCTGGCGCCGCCGCCCGATTCCTGGGCCTCGCAGGACGGGTCCGAACTCGCGATCTGGACGCTGCGCATGGAGCCGGGCGCGCGCTGGACCCTGCCGCCGGCGACTGGCGCCGACGTCCGCCGCAGCCTCTATTTCTTCAAGGGCACCTCGGTGACGGTCGCAGGGCAGAGGGTCGATGCGCATGCCGCGATCGAGCTGCGCGCGGACGCAGCGGTCGAACTGGTCAATGGCGATGGCGAGGCCGGCGAGTTCCTGGTGCTGCAGGGCCGCCCGCTGGCCGAGCCGGTGGCGCAGTACGGCCCCTTCGTGATGAACACCCAGGCCGAGATCGCGCAGGCCATGGACGACTACCGCCGCACCCAGTTCGGCGGCTGGCCCTGGGCCGACCATGCGCCGGTGCATGGACGCGATCCGGCGCGCTTCGCGCGGCATCCGGACGGCAGGGAGGAGCGTCCGCAGGAGCCGGCTCAGCCGGCGCTGGCTGCCGGCGCGAGCGCGCCCGAGCGCCAAGGCGCCCGACCGGCCTCGCCCAGGTCCCAGTAGAGCCCGGCCATGATCTGCAGGCCCTCGCGGGCCAGCGGCGCGAGCAGGTGCTCGTTGGGCGCGTGCTGCGCGCAGGCCGGGTAGGAATGCGGCACCCACAGCGTCGGCAGCCCGAGCAGCCCGGCAAAGGCGTCGTTGGGCAGGGAGCCGGCCAGATTGGGGATCAGATCCGGCCGCTGCCCGCTGCTGCGTTCGATCGACTGCTGGCACCAGGCGACCCAGGGATTGTCGAGGTCGAGCCGGGTGGCTGCGCCGGCACGCAGCACCTCGACCTCGACCTGCGCGAAGCCGTGGGTATCCAGGTGCGCGCGCAGGATGCGGCCGAGTTCATGCACGTCGGTGCCGACGATGAAGCGCAGTTGGCAATGCGCCACCGCCTGGCCGGGAATGGCGTTGACCGGCCGCTGCGCCGAGCCGGCGCCCAGCGCCAGCACCTCGATCGTGTTCCAGGCCATCAGCCGCTCGGCCGGGCTCAGGCCCGGTTCGCCCCAGCCGGCATCGAGCGCCGGATCGTCGACGTCGCCGCCGATCGTGATCTCGGCCAGAGCCGCGCGCACCGAGGCGGGCACCTCGGGCGGCCGCAGGGCCTCGACCAGGATGCGTCCGTGGGCATCGACCAGCGAAGCCACCGCATGGCTCAGCACCACCGCCGGATTCATCAGCACGCCGCCCCAGTTGCCCGAGTGATAGCCGCGCGGCCTGGCCTTCAACCTGAGGCTGAAATTGACCGCGCCGCGCGAGCCCAGGAAGAGCGTCGGCCGGCCGGCGCTGACCCGCGGGCCGTCGCAGGCCAGCAGCAGGTCGGCGCGCAGGCGTTCATGCTCCTGCTCGCACAGCGCATGCAGGCCCGGCGAGCCGGCTTCCTCGCCGGTCTCGATCAGCCAGGTCAGGTTGTAGCCGAGCCTGCCGCCGCGGGCCTGCAAGGCCGCAGCGAGCCCGCCCAGGTTGATCGAATGCTGGCCCTTGTTGTCGGCGGTGCCCCTGCCGTACCAGCGCTCGCCGCGCACCGTCAGTTCCCAGGGGCCCAGTCCCTCTTCCCACTGGCCTTCCTGGCCGCTCACCACGTCACCGTGGCCGTAGCTCAGCGCGGTCGGCAGTGCAGGGTCTTCGATGCGGCGCGCCACCAGGAAGGGGCCGCCGCTCGCATCGGGATTGGCGATCAGCTCGCAGCCGAAACCCAATGCCTCCAGGCGCGGCGCCAGCTCCTCGCGCAGGTAGGCGCCGAGCGCCGGGCCGGCGACGCCGGTGTCGCTCTCGGTGCGGAAGGCGACGCGCCGCCGCAGGTCGTCGAGGAAGCGTCCCTGGTCGAAATAGGCCGCCGCGGCGGCGAGGGCATCGGTGCGTTGCATGGGATCGACTCCTTGGATGACCGGATGCAGCTGGGGGCACGGCCGGCGACGCTCACAGCATAGCCGCCGATGAAAGCCGCGTGCCCGGGTCAGCCCGAGGCGCTGCGCCGGGCCGCCTGTTCGCGGATCAATGCCCAGACACGCTGCGCCAGCGGCGAAGGCGCCCGGTTGCGCCGGTGCACCAGCATGATCGAGCGCTTCACCTTCGGCAGCAGCGGCAGCACCCGCAGCGCCAGCAGGCCGCTGGGCGGCAGCGCCAGCGCCGGCATCACGCTGATGCCGATGCCCTGCTCGACCATCCTGAAGGCGGTGGTCGGATGGCCGACCTGCTGGCGCACCTCGCAATGGGCGCCGTGCCGGGCCAGGCCTTCGTCGATGAGGCGCCGGCTGCCCGACGCATGGTCGAGCAGCACCAGCGCTTCGCCGTCCAGCGCCGACCAGCGCACCGATTCGCGCGCGGCCAGCCGGTGGCCCGGCGGCAGCACCAGGCAGAAGGGGTCGTCGAGGATCGCCTCGCAATGCAGGTCGTCGGCCGCCGGCGGCTCGACCACCACGCCGAAATCGACCTCGCCGGCGCGCACGCTGTCGAGGGCGTCCTGCTGGATGCGGTCGAGCAGCACGAACTCGATCTGCGGATCGCGGCGCGCGCATTCGGCGATGCAGGCCGGCATCAGGTTGGCCGACAGCGTCGGGCTGCTCGCGACCCGCACCTTGCCGCGCCGCGCGCCGGCCATGCCATGGACCTCGGCCAGCGCCTGGTCGAGTTCGTCGAGCAATCGATCCAGCTTGAGCGCCAGCGACTGCCCGGCTTCCGTCAGCACCACCTCGCGCGTGGTCCGGTCGAGCAGCTTCAGGCCGAGCTGGCTTTCGAGTTCGAGCACCGAGCGGCTCACCGCCGGCTGGCTCAAGCCGATCTGGTCACCGGCGCGGCTGAAGTTGCGGCCCTCGGCAATGGCGCGGAACACGCGCAGCTGGCGCAAGGTGTAATTCATGCACTGAAATCATATATCTATCAGATAAATCCATTTCACTTTTGAATCGATGCGGCGTCCAATCGGCCCCCATGGCACGTTCACGCTTTCTCCCCGACAACTTCACCCTGATGCTGGTGGCCACCGTCACGGTGGCCAGCTTCCTGCCCGCCAGCGGCGCGGCCGGCCGCTTCTTCGAGGGCCTGACCACCTTCGCGATCGGGCTGCTGTTCTTCCTGCATGGCGCCAAGCTGTCGCGCGAGGCGATCCTCGGCGGCATCACCCACTGGCGGCTGCACCTGCTGGTCTTCGCCGCCACCTTCGTGATGTTTCCGCTGCTCGGGCTGGCATTGAAGCCGGTGCTGTCGCCGCTGGTCACGCCCGAGCTCTACACCGGCGTGCTCTTCCTCTGCGTGCTGCCGGCCACGGTGCAGTCGGCGATCGCCTTCACCTCGATGGCGCGCGGCAACATCCCGGCGGCGGTGTGCAGCGCCTCGGCCTCGACACTGCTGGGCGTCTTCGTGACCCCGATCCTGGTCAACCTGCTGGTCACGCCGCACGGCGGCTCCGGCGCATCGCTCGACGCCATCGGCCGCATCCTGCTGCAGCTGATGGCGCCCTTCATCGCCGGCCACCTGCTGCGCCCCTGGATCGGCGGCTGGATCAAGAAACGCGCCTCGGTGCTGACGCTGGTCGACCGCGGCTCGATCCTGCTGGTGGTCTACACCGCCTTCAGCGCGGCGGTGATCCAGGGCCTCTGGAAGCAGGTGCCGATCTCGGCGCTGGCCGGACTGTTGGTGGTCTGCGCGGTGATCCTCGCCCTGGCGCTGTGCATCACGACCTGGGGCAGCCGCGCGCTGGGCTTCGACAAGGCCGACGAGATCACCATCGTCTTCTGCGGCTCCAAGAAGAGCCTGGCCAGCGGCATCCCGATGGCCCAGGTGCTGTTCGCCTCCCACGCGGTCGGCGCGATCGTGCTGCCGCTGATGCTGTTCCACCAGATGCAGCTGATGGTCTGCGCGGTGCTGGCGCAGCGCTATGCGCGGCGCCGGCCGGATGCCGAGCCGGCGATCGAGTCGCCTCGCCCGGCCTGAGTCCTACCTCGGCGCGTCGCCCTTGCGGTAGTCGGCGGTCAGCTCGTCCAGCTTCTTCTTGAGCTCGGCATCGAGCTTGTAGTCGGCCGCGGCCAGGGTGGCGTCCAGCTGCTCCGGTCGACTGGCGCCCAGCAGCGGCGCGGTGATCAGCGGATTCGCCATGACCCAGGCCACCGCCAGGGTCGCCAGCGGCACGCCGGCTTCGTCGGCGAGCTTGTGGAGCTGGGTCACCGTCTCGAAGCTGCGATCGTTCCAGTAGCGGCCCTGGTACATCGTGCCGGCGGTGCCCAGGGTGAAGCGGGTGTTCTGCTCGGGCTTGGAGTCGGGCTTGTACTTGCCGGTGAGCAGGCCGCCGGCCAGCGGGTTGTAGGGAATCACGCCCAGGCCTTCCTCGCCCACCAGCGGCAGCAGCTCGCGCTCGATCTCGCGGAACAGCAGGCTGTAGCGCGGCTGCACCGAGACCAGCCGGGTCAGCTTGTGCAGCTCGGAGATGCCGATCGCGCGTGCCAGCCGGTAGGCCAGGAAGTTCGACACGCCGACGTAGCGCGCCCGGCCCGAACGCACGATGGTGTCGAGCGCCTCCAGGCTTTCGTCGAGCGGGGTCTCGCGGTCGTCGTGGTGCAGCTGGTAGAGGTCGACGTGGTCGACCTGCAGGCGCGCCAGCGAGGCATCGATGGCCTCCAGCAGGTGCTTGCGCGAGGCGCCCTGGTTCCAGGCATGCGGGCCCATCTTGCCGCAGGCCTTGGTGGCGACGATGAAATCGCCGCGCCGGCTGGCGCCCTTGGCGCGCAGCCAGCGGCCGACGATCTCCTCGGTGCGCCCGGCGGTGGCGGTGTCGCCGCCCAGCGGATAGACGTCGGCGGTGTCGAGGAAGTTGATGCCGCCCTCGGCGGCGCGATCGAGGATGCGGTGCGACACGGCCTCGTCGGTCTGCAGGCCGAAGGTCATGGTGCCGAGCGCGAGGCGCGAGACGTTGAGGCCGGTGCGGCCGAGGCGGGTGGTGGGCATGGTCATCGGAATCTCCGGTCGGGCGCTGGGCAGCGGGCCATCATAGTGAGGCGCCCGTCTTCTTGCTGGCGCCGGACATGCCGGCCGCGGTCGACCCCGCAAGGGCCGCCGGGCAAGGCTAGCGATAGGTCGCGAGGTGGATGCTGGTCTCGGTGCCGCGGATGCCCTTCAGGAGCCGGATCCGCTCCAGCACCTGCGACAGCTCCGCCATCGAGCCGGCGCGCAGTTCGGCCAGCAGGTCCCAGCGGCCGTTGGTGTCGTGCAGCGCCGCCACGCCGGGCTCGCCGAGCAGGCTGGCGATGACGTGGCGGGTCTGGTTGCCCTCGACGTCGATGCCCATCCAGGCGCGAATCTCGTCGGCCTGCGCTTCGGGCCGCAGCTGCAGCGTGTAGCCGACGATGACGCCGCCGTCCTCGAGCTTGACCAGCCGGTTGCTGACGGTGCCGCGCGAGACACCGAGCTTCTGCGCCAGGGTCGCCAGCGGCAGGCGCGCATCCTGGCGCAGCAGGGCGATCAGGCGTTGGTCGAGTGCGTCGATGTCCATGGGCAGCAGTATGCTTGCGGCCTCGCAAGCGAGCCACACCATGACCCAGCACATCGGCATCGTCGGCTGTTCGGCCGAGGGCGCGGCGCTCTGCTACCGCACGATCTGCGCCGAGGGCGCCGCATCGCTCGGCCCCCACGCGCATCCCGAGATCTCGATGCACACGCCCTCGATGTCGCACTACGTGCGCTGCCTCGATGCCGGCGACTGGGAAGGCGTGGCGGACTTGATGCTCGCCTCGGCGCACAAGCTGGCCGCCAGCGGCGCCGACTTCCTGATCTGCCCGGACAACACCATCCACCAGGCGCTGCCACTGGTGCTGCCGCGCTCGCCGCTGCCCTGGCTGCATATCGCCGAGGTGGTGGCGGAAGAGGCCGCGCAGCGCGGATTCAAGCGGCTGGGCATCACCGGCACGCGCTGGCTGGTGGCGAGCGAGGTCTATCCGGAAGCGCTGCGGGCACGCGGCCTGGGCTTTCAGCGGCCGACCGATGCCGAGCGCGACGAGATCGGCCGGATCATCATGGACGAGCTGGTCTACGGCATCTTCAAGCCCGAGGCGCTGCGCAGTTTCCAGCAGGTGATCGACGGCATGAAGCAGCAGGGATGCGATGCGGTGATCCTCGGCTGCACCGAGATCCCGCTGATCGTCGACGATGGCAATTCGCCGCTGCCGACGCTGGACTCGACGCGGCTGCTGGCGCGGGCGGCCTTGCGACGGGCCGGGCGGTAATTCTGCAGCCCGCTAGGTCGACAGCCCCGACGACGCAGGCACCGCACGCGCGAGCGCCATCTCGCCCGCCAGCGCGCGCGTCGCTTCCTGCGTCTCGCTCGCGCTCGCGGGTTGCAGCATCTCGACCTGCCCCGCCACCCGGGTCGCGATCGGCAGCCCGTCGCGAAACAGCACCCGCGCACCGGCGACCCGCGCGACGCGGGGGCCCGGCGCGATGCTGCCGAGCAGGTTGGCCGGATCGGCGGCCGCCAGGCAGACCAGGCGGCCGTCGAGGGGTCGGCGGCGCAGCTCGCGCAGCAGGCCGATGGCTTCGGGCAGCGCGAACTGCTCGCCCGCCACGCCGGCGATGAAGCGCCCGCCGCGGATGTCGCCGCGCGCCTCCAGCCGCCGATAGGCGCGCACCAGATCGCGCCAGGGCGGCAGCCAGGCTGCCTCGCGCTCCAGCAGCCTGAAGCAGACGACGCCGTAGCGGCGCAGCAGGATGCGCGCGACCTGCTCGATGGCCTCGGCGGCCGCCGAAGGCCCGACGGCGGCGGCGGCCGGCTGCTGGCGCACCAGCGACCAGCGGCCCGCGTCCTCGATGCCGAAGAGCGTGCTGCGGCGCCCGCGCCGCGCATGCGTGGCCGAGCGCTTGGACGGCGGCACCAGCAAGGCGCGCAGGCCGGCATAGCTGTCGCAATGCGCGCGGCCGCGCATGACCAGTTCGCTCAGCGCGTCTTCCAGCTCGGTGCCGAGCAGGTGGGTGCCCTGGACGATCTCGTCGAAGAAGGAGGCGCCGCGCTCGGCCAGGAAGGCCTCGACGC
>Ga0265327_10001641_pt1 | contig 26974 bp, 29 predicted proteins | sample 41621metaG_FD_202089 | JGI IMG/M metagenome (GOLD analysis project Ga0265327, IMG submission 202089) | Rhizosphere microbial communities from Carex aquatilis grown in University of Washington, Seatle, WA, United States - 4-16-21 metaG | ecosystem: Host-associated > Plants > Roots > Rhizosphere...
TAATAGGCGAGCTGATAGAGCTTATGCCCAAAGAGAAACGCTTCATAGGCGCTGAGTTCTGCCTCGGTCGGCGGGGCGCGCGTGTCTCTGAGGCTCAACATCAAGCTGAGCGGCGTGCGCGCGTCGGTGACGTAGGAGCCGAGAATGTTGAAGAATCCAGGCCTCCAGCTTGGATTCGTGGAAAGCAGCTTTTTGACCTCTTGCGTGGCGCTCGGATCCTCCGCCAGGCGCGCCAAAACCGGCGCCGCATATTCTCCGTTTCCCGAGCGCAGCAGCGCGTCCGCATAAAAAATTGCGGCGGGATAGTTCTGGCTGTCCAAGCTTTTCCACATCATGTACTGGACAGCGGGGATTTCGTAGAGCGAATGGCGCGCGGCCTCTCGCATTAGTTTCTCGGCTTTTGCCGCAGAACCCTCTATTTGCGCGATTTGGCCGAGCAGCCGATAGGCTTGCGATGAGAGCGGATACAGCAGCAGGGCGGTTTCGACCTGTCCGCGGAGCAGCCGTAGCCGCTCGGGAGAGGGCGCCGGCGGGTTTGACGTTTCGGCCTCACTGCCGCCTTGACCGTTGATTTCTCTGTCGGCGAGCGCCAGGAGCGCCAGGGGCTCATCGGCGCGCAGATAAAGCGCCGTTTCAGGCGCGGCCGTGGACAGGAAGGAAAGCAGGCTGTGGGAGCCGATCAACCCGCAAAGCGCCAGCCCGAGCAGGCCGAAGAACACGAGAGGCGCCGCCGGGAGCCGGGCCTTAACCTCGTGATCTGAAACGACGGGCGTGGTCAATTTCGGCATAGCGAATGTCTCTTGCATTCGGGCGGGGTGGCTGATCCGGCGTCCCATTCTCCACTCAATTATGGCTTTCGTTCAGCCTCGGCGCGCGCCCAAAGCAAAGGCCATGAGGCGACGCCACAGGCTGTCGCGCCGGCCCCGTCGAGCGCGCGCCGTCAGCCTTTTTCCGCCGGCGGCGGCGCCCGACATCTCGCTCTCCGCGCCGGTTCGTTTGCCCCTTTTTGAGGAATGATTTGCGCCGTCGCAGCTTTTATGTTCACCCCGGGACATGGGCTCATCCCAAGACCTGGGCTCATCCCAAGACCTGGGCTCATCAAAGGACTTGGGCGCCGGCAGGCGAGCCTGAAACGCCGCGTCATAGGCGGCGCGCCGCTCCGGCGTCTTGAGACTGTTCCAGGCGCCCGTGATCCGCACAAAGAACACCGACCGCCCTTGGTCGCGGCAGACGTCTGAATGCAGCCACCGGCAAAGCAGCGCCAGATTCTGGCGCAACTCCGCGCCTGTGGCGTCGGGCTGCACTCCCAGCACGCGATAGCTGTCGGCCGTAGCCGTCAGCAAAATCTGCTCGATGTAGAACGCCGCCGCCTCCTGCAGCTCTTCGGGGCGCCTTTGCAGCCGCTTCGCGCAGGCTTCAATCCGTTCCCGATCCTCTGCGACGATTCGCAGCAGCAAAGCGACGCCTTGCGGCAGGGGGGCGCGCCGCAGCCGACGGCGGCTGGACGGAGACGCCGTCAGCGCAAGCGCGGCCTTTAGCGCCTCGAGGTCATCCTTAGGCGGCGGCTGCGCCATGATCCAGCTTCTGGGGGCGCTCGGAGGCGTCCTCGAGTTCGCCGCTCGCCCCGCCCTCGGGCTTGGCTCCGTATCCGTATCCGTATCCGTATCCGTATCCGTAATCGCCATAAGCATATCGATGGCCCGCGCGCGTGTCGACCTTGGTGACGATCATCCCCAGCGGCCGACCGCGCGCGAGCCTCAGTCGCCCGAGAGCGTGGCGAACCAGGCGGCTGCGCGCCTGTCCGATGGCGACGACGAACAAGGTGGCGCGCACGGCGCTCGACAGCACGAGCGCGTCGGCCAGGCCCATCACCGGCGGCGCGTCGACGATGATCACATCGAAGATTTCCGCGCTGACCGACAGCAACGAGGCGAAGCGAGGACCATGCAGCAACTCCACCGGATTGGGGGGCAGGGGACCCGAGGTCATGACATAGAGACTGGCGCCCTCAATCTGCTGAACGGCGGCGGGCGCCTCGCAATTGCGGGTGAGATAAGAGCTCAGCCCGAGGCTGTTGTCCAAGCCGACGATCTTATGCAGCGAGGGGTTGCGAAGATCGGCGTCTACGAGCAGCACCTTGAGGCCGGTGGCGACGAACTGGCGCGCCAAGCCGAGCGCGGTGCTGGATTTTCCCTCGCCCGGCGTCGCGCTGGTCAGCATCAGCGTCTTGGGGACGCCGTCTCCGGTCGAAAAATGCAGCGATGTGCAGCTCGACCGCAACGCCTCCGAGAGATGCGAGTGCGGATCCTCGAGCGCCTCCTGGTAGCTTTGCCCTCGTTTGAGCTTTGGCAGGGCGCCGAGCAGCGTCAGTCCGGAAATCTGTTCCGCCTCGAGCGGCGAATAAATGACGTCGTCCAATTGCTCGAGCACAAAGGCGCCGGCCGCTCCGACGGCGAGGCCCAGTCCGAGCGCGATGAGCAGCGCCTTGGACTTGTTGGGCGAGCTCGGCGCGCCGGGGAGCTGCGCCTTTTCGACGATGAACACATGGTTTGTGCTGACGCCGCTGGCGACGTCCACTTCCTTATAGCGCTGCAGCAGGCTTTCGTAGAGCGAGCGCGTCGTCTCCACCTCGCGTTTCAGCATGTTGTATTGAATGCTGCGTTTTTGCAGATCCAGCGATTCAGCGCGCAGAACTTCAATCCGCTTTTTCATTTCGTTTTCTTGATTCACAGAGGCGGCGTAGGCGGCTTTCAACGAAGCTTTTACGGCGTTGACCTCGACGCCGAGCTGGCGATCGATTTCTTTTATCTTGTTGTTGAGTTGCGCCATCGCCGGGTAATCCGCGCGAAAGGTCTCCGATTTCTCTTGGTAATCGGTAACCAATTGACCGCGGCGCGCCCTCAGCCCCTCGATCGCTGCGTTGCTCAGGAGTTGCGGCAGGTTGATGCCCGACGCCGCCTCGGCCTGGCGCCACAATTGTTCATTCTTGATGCGCTCGGCGATCAGATTGCCGAGCGCGCCGTTGGCGGCGGCGAGATTGCTATCGGCGATCGACGCCTTGTCGGTTGTGGCGACGATCTGTTCCTTCTCCGCGAAGTCCAGCTCGGTTTTCTCGGCCTCCTCGAGCCGCAATTTCAATTGCTTGAGCTGATCCTCGAGGAAGGATTTGGCGTAAGCGTTCGCCTGAAAGCGTTTATCGAGGCTTGACGCGATATAGGCCTCGCCAAAGGCGTTGGCGATTCTTTGCGCCTGCGCCGGATCCGGGCCGGTGTAGCTGACGTCGACGAGCCGTGTGCCGGGGACCGGTTTGACGGCGAGGCCGCCGGCGATCTCAGCCCCCGCCGCTCGCTCCCGTTCGGCCCTGTCGCTACGCGACGCTTCGAAGCGGCCGGATGACAAGGGATCGGCGGGCGCCGTTGGCTGGAACCCCAGATCCTGCCCCGCGTGCAGCATCGACGCCACCCGTTCCGCGAGATTGCGCGTCTTCAGCAGCTCGACTTCCGTGTCAAACTCGGCGTCGTCGTTCTCGCTCGTCGCGGCCTCGCCATTCTTGAGGATTTTAGGGGCGCCGTGGCCAATCTCCAGACGAATCGCCGCCGTGTAGAGCGGCTTTTGCAGCAGCGTCCATAACAGGCCGCAGGCCAAAAAGGCGGCCACGCTGCCGAGGATGACCCCTTTGCGTTTGAACGCGATTTGCAGGATCGCGCGCAGATCAAGGCCCGCATCCGCGCCAGTCCCGAGGTCGCCGCCGGTTTCGCGATAAGGATCGAAGACCTCGCGAGAAACCTCGCGGCCGCGCTCGATGATCGGCCCTCCCGCCGGCTCCCGCGACTCGGCGGGGAGCGCATTGCGATCGTCTTCAGCCATGTGACTCGATCCTGTTTTCTGGCCTGAAGCTTGCGCGACGAGAGCCGTTTCCAACGTCGATGATAAAGGCCTTCGCCAAAACGTCGTCCTCAAAATGCGCGGCTCGGTCGTCTCTCGGCGCCAGCGCGCGATCGGCGGCCGCGTTCAATACAAAAAAGCCGCCGTGCCGGCCAAAGGCAGCACCTTCAACACTAAGTTCAGTCCCGTTTTCGTCATGGAGTCATTGACGACGACGACGTCTCCCGGCAGGATCTGCGGATCTTCCGCGGCGCCGCTCTGAATGGCGGAAATGTCGTATCTTGTGGCGCTGCGCGCCCCGTTCGTCGTGCGGAACACCACGACCTCGCTCGACGCGGTCTCCCTTTCTAACCCGCCGCTCTTGGCGATCACTTGCATGAGCGTTTCACCGCCGCGCAAGCCTACGACCCCCGGGGTCTTGATCGCGCCTTCGATGGTCACGCGCTGACTGTTGTATTCTTTGACGAACACGCCCACCTGCGAGGCCTTCATGTAGCGCGCGTCGAGCCGCTTCTGCAGCTCGCGCTCGAGGGCGGAAGAGCTCTTGCCGGCGGCGGAGGTCTGACCCAACAAAGGCAGGTTGATCATTCCATTTTCGTCGACCTGCACCGTCTTGCTGAGGTCCGGCGCCTGGAAAACCGTAATCTCCAGCACGTCCTGCGGTCCGACGAGATAGCCGGCGCTGCCGGGCGTCGACGCCGACAGATATCGGTTCGCCGCGCGCTCGACTTCGGCGTTGCCCGCGGCCGGGCCCGGCGGCGGCGGCGGCGTGGCGGCGCCGAGCTCTCCAACCCCCGTTTCGGCGCAGCCGCCAAGCAGCAGGGCGACGACCGCGCAAAAAGCCGTCGCGCCAACGATCCGGGGACGCTGCGCCCGGCGATCCATGAATGGGCCTTTGATCATTCGAACTCCTCAATGCCTTGTTGGCGCCGCGAGCCGAGCGCCAAAGATCATGCTCCATCCTCAAAGGGGAGGCGCGTAAGACCCGGGCGAGGCGCGCAAGACCCGCCAAATCCTTGCGGTTCTTGCGGCGCATCACCCGCTTTGCCTCCTGCGACGCTGCTCATGGCGCCGATCGCCCAGGCCGAGAGGGGCTGAGAAACTGCGGCGGCTTGCGCGTCCTCCAAACCAACGCCGCGCCGAAAGCCGGCGCAATAAGGGGTGGCCGAGAGGACGAGGCCTGACGGACGCCGCGCCCCGCCAGGCCAGCCGTGGCGTGCGCGGCCGACGCTTGGCCGTGGAGCCTCTTGGCCGTGGAACCTCTTCGCCGTGGAACCCCTTCGCCGTGGAACGAAGCTTTGGCGGGGCCCCCGCGCCGGCATGAAGCGATCGTCCGCAGCGCGCCGGGCGATTCGTAAACGCGGCGCCAAGGTCGTGGCGCAGCCCTGCCTCTCCCGTCAAGCGAGCCGGGGCGCGTCGCGCCGAACCGGGCGGATGCGTCTCGAGCTGATCGCTGCCGTTAAGAGACCGACGCATCTGCTTTTCTCCGCCGACCGCGATTTCGATCGCGAGGCTCAACGGTTGATTGACAGCCCTCTCGGGGCGAATGTTCGCCTGCGCCCGAGGGAACAGACGCAGTTAGAAGCCGTTAATGTCGTCAAATTGAAGGCGCCGGTCCTCGCAGGCGCGCGAAAATTCGGATGGCGTCGAAAGGCGAGACACAAGGGCGCGGCGCAAGCCGAGCGGGCGTGCGCGGCTGATCTTCGCGTCCGAGACGAACGCCAAAGCCAAGGCGCGCAAAATAAGTCAGAGGGTTTCGCGACCCGAAACCGCGCCAGATCAGGACGCTCGCGCGCGCCGCTGCGCGAAGCGTGAAGCGACTTCTGCCAAGCTCTAACGCGACAAGCCCCTCGCAGGCCAAGCCCCTCGCAGGCTTTTTCCCCCGCGCCGCGTCTTCCTTGTTTTCACGATCCGAAAGCGGCGGCGGCGTGCAAGACAAAGCGCTTGTTTCTTCGTCTTCCCCGCCAATCGATGCCGAGAGCGCCGCGAGCGGCGGGCTTAAGGCGAAGGCCGCTCCCACCCAGCGCGGGGGGCTCTGCAACGCCGATCCTTTTAGCGAGATGAGCCTTTCATAGATTTGGCGTGGCGGGCTCTGCGCCTCGAGGCGCCGATGCAGGGCCTCGCGCCCCTGAAAATCGCCAAGATTCTCATTCTGCCGGCGCTGCGCCTCAGTGCGGCGCGACGGGCGAAGCGAGGCGGCGCGATCTTTGGCTTCATCGCCAAAAGACGTTCATACGGCTTTCGGGGATCGACCGCGCCGCCGCCGCGCGATAAAATCAAGCTCGGGCGCAAGGCGGGCGGGCGGCTCTTTCCCAAAAGCTTTGGCGCGCCTGTCCCGCGAAGGGAATCGTTTTGGCCAGCAGCAATCGCGCCAGACCCAAAGCGAATGGCGATCGCAGAACTCCTTCAGCGGTTGCGCCCGTTGCGCTCGCGCGGCGGTCGTCGCGAAGGCTTAAGGGGAGGGTGGAGCGCCGATCGCGTTCTCCGCTCAACGCGCCCGTCGGCGATCCGCCGCCGCTTTTAGGAGGGCGCGCAGGCGGAGCGGGGCGGTTCGCAGCCCCGGACGCTTTGGCGGATGGCGGCGTCACCTCGGGCCGCCGCTCTTGGGGAGGGTCATGACGCTAATCGGCGCGCAACTCGGCACGCGACTCGGAGCCTGGGGCCGCCGCCTTCGGCGGGTCCTTAAAAATGGGGATTTGCGACCGCGTCTCGCCAGGACGAGTGGCGCGCATCGCGCCAGGGCAGGGGGGCGCCTTTGGGAGCTTGACCCGTTTTTTTATCTCGCGGCGGCGGGTCTGTTGTTCTGTCTGCTGCTCGGCGGAGGGACGCGCGGCGGACATCTCTCGGACGCGATGCTGCAGCTTCTCACGCTTCCCTTGCTGCTCGCGGCGCTCTGGCGCGTGACCGACGCCTCGCGTCGCCGCGCCTTGGCCTGGCCGCTGGCAGCCTGTGCGGCGATCCTCGCCTTGCCTTTGCTTCAGCTCATGCCCTTGCCGCCGGCGCTCTGGACGCGACTGCCGGGGCGAGAGACGATCCTGACCGCCTTCGAGCTGCTCGGCCGTCCGCCGGCTTGGGCGCCGATCAGCCTGGCGCCGCAATCCACTTGGCTGAGCCTGCTGGCGCTGCTGCCGCCGCTGGCGGTGTTTCTGGCCGTCACGACGCTCCCCTGGCGCGAACGCCGGCTGTTGAGCCTCGTGATGATCGCCTTCGCGGTGACGAGCGCTTTTCTCGGCCTCACGCAGCTCCTCGAGGGGCCGACGAGCGCGCTGCGCTTTTACGCCGTCACCAACGCTTCCGCGCCCGTCGGCTTTTTCGCCAACGTCAATCATTTCGCGGCCTTGCTTTATTGCGCCCTGCTGCTGGTCGCGGCCTGGCTCGCGAACGCGCTCGAGGAACGCCGATATTTTGCCAAACGCACCCGCGACGGCGCGCGCGCGCTGGTCCCCGCCGCCGTGGCGGGTTTCGCGCTGCTGGTCCTCATCTGCGTCGTGGTGGTCGCGCGCTCGCGCGCCGGTTTGGTTCTGGCGCTTGTCGCACTCATCGCCGCCCCGACCCTAACGGCGCCGCCGCTGCGCGAATTGAAGAATCTGGCCTCCCTGCGCCTGGTGATCGCGGTCATCGCGCTCAGCCTGCTGTTTTTGGGACGATCGGCCCTGCTGGAGGCGCTCGAGCGTTTTGTTGGCGCCGATCCGCTTCGCGGACGCGCCGTGATGGCGCAGGTCACGACCGAGGCCGCCGCCGCCTTCGCGCCGGTGGGCGCGGGCGTCGGCGCTTTTGTCCCGGCCTATGCGATGTTCGAGCAGCCCGAGGACGTGATGGGCGCCTACGCCAACCACGCCCATAATGATTTCCTCGAATTGTGGCTCGAGACCGGCGTCGCCGGTCCGCTCTTGCTGCTCGGCTTTCTCTATTGGCTGGCGCGCCAAGCGGCGCGGGCCTGGCGACCGTCAAACCCCGGCCCCATGGCGATCGATCGAGGCTTGATCCGCGCGGCGGTCGTGATCATCGCGCTGTTGCTCGGCCATTCGCTCGTCGACTATCCGTTGCGCACCGACGCCCTGATGGCGGTCATGGCCTTCGCTTGCGCTTTGCTGATCGATCCGCCGCTGGCGCCGGGCGACGCCGACGCGCCGCCAAAGGCAGCCGAAGGGGCTTCCCTTAGCGCCGCCTCGACGCGGCGCGAGAGCGGGTCACGGCGGTCGTCAGGCAAAAACCATCGCCAAGCGCGAGCCTCGTGACGGCCGTCGACAAACCGTCGCATTGACGCGAGGACCAGCGCGGCGAGCCGTCTTGCCATAGTCTCGCCAAAAATGAGATGCTATGAAAGGGAGCGCGTTGCGTTGCGTTGCGTTGCGAACGCCAAGCGAGCGCGAAGCCAAGGCCAAGCGCGAAGCGAAGGCCAAGCGCCAAGAAACGCCCACAAGAAACGCCCGGGAGCCGCGCTCCTGACGCGCTTCTGACGGCCCAAGGGCCGCATGTCGCGGGCGCCAGCCGCCGCAGGCAGCGTTTGTTGTGAAGCGTCGCAATGCGGGTAATTGCGAGATTGTTGTTTGAGGCGAGATTGTTGTTGAAGGGATGACATTGTGAGCGACGTGCAGCATAGTCGGGGGACGCGCGATACAAAGCCTCAAGCCTTCTCAGGAGAAGGCTTGAGCATGACGGAACGCGAGGCCGTGTCCATTCAGCCGCAATTGCTTTGCACGAATTCATGGAAAGATCGTCGCGCCGCCATGGGCCTCGTCGGAGAGGAGAGATGGTATGTCGCGCGTTCGCTGGCTCGCCAGGAGGCGAGGGCGGAGTTTCATCTTCTGATGCAAGGCTTTCGCGTTTTCTTGCCGTGGACGACGAGGACCGTCCGGCACGCGCGCAAGCTGCGCACGATCAAGAGCCCGGTGTTTCCGGCTTACCTGTTTGTGGCGCTCGATCCGGCGCGAGACCGTTGGCGCAGCGTCAATGGCACCTTTGGCGTCGCCAGTCTGATCATGGCGGGCGAGGCGCCGCAGCCGGTGCCGCACGGCGTCGTCGAGGATCTGCTCGACTACGCCGATGAGAACGCCTTGCTGCGTCTCGATCGCGATTTGCGCGAGGGCCAAGCGGTGCGCGTGATCGCGGGGCCCTTCGCCAACGCCATCGGCTGCTTGCAGCGGCTCGACGGCAAGGGGCGCGTGCAAGTGTTGTTGGACATTATGGGCGGAAAAGTCGCCGCCGTCATCGCACGTTCGGCGCTCGAAGCGGCGTGAGACGCGCAAGCCGCCGCGTCTCGGGATGACGCGACGGTTTCGGCAAGCTTTTTGAGCGGGTGAAGCGGCGCGCTTCACCCGAATGGCGGTAGCATGGCGAAGGCGACGCCAGCTGCACGGGGCCCGACGCATGGCGCACGCTGCCGTCGCGACGCCGTGCAGGCGTCCCCAAACGCTGCGCCAGTGCGGCCTCTCAAAATGCTGCGGCGGTAAAAAAAGAGCCGGGGATGGCGCGCGACGCGCGCTCTGCGCGAGACGAGAGGCGAGCGCCTGCGGCGGGCGCTGCGCCGCGCCGCCTCAGGCGCCTTTCTCCCGCGCGGCGATCGTCGTCGAAGGCTCGTTCTTTCAGCCGAGCGCGTTCGCGCCGGGGCGAGGCGGGCGCGGGCGCACATCGCCCTGCGCGCTCGCTCTGGCGGGCGAAGGCGCAGCTTCTGCGCCCTCGCCGCCGGCGCGCGAGCCGCCTTTAGCGGCGGCGGGCGTTCCGCCGCCCGATGCGGCGACGAGGCGAGCGCCGACGGCGCGGGCGCGACAAATGGCGTTATCGCACCTTCGCCCGAGAAGTCCTTCGCCCGAGAATTGAGATTTAGCGCGAGCTCTCGCCGCGTCGCGCACTCTCTTCAAACAAGCGCAGCCTTTTAGAATTTGAATCGCGGGGGCGGACGGGCGTCGCCATGCCCAACCCTCCGCCGTAACGTTGAGCCGACGCGCCCTCATGAGCCTCATCAAAAATCTCTCAGACGTTAAGCTCGCCGTCATCGGTCTTGGTTATGTCGGCCTGCCGCTCGCCGCCGAGTTCGCGAAGCGGCGCAAAGTCATCGGCTTCGACATCAACCCCGCGCGCATCGCCGCTCTGAAGGCTGGCCATGACGCCACGCTCGAAGTCAGCGACGACGAATTGCGCGAGGCGACGGGGCTGCATTACACGACCGATCTCGCCGATCTCGCCACAGCCAACGTCTATATCGTCACCGTGCCGACGCCGATCGACGAACACAAACGCCCCGACCTCTCGCCGCTGATCAAGGCGTCGGGCACGATCGGCGAGGTTTTGAAAAAGGGCGACATCGTCATTTACGAGTCGACGGTCTATCCCGGCGCGACCGAAGACGACTGCGCGCCCGTGTTGGAGGCCGTGTCGGGGCTAAAGTTCAACGTGGACTTTTACGCCGGCTACAGCCCGGAGCGTATCAACCCCGGCGACAAGCTGCATCGCGTCTCGACCATCAAAAAGGTCACCTCCGGCTCGACGCCGGAAATCGCCGAGCTCATCGATCAGCTCTATGGCGAGATCATTGTCGCGGGCACTCATAAGGCCTCGAGTATCAAAGTGGCGGAAGCCGCCAAAGTGATCGAAAACACCCAGCGCGACCTTAACATCGCGCTGATCAATGAGCTGGCGATCATCTTTAATCGGATGGGCATCGACACCGAAGCGGTGTTGCAGGCGGCCGGCACCAAATGGAATTTTCTCCCCTTCCGCCCAGGTCTGGTCGGCGGCCACTGCATCGGCGTCGATCCCTATTATCTGACGCATAAGGCGATGGCGATCGGCTATCATCCCGAGATCATTCTCGCGGGTCGTCGTCTTAACGACGGCATGGGCGCCTATGTGACCTCGCAACTCGTCAAAGCGCTGATCAAGCGGCGCATCCATGTCGACGGCGCGCGCATCCTGGTCATGGGTCTGACCTTCAAGGAAAACTGCCCGGATTTGCGTAACACCCGCGTCGTCGACATCGTCCGCGAACTCGCCGACTACAACGCCAGCGTCGATGTTTACGACCCCTGGGTCTCTGCTGAAGAGGCCGAACATGAATATGGCTTGAAGCTCGTCGAGGAGCCGCAGGCCGGCGCCTATGACGCGATCATCTTGGCGGTGGCCCACGACCAATTTCGAGCGCTCGGCGCGTCGGTCCGAGACTTCGGCAAAGGAGACCACGTGCTCTACGACCTCAAATATGTGCTGGAAGCCGCTCAATCCGACCTGCGGCTATAGGGACGCGGAATGACCCGCTACGATGAAGTGCGCGCCGAGCTGCGCGCGGGCCCGCGGAGGTGGCTGATCACCGGCGTCGCCGGGTTTATCGGCTCGAATCTGCTCGAGACGCTGCTCAAGCTTGATCAGCGCGTGGTGGGGCTCGATAATTTTGCGACCGGCCATCAGCGCAATCTCGATGAGGTGAAGACGCTCGTTGAGCCCTCGCAATGGGCGAGGTTTGAGTTCAACGACGGCGACATTTGCCGTCTTGACGACTGTCGACGGGCTTGTGACGGCGTCGATTACGTCTTGCATCAGGCGGCGCTCGGTTCGGTTCCTCGCAGCCTCGCCGACCCGATCGCCACCAACGCCGCCAATGTCACAGGTTTCCTCAATATGCTGGTCGCCGCGCGCGACGCCACGGTCAAACGCTTCGTCTATGCCGCCAGCAGTTCGACCTACGGCGACCATCCCGGCCTGCCGAAGGTGGAAGACGTCATCGGGCGGCCGCTCAGCCCCTATGCGGTGACGAAATTCGTCAACGAACTCTATGCCGACGTGTTCGCCCGCAGCTATGGCTTCGAGTCGATTGGTCTGCGTTATTTCAACGTGTTTGGCGCAAGGCAGGACCCGAACGGCGCGTATGCCGCGGTGATCCCGAAATGGACCGCCGCGATGATCGCCGGCGAAACCGTCTTCATCAACGGCGACGGCGAGACGAGCCGTGATTTCTGTTACGTGGACAACGCCGCACAGGCTAATCTGCTGGCCGCAACTACACAAAACCCCCAGGCGTTAAACCAAATTTACAACGTGGCCGTTGGCGACCGGACGACGCTTAATGAACTTTATGTCCAGCTTCAGCGCTCGTTAGCGCCGCTTTGCCAGCATCTGCGTGACGCTCAGCCAGCGTATCGTGAATTTCGGGATGGTGACGTTAGGCACAGCCTCGCAAACATTTGCAAGGCGCAGCGTTTGCTGGCCTATACGCCTAAGCAGAACTTGGCTCGTGGGTTAGTGCTGGCGATGCCATGGTACATCAGAGTGCTTAGCTGACACAATCTGTAAAATCCTGGGCCGAACTGGTGTACGTCCGCGAGGGATCGGAGCTGAAGACGAGAGTATGACCGAAATTCGCAGAAATCCCCAATCCAGCCCGAGAAATTGACAATCATTACGTCGGCGTCAGGCTGACCGGGCGAGAGCCGGTGCAATCGCAATCCGGAATTTTGGCGAAGCTTTTCAACATACCGCCTCACAAATCCCCTCATTTTCGATCGGACTCACATTGGCCTGATTCCTTGAAAAATCATGAGGACGTCAAATCGCATCCTCAGGGGTGGATCGGCTCTAACGGAGGCAGAAGTGGCCTGGGGAATTCAAACTGTTTACATTCCACGAGAGAATTTGCGCTTTATTGAAGAGTGGATTCAGTATCACCTAATATTAGGAGCCGAATATTTTTATTTGTATGACAATACAGGCAGCGCATCTCTTGATGCGGGAAACTCTATTGCCGTAAATGGGAAAAACAAATATGGAATTCCTGTCGATTTTAGTTTATCCGATAAAGAAGTAGAAGAAATAGAGGCGGAGATTTTCAAAAAATATCCTGTAAAAAAAGTAAAATGGCAACCAATGGAGGGGGGAAAGATTATTTACGGCCAGCTCGCTGCTTGCGATCATTTTGCTGAGACCACATCCGTCGATTGGTGTGCATTTATTGATATTGACGAATTTCTATGTTCGCCGCATCCTATTAGTGAGATCCTTCAGGGAAGTGCCGTTACGATATATCAGAAAAAATTCGAAGATCGGTTTCATTACGATACGGCTCTGCAGATTACAAAGACGTTTTCGATAAATACAGAAAAATGGGCACCAAAATCAATTATCAAAATGAAAGATTACGTCATAGGGGCGAAATCTATTCACAACCTCCCCAGTCGCAATCTGCCTACTTGTTTAAGTATGGATATTCTACGCTTTAATCATTATAATTATAATCGGAGCCAGCATGAATGGCTATGGAGAAACTATAGGCATCTCGATAAGAACTGGCGTCCCAGAGGCTTTCCTTGGCCATGGCGCGCAAACGCGTTTCAAGAGGTTTTTACAGAGAATTGTGATCTTCTAAAAGAAATCTCCAAAAAAATTGACTATTCAAAGTTTATGAACGTTTTTAGAGCCTAGATTTGGCTGCTAATATGAAACCCGCTTGGCAACTTGATCGTCGTGTTGCCCTAAACATAACAGGCAAAAATGCACCTTGAACTTCCACGAGAGAAGGAGCGGGTCTGGCTTCTGTCTATAATATATCGGGTCAACCTTTTGCTTGCGAAGGTGCTTCCTCCTCAAGGCTTGCTGAAGCTGTTGCTTGATTTGGAGTGGATCTTCTGTCGCTTAGCCACAGAGCAAAGTGGGCAATTGTATAGCCGCGAATCGCATCCCTCAAAGATCGAATCTTATCCCTTTATCCTGGAAGAAATCCATCCGGAAGAAACCGTTCTGGATCTCGGCAGCTTTTTAGGACATATGTCATGGGCGATTTCGCTTAAAGCAAAGGAAGTCGTTGGCGTAGAGATCGTGTCTGAACGGTTTGAAGCTGCAACGCGGCTTTTCAAGCGAGATAACCTCAGCTTCGTCAATGAAGATATAATCGATTACTTGGCGCACACCGACAGGGTGTTTGATGTTATAATTATATCGCATGTTCTAGAACACCTGTGCAATCCCCTCGAATTTCTCAGGTCTATATCGAAATCATTTAAGCGGGTATACATTGAAGTTCCTGACTTCGATGCAACCCCCTTAAATCTCATGCGACTTGATGCTGGCTCCAAACTAATCTATACCGACGCCGATCACGTTTTTGAATTCGACCGTCGCGAGTTGCGAAAATTGATAGGGATGGCAGGACTTGACATAGAGAAGGAGAGCTTTAGTTTTGGTGTGATAAGGGTTTGGTGTAAGTTCATCCATTAAACGGCCTTTCGGGGTGCCGGTCCGTATAGAGCTGGGTGCGAGTTCCGCGCCGGCGATATCGGAACTATCAGGAATCTCGTGTAGCGGGCCATAGTAGAACCGCTGGAGGCGGGCTATGGCGATCAAGAAGGACATACTGGACCAAACTCTCTCGGGCGCGATCCGAAGGAAGTGTTCTCCAAGGACCGTCTATTCGACGAGCTGAAAAAGGCGCTGGCCGAGCGCGTTTTGAACGCCGACCTCGACGATCATCTCGAAGGCGAAGCCGCGGCGCGAAAAGCCATTCATCGTAATGGTTATTCGAAGAAGGCGGTGCTGACCGAGACGTCGAAGATCGACATTAAGTTTCCGCACAACCGCGAAGGCACATTCGATTCCAAGCTTATCGCGCGCTACCAGCGCCACTTCCCGGGCTTCGACAAGAATATCGTCTCGATGTGTGCGCGCGGCATGACGGGCGCGAGATCCGAAGAAATCTTGTTGAACTTTATGGGCTGGAGGTCTCCCCGGACCTCATCTCGACCATCACCGACGCGGTTGTGGAGACGGTCGCCGCAAGCTGACCATGGCTGCGGCGGAAAGCTGACGAGGACTCCAAGGACAAAATCAGTTGCCTAAGATTATCAGGGGCGCAAAATTCCACGACGGAATCGAAGTCGCAAGCGAAGCAAAGTCCGCCGTTTGATTCAGGCCGTCACCGAAAATCCACCATAGCGCTTCGCGGCAACATCCACGTCAAGGCCCAGACGGGCGAATCGCGCGCTGCAAGCGCATGGGTCGGCGCAGGCGGACGCGCGCGCAAGCTCTGCGGCGCGGAGGTGACGGCGGGGCGGCATAAAGTCGGGGCGGTCGCCTGCGTCAAGGCCAAGAGCATGAAAGAGGCTTGGTATCTGGCGGTCAGCGTCGGCGACGCGACGGCGCGCGAGATCGTGAACCATTACGCCAACGCTGCACCATCGAACCAGGATTTCGCGAGACGAAGCATCTTCGTTTCGGCATGGGCATGAGCGCTCTCCGCATCAATGACCCGCACCGGCGTGACAGGTTGCTGCTGCTCAACGCCTTCGCCATCGTTCTGCTGACCTTGCTCGGCACCCGCTGGCGAAAGCCTTGGCATTGACCGCCATCTCAAGGTCAACACCGCCAGGGCATTCCTAGGAGGGTTCACGCCAATCCAATGCGAAAAATCCCTCGTGCCTCAGGATGTGAGCTGTAATGAACTGGAACCGTTCTAGATCCCTTGCTTCTAATAATGGAGCTGATCTGACCCAGGCTCTATCTTCCCATACTCAATCGGAGATGCATGCGCTTTGGCGTTTGCTGATGCACCTTACCCCGCGACGTCGTCGCCAGATCGCAACTCTGGTTTTTCTGATGATTGTCGGTGCAGCGGCCGAATTGGCGAGCATAGGAGCAGTACTACCGTTTCTCACCCTCCTAGCGGACCCAACTGTGACGCTCAAATATCCGCTACTACAGGAATTTTTTCTTGCGTTGGGCTGGGAGACCAATAAGAGCATCCTCCTTCCTTCAGCAGTCTTATTCGGCGTCGTTTCGGTATGTGCAGCAGCTCTCCGCATGTTCGTCTTGTGGGCCAGCTTCAAATTCTCTTTTGGCGTGGGCGTTGACTTGGGTGTGGATGTCTATCGTCGCGTACTCCATCAGCCATACAGCTTTCACGTTGCACATAACACAAGCGAAATTATCGCCGGGCTCAACAAGGTTGAAACAGTAGTTTTTAACGTGCTGAATCCACTGCTCCAGGGCGGTGTGTCGCTAATTTTTTCAATCGCGATCCTCTCGGGCCTAATCCGCATAGACCCAATCACTGCCGGTGTAGCCGCGCTTGGTTTTGCGATGACTTATTTGTTGCTGACTATTAGCACGCGTCGCAAGTTGTTTATGAACGGAAAAATTGTAGCTGAGGCCCAAACAAAACGAGTGCAAGCTTTCCAGGAGGGATTGGGTGGGATTCGAGATGTGATTATTGACAGCGCTCAGGGTGTTTACGTCAATCGCTTCGGGAAAATTGATACTTTACAAAGAGAAGCCCAAGCTGCGAGCACCTTCATGGGCGTCGCGCCACGATATTTGATTGAATCGATTGGCATGGTGCTCATAGCCGCTTTGGCGTATTGGTCAAGTTCCCGAATGGGAGGTTTATCCGCCGCGATCCCTGTATTAGGAGCCTTGGCGATTGGCGCGCAAAAACTGATCCCGCAAATGCAGCAAATCTATTACGCCTGGGCAGCGCTGAGTAGCTCTTGGAGTTCCGTGGTGGACGTGATTGAGTTTTTGGATTTGCCTATCTCTAATGAAGATTCCAATTCAACATCAGGCAATTGCTTAGAATTGCGGCACAGTATAGCTCTACGCAATGTTTGTTTCCGCTACAAGAGCGATCTGCCGGAGGTTATACGTAATCTCAGCCTTGAAATCCCCCGCGGCAATCGAGTCGGCTTCGTTGGCAAGACGGGATCTGGCAAGAGCACGGTGGTCGATCTGATCATGGGCCTTTTAGAGCCTACCAGCGGCCGTATAGAGATCGACCGCGTTCCGCTTACAAGCTCCAACCACTTAGCTTGGCGGTCGCGCATTGCACATGTGCCGCAGTCAATCTATCTTGCCGACGCGACCATTGCAGAAAATATCGCGTTCGGAATTGACCCTAAATACATTGATCAAGAGCGTGTGCGAGACGCCGCACGCAAGGCGCAGGTAAGTGAATTTATTGAGACGTTGCCACAGCGGTATGAGGCCATGGTTGGCGAGCGAGGCGTTCGGTTGTCGGGGGGCCAACGTCAGCGTATTGGTTTAGCCCGCGCCCTTTACAAGCGGGCAGACGTTCTAGTCTTGGACGAGGCGACTAGCGCCCTTGACGAAGCTACGGAAGAAGCCGTCATGCAATCGGTCAATTCGCTGGGAGATGACATCACTGTATTGATGATTGCCCATCGCGTTTCGACGGTCCGTGGCTGTGACCGAATCTTCGAACTTAAGAACGGTAGTCTTTTACGCGAAGTTACTAGCTACGAAGCAATAAGACTATGATGGAATTATCGCAGTATTTCAAGCCTGGGGAACCTGAGCCTGTAATCCACGAGCAGGGGCGTTATCTTTCGTCCAAGCGTCCATGTGGATCTCCTGCCAACTTCAAATTGTCTGTCACCCTTCAAATGCCATACGGGGTGTAATGCCGCTTCCGTTCGTTGCGAGGGATTGACTTGTTCTGTTAGTTCCAGCGTACTGCTGGCCGGCGGGATCAAGATCGACCCCTGAATGTCGATGCACTCAAAGCGAAGTGGGATAGGGATATTGAGGAGCAACTCAGTGAATTTAGCCAGTCGGAAAATCCTCGTCACCGGCGCGGACGGCTTCATTGGATCACACGTCGTCGAGGCGCTGGTCCGCGAAGGGTGGGAAGTTAGAGCGTTCGTGTTATACAATTCTTTCAATTCTTGGGGTTGGCTCGATCGTTGCGCGCAAGATGTTGCAGGGCATTTTGAGGTGGTCGCTGGCGATATCCGCGATCCACACGGCATGCGCGACGCAATGCGCGGATGCAAGACGGTGTTGCATCTCGCCGCCCTGATCGCCATACCGTTTAGCTATCATTCACCTGATGCCTATGTTGACACCAACGTGAGGGGCACGCTTAACGTTCTCCAAGCCGGCCGAGATCTCGGGGTCGACAAGATCGTCTGCACTTCGACCTCTGAAGTATATGGCACGGCGCGATTCGTGCCGATTACCGAGGAACACCCCCTCAATGCCCAGTCGCCGTATGCCGCGACCAAGACGGCAGCCGATCAGCTAGCGCTTTCCTTCCACCACTCCTTCGGTCTACCCGTCGCGGTGTTGAGGCCGTTCAATACTTACGGGCCGCGTCAGTCTGCCCGTGCAGTCATTCCAACAATCATTGGACAGATTGCTTCGGGCCAACGCAGGATCAAGCTCGGTGCGCTCCACCCAACTCGCGATTTCACCTACGTGGGCGATACGGCGCGCGGATTTATCCTAGCGGCAGAGTGTGCTGCGACAGTTGGTCGGGTGACGAACATCGGCAGCGGTTTCGAGATTTCCATCGGCGACGCAGTAGCGCTAATTGCAGAAGTAATGAATGCTGAAATCGAGATAATCGCTGATAATGAGCGGATGCGCCCGTCGGCAAGCGAAGTGGAGCGTCTTTTCGCTGGCATCGACGTTGCTAAAGACTTGTTCGGTTGGAACCCTGAACATTCTGGACGCGAAGGGTTCACCGAGGGTCTGCGGAAAACTGTCGATTGGTTCCGCGATCCTTCAAATCTCGCCTCCTACAAGACAAGTCTGTATAACATCTGATCGCGCCCTCTTTAAGGTTGCAAACAGTTATGATTACAGGTGCTGCAGAAACTGAAAGGGGTACTTTCGCGCAGAAGTTTGTCAGCCGTCTGCGTGCGGTGACCGGCGGAGGCGACGCCCTTATTCCGTTGCACGAACCGGAGTTCCGGGGTGCCGAGTGGGATCTTGTGAAAGATTGTCTCGACAGTGGCTGGGTGTCTTCAGTCGGCAAGTATGTTGATCGGTTCGAGACTGAAATTGCGGGACGTTGCCGCACCCATCATGCTGTAGCGGTTGTCAATGGCACTGCCGCACTGCACGTTGCCCTTATATTGTTGGGAGTCCAGCCCGGCGATGAGGTGATTATTCCGGCCCTGACGTTCGTTGCGACGGCCAATTCAGTGATGTATTCTGCTGCCATTCCGCATTTTGTTGACAGCGCGATGGACACATTGGGCGTTGATCCAGTGGCGCTACGCGCACACTTGGCTCGGATTGCGGACTGCCGCGGCGGTGACGTCGTAAACACGGAAACCGGTCGGCGAATTGCAGCGATCATTCCGATGCACGCGTTTGGCCACCCGGCGGATATGGATTCCCTCCTCGCGGTCGCCACTGATTTCGGCCTTCCCGTAATCGAGGACGCTGCGGAGTCACTCGGCAGTCTTTACAAAGGAAAGCCCTGCGGCAGTATGGGACGGGTTGGCGTGCTTTCCTTCAACGGCAATAAAATTATCACCACGGGTGGCGGCGGCGCCATCGTCACGAACGATCCGGATCTTGCTCTTCGAGCTAAACACCTTACAACGACAGCGAAGATGCCACACAAATGGGCCTTTATTCACGATGAGGTTGGCTATAACTATCGACTCCCCAACATTAACGCGGCGCTGGGTTGCGCCCAGCTCGCGCGCCTCGACGATTTCGTGATGCGTAAGCGTAAGCTCGCGGCGCGTTACCTTTCAGGTTTTGCCGATTGCGAAGACCTCACCGTGGTTCGCGAGCCCGTGTTCGCGACCAGCAACTATTGGCTCAATGCCGTGATGCTCGACGAGAGCCAGGCGGGAAAGCGCGATGCCCTCTTGGCGGCAGCTAACGACGCGGGGCTAATGTGTCGGCCGGCTTGGACGCTGATGCATCATTTGCCGATGTATCGATTGTGCCCCCACGCCCCGCTTCCAGTGGCGGAGGCAATCGAGGCGCGTCTGATCAACATCCCCTCCAGCGCGAAATTGGGGGGGTAGCGCCGGTTTCGAGAGAAGGGTCGCCGACGCGATTTTTGCTTCCGCCTGCGACGTCGGCATTCAGCGGCGATCTTCTAAAAACTCGCGGTTTGGTCGCGTTTCTGATTCCATAGCCCTAATGGGATCGGAAATGAATCAAGGCGCGGCCAGCCTGGATTTTTTGTTGTCGAGGCGCGTCTGAAGCAGCTGAGGGACCCCAGCGATCATCTCGAGGCGTTTCAATCGGGGGTCAACTTCGAGATTTTCCGCGCCGGTCTGATGGTTGCTCTTGCCTATTCGGATGGCGTCGCAAGGCGGCCAGCCGCCGTTCGATCCTGTTATGATGTTCAAGATCCTGGTCATTGCGTCGATGGACAAACTCTTCGACGAGCGCGCCGAGTTCATGATCGATGACCGCATGTAGTTCATGCGATTCCTGGGACTATCTATCTCCGACGGGGTTCCGGACGCGCGCACGATCTGGCTGTTGCGCAAGAAACTCACCAGGGCAGGAGCCCAGCCACTGATCGACCGTCTCGACGCGGCGCTGCGGGCGTTGCACTATATCGCCATGTTGGGCCAGTTCGTCGACGCCAGCCTGGTTGCGGCTCCGAGACAGCCTAGCAGGACAAGAAGCAGGCGATCAAGGAGGACCGTATCCCCGAGAATTGGAAGACGAAGCCCGCCACGCTCCGGCAAAAGGATCGCGACGCGCACTGGACCGTGAGGTTTACGAAAGCCAAGCCGAGGGAGCATGGCTCCAAGCCGCCGGTCGACTTGGCGATTCTCCGGGCTCCGGTTATCAGGACATCTCGATCGACCGCGGCTTTGGCTTCTTCCGCAAATGGGCGGCGACCGACGCCGCCGCGGTACGGGGGCGCGCAACTCCGCGAGGGGCTGCTCGACAAGACCAATACGGCGGCTTCCGTTTGAGCGGACACGGCCTATCGCTCGGCGGCCAACGAGGCGTTCATGGAGAAGAACGGTGAATGTATCAGATCTCCGCATCGGCTCAATTGGAGTTAACGAAGGAATTAGTCCCGTTGAGGAACTTGGCCGAGTGATTCTCATGGTCGGGGCTGGCGGCCATGCGGTGTCTTTGCTGGCGGCGTTGAAAGCCCTCGGACTTTCGACCGCCGGCAGCATCCGACCAGGAGATGGTGGATCTCAGCTGCGCCCGGACTCATTGCCATGGCTGGGGGATGATGAGTTTTTGTCCAGGCTTGACAGCCGGAAATTCCTATTGATAAACGGGATCGGGTCCGTCGCCGATTTGACGTTGCGACGCACCGTGTTTGAGCGCTTCAGGGCTGAAGGCTTCACTTTTCTCAGCGTCTCGCATCCTTCCTCAATTGTTGAGAAGGACGTAGTGTTGGGCGAAGGCGCACAAGTGATGGCCGGCGTGATTTTGCAAACTGGCGTGCGGATCGGCGCAAATTCTATCGTCAATACGGGAGCTATCGTCGATCACGGCTGCGAAATTGGCGAGCACGTTCATCTTGCACCGGGTGTTTGCCTGTCGGGGAATGTTAGAATTGGTCACAGCACCCACGTGGGGACTGGCGCTACTATCATTCAAGGTGTGAAGATCGGAGCAGGGGCGGTTGTCGCCGCCGGCGCGGTTGTGACTGCTGATGTTGCGCCGCGCCAGAGAGTCGGCGGCGTGCCTGCGAGAGAGTTGAATAATAGGTCTGAAAATGAGGGTCGGAGGAGTGCCGAGTTTGCGGAATTGTACATAGATAAACGCGGGGCATGATCGCTGCGCCGGAATTGAATTTGGCGGAAAGGCTTGGAGACCAGCAGCCGCAGCCGCGATGAGGCGATGCAATGAGCGTTTGGCAATAGCCTCACGCTGGAGAAGTCAAACAATGACCTTCGACCGAAGTGAGATAGAACACTCAAAAGACAATCGGCCTTCGGTTCTATTAGCCACTTAAGCCAGTTCATGACTGAAAACTGGCGGCAATCGATTGGGATGATGAATAATGAGTGGCACGACCATAATCGCCGAGGTGGGTGTCAATCACAACGGCTCCGTCGACATGGCGCACCGACTTATCGATGCTGCCAAAAATTGCGGCGCCGACATCGTCAAGTTCCAGACGTTTTCAACAGAGCTTGTTTTGCGATCCGACACCCCGCTCGTTGCTTACCAACGCAAGGCGGGCGCCGATTCGATGTTTGAGCTCATCAAAGGGCTAGAACTTGGTAAAGAAGATTTCGCGGCGCTGAAACAGCACTGTGACTCTATCGGTATCGAATTCCTTTCGACTGCGTTCGACTTGCCTAGTCTCGACTACCTCGTCGGAAGTCTAGGGATGAGGCGGATCAAGATCCCGTCAGGAGAGGCGGTCAACGTTCTTCTGCTACGCCGAGCGGGAGCCGAGGGCCTCCCAATCATCTTATCGACTGGCATGTGCACTCTAGAAGAGATCGGTTTCGCGCTGGATACCCTGCGGGCCAGCACGCCAGGCGGACAGATGGACGCCACGGTGCTGCACTGCACCACCGCTTATCCTACGCCCCTGCACGAGGTTCATCTTCGCTCCATGCTGACGATCCGTGGTCGGTTTCGCCTGCCGGTGGGACTTTCCGATCACAGCGACGGCTTCCTCGCCGCCGCCGCCGCCGTCGCGATGGGGGGTACTATGGTGGAGAAGCATTTCACTTTGGATCGCGACCTGCCCGGACCGGATCATCGGGCCTCTGTCGATCCGGGGGGGCTGAAGGCGCTGGTCGACGCCGTTCGATCAGTGGAAGTCCTGCTTGGCAGCGGGGAGAAGGGCGTTCGTGCAATCGAGCGCGACACCATCCGCGCCGTGCGTCGATCGCTGGTTGCTGCCCGCGACATTATCGAGGGCGACATAATAACGGAAGACGATCTGGTCGCGCTGCGTCCTGAGGACGGGATTCCCGTGCGCGACGTAGATCGGGTCGTCGGCAGAGCCGCGTGGACCACATTCCGGCGCGGCGAGGTTCTCAAATGGCCCGCGTGATAGGCGTAGTCACGACGGCCCGATCCGATTACGGCCCGCTCTTGCCTTTGTTGCGGGTTCTGCGGGAGTTTGCCGGAGTACGTTTAAAAATATACGCTGGAGGAACCCACTTCTCTTCCATAAACGGCTTTTCTATCGACGAAGTAGAGACCGAATTTGGCGATTGCGTGATTCGCGTGCCTTGCGAGATCAATGGAGACGACCCCGTTGACCTCACCCGCACTATGGCTCAGTCCTTGGCGGGCTATGGGCTAGCTTTTGCCGCAGCCCGACCCGACATTCTCGTCGTATTGGGGGATCGCTATGACATGATCCCTGTCGTGCTGGCAGCACTGCCTTTCAATATCCCCGTGGCGCACCTTTCGGGCGGAGAGGTTACAGAGGGTGTGATCGACGACGCCATCCGTCACGCCGTCACGAAGCTCTCCCATCTGCATTTCGCAACTGCCGAAACATTCGGCCAACGCATAGCTCAGCTGGGAGAAGAGGCCTGGCGAATTCACGTGGTCGGCGAGCCGGGGCTCGACCTTTTCCAAACTATGGAGCGGCTCCCCAAGGGGGAGGTCTACGGCGAATTTGGTTTGGATCCGCAACTGCCTTTGAGTTTGTTCACCTATCATCCCGAGACGATCGGCTTCGAGGACGTGTCGGCCAGCATCGCAGAGATCCTGGCAGGAGCGAACCTTGTGCCCGACACGCAAATCCTTTTTACCCACCCGAACTCCGACACCGGATCCTCTCATATATTGACAGCCATCCGCGCTTACGCGCATGCGCGCCAGGGATGTCGGATCGTCCCGTCTCTCGGCAAGCAGCGATATTTCCAGTTCCTCGGACACTGCGACTGCCTCGTTGGGAATTCGTCGTCGGGTATTATCGAGGCGGCCACTTTCGGAGTGCCCGTAGTCAACATCGGCACGCGCCAGGCCGGCAGAATAGAACCTCGCAACGTCATCACGGTGCCCACCCAGCGCGACGTTATTGCCGATGCTTGGCGGACGGCGCTTTCGCCTGCATTTCGCGCCGACTTGGGCGACTTGGAGAACCCTTACGGAGACGGGCGCTCGTCCGTGCGGATCGCTGAAATCCTTGCGAAGGCGCCGTTGTCCCGAGATCTCGTCAGGAAAAAATTCGTCGATCAGCGATCGAAGGGTCTAACTGCCAACAACGATAACCGTCCGTGACCCGAATTTACACCAGCCTTCCCTCGCCGAGCGGTTCGAAAGGAGAACGCGAGAAGAACCATTGCCTCGTGTCGACAGGCAGCTCATTGCTTGGTCCCTCGAGTTGGCAAACAAGACGGACTTAATTCGGTTGGTCGGCGTCAGCAGCGACGATGCAACCAATCTCGCAGCCGGGCCGGACAGCCGGTTTGGATCTTCCTCGCCAGACGAATGCCCCGGACGCAGGATCACGTCGAAAGCCGACCAATCGAAGGTCTTGCTGATTTCTTCCAAGAACCCGCCAGCCCGAGAATAGGCCTTGACGAAAGCGTCGGTTAGCGAAGGTTGGTTGAAGCTACGGCCTGACATCGGCGACACACCTCCCCGGGAGCCCCAGAAAATCACGGGTTCAGCGGTGTTACAAAGGGCTCTACCTGATTAAGCGGTGAAATTGATGCTCGATCAACTTGAACTTTGCCAAGTGTTGCAAGACGGGCGGCTCCTCGACGCCATGCTTTCGTTGGAGCGCAGCGCTGCGGAGATCGTTCTGATCGTCGACCGAAATGGACGGCTCCTTGGGACGTTGACAGATGGAGATATCCGCCGGGCCTTACTGAAAGGGGCAAAGCTTGAAACCCCGCTGGGACCCTATATCCGGCGCGAGTGCGTTTCGGCGCCGGCCGAGATGCCACGCGAGGCAGTCATCGATTTGATGCAGGCGCTTCATATAAGTCAGATCCCGGTAGTGGATGAGGATGGCCAGGTTAAAGGGCTTCACCTCCTTCAAAGTCTGATTGGCAGCACTGAACTGCCAAACTGGGCAGTTATTATGGCCGGCGGCCAAGGCACACGATTGCGACCATTAACCGAGCACGTCCCAAAGCCGATGCTTAAGGTGGCCGGGCGACCGATTCTAGAACGGCTAGTCCTTCACCTAGTGGGATCCGGTATACGGACGGTTTTTATTTCAATCAACTATCTGGGGTATATGATTGAAGAGCATTTCGGCAATGGCGAGAGGTTTGGCTGCCGCATCGAGTATCTTCGCGAGTCGCAGCCGCTCGGGACCGGCGGGTCGTTGGCGTTGCTTCCTGAGATTCCGGAAAATCCGTTGCTGGTCCTCAATGGCGATCTCGTCACGCAAATGAGCTTTGCTGCGATGCTGGAATTCCATAAAAATGAAGGTTACGTTGCGACATTGGGGACACGAGAGTATTCTCATGTCGTGCCTTTTGGATGCGTGAAACTTAAATCCGGGCGGATAGTTGAATTCGAAGAAAAACCTTTACTTAGGCGGTATATTAACACAGGCCTCTATGTAATAGAGCCAACATTGTTAGAACGCATCCCAAAACAGGAAGCCTTTCCGATAACAAACCTGTTCGAGGACTGTATCGCTCGACAGGAGCGGCTGGGAGCCTTTGAGGTAGAGGACGAATGGATCGATGTAGGGAGGCGGGAGCAATTGAAAATGGCTCGCGAGGGCTCGGTTTGATTTTCCGGCGGACGTAACGACGCTCCTTTTTGGATGTTTGGGCGGGATCTCAACCCTCATGAATCCCCGCATTTTGTAATGGACTCTATTTCGCCGCGGGGTCTGGGGAAAGCGTTCTTGCCGAGCCGATTTTACGGACGGCGTGACCATGCGAGCGACGGCTCAGCGGCTTGAATTCATCGAGAACCATCTCGACCCTTGTTAGGATCTGCACGCCAAGCGCGTCCGGTCCCTGGCCTGAGGCGAGCCCGTCGTAATGACCAGCGCATCGCTCGTGGTTTCGGTTACCGCCCAGGCGCGCGGCTATAGTGCTACAATAGCAAAGGCTATGAGGCGTGACCGACATGGGCCCAGTCCCGCATCCCGATTGAGGTGATTGTCTCTGGTTGGGCGATCAGCCGCCGCCAAGCGTCGCAGGCGGCGTCGATGATGGCGTCATAGTTTCTGAAGACGCTGTTCGAGAGCCAGTTTTGCCGTAGATATTGCCAGACGTTCTCGACCGGATTGAGTTCCGGCGCGCGCGACGGCAGCAGGATCGGCGTGATGTTTTTCGGCATGTCGAGCTTTCCCGTCGTGTGCCAGCCGGCGCGATCGAGCAGCAAGACGGCGTGGGCGCCCTTGGCGACATGGCGCGAGATTTCCTCGAGATGGAGCTGCATCATTTCTGTGTCGGCGTAGGGCAGCGCCAGCGCTGCGCCCTTGCCCTTGGCCGGACAGATCGCGCCGAAGAGATAGGCGTTCTCGTAGCGCTGGTCGGCGGGCTGACGGGGGCGCGTTCCACGGCGCGCCCATTGGCGAACGAGGCCGTTCTTCTGGCCGATGCGCGCTTCGTCCTGGAACCAGACTTCGAGCGGCGTTCGCGGCGGAAGGGCGGCCAGATGCGCCTTCAGCGTCGCTTCGAAGTTTTTTTGTAAGCCTCGACGATCCGCTCGTCTTGCGCGGGGTGGCGCGGCCTTGCGCTGATGTGGGAGAAGCCAAGCTTCTTCAAAAGCGTCCCGACGTAGCGCTCGTGAAAATCGACGCCGAAGCGCTCTTTGATGACGCGCTGAAGATCGACGCGCCGCCAACGCACAACGCCGTCTTTCTCGCGATCCGGCCCAGCCTCGACGAGGCTTGCGAGTTCGGCCAGCTGCTCCGCCGACAAGCGCGGCTTGGGGCCTTCGGTCCAGTGGTCGAATAGGCCTTCCGGGCCGCTCGCGTTGAAGCGATGAACCCAGTAGCGCAGCGTCTGCCGATCCATGCCGCCGAGCTGAGCCGCTTCAGCCCGATCCTTGCCGTCCCGAACCGCCGCGAGCGACAGCAAGCGCCGGCTCTGATTGACGTCCTTCGCGCGTCGGGCCAACGCCCGAAGCTCTTGAGCCGAGAAGTCCCCTCGCAATTTCACCGCTGCGGGCATGGCGCGAATCTCCTTCGCGCCCAATGAGTCAGAAATCCCGCGCCAAGGGAATCCCCTATGAGTCAGTCGGCGGAACCGTTGGTATAAGTCGATGGTGCCGATGTGGCGTTCTTTCAGCTCTTGCTTTCCCAAAGGGAGCACGCCAACCATTCTTGGCCGTGCGCATCGGCAAGCATCTCGCCCGCAGGGCTGTTCAGTTCTCTGATCTTTGAGAGTGGCTTTGGGATTCCCGGCAGCGGGGATGTGTGAATCTATAGGCGACAACCCGAATCGGAGGTTGTCGCATGCCGGTC
>Ga0265327_10001642_pt1 | contig 26974 bp, 24 predicted proteins | sample 41621metaG_FD_202089 | JGI IMG/M metagenome (GOLD analysis project Ga0265327, IMG submission 202089) | Rhizosphere microbial communities from Carex aquatilis grown in University of Washington, Seatle, WA, United States - 4-16-21 metaG | ecosystem: Host-associated > Plants > Roots > Rhizosphere...
CCAGGCGGTGAGCTGCCCGTTGTAGACGAAGGGGCGCTGGTATTCGACGCTGGCCACCGCCAGGTAGCGTCCGGCCACCACCTGGGTGTCGAGCTTCACCGCGCCGATGGTGCGATAGCCATAGCCGCGCACCGAGGTGTCGCCGCCGGTGAGGAAATTGAGCGTCGACGGTATCTCGGCCCGGTCCGAGGCATTGACCGCGCCGGCCTCTGCGCGCAGCTGGATGCGCGCGGTGCGCGACCGGGTCTTGTCCTCGTTCTCGACCCGTCCCGCCGGGATGAAGCCGGTCCAGCGCACGTAGGTGCGGGTGAAGGGAAGGCGGTCGCCGGTGAGCGTGTAGCCGGCACCCAGTTCGAGGGCCACGCCCTGGCCGCTGCTCGGCGCCGCGTTGCTGTCGAAGTAGCGCCCGGTCCAGCCCCAGTTCATGCTCAGCGCCGAAGCCGAGGGCGGCGGGTTGAAGCCGTGGTTCTCGGCGTAGTCGTATTGCAGGAAGACGCTGCGGTCGATGTGGCTCCCGGCCTGGCTGCGCCCGCCGCGCAGCCGGCCGCTGTCGACCGTGTAGCTGCCCGAGATTTCGCTCTTGAGCAGCGCCGACGTGAAGGAGCGCCAGCCATCGTCGCCCGGCACCGCGGTCCAGTCGGTGCCCAGCGATTGGGCGTCCTTGTCGATCGAGAGCTTCGATACCGAGCGCCAGCCCAGGAACGGCAGCTCGTTGTGCGAATGGTCGATCGACAGCCGGGCCCCGCTGTCGGTGGTGAAGCCGACGCCGAGCACCACCTTCTGCAGCGGCGCCTCGCGCACCTGGGCCACCACCGCGGCCGCCTGCGGGTCGTCGCCGCGGGTGTCCAGGGTCAGGAAGACCGAATCGAAATAGCCGCTGCTGGCCAGCCGCTGCTGGGCATCGAGCAATTGCTGCTGGTCGTAGTCGGCGCCGGTCGGCACCCGCGCGATGCGGCGGATCATGTCCCAGCCATAGCGCTCATTGCCATGGACCACCAGCGGCCCGAAGCGATAGGCCGGCCCCGAGGCGTAGCTGATGCTGAGGCTGGCCCGGCTGGTGTCGGCATCGATGTTGGCCTGGCTGCTCAGGATGCTGCTGGTCGGGTAACGCGTGGCCGCCATGTTGCGCAAGGCTGCCGCCTTGGCGTTGTCCCAGGCCTGCTGGTTGAAGGGCTGGCCCTCGCGCAGCGTCCAGCCGTTGCGGATCGCATCGCGCCGGGTGCTGGAGCTCTCGTCGGTGATCGGGCCGCTGAAGTCGATCTGCACATTGCCGATGCGGGTGATCTCGCCCGGCTCGACGGTGATGCTGACCTCGCGCGGCGCCTTGGCGCCAGGCGTCTCCTTCAGCTCGAGCGTGAGAGTGGGCGTGAAGTAGCCGATGGTGCCCAGCAGCTCGCGCGCGTTGCCCTCGGCCGCCACCATCAGGCGCGAGATCTCGATCGGGCCGAGGTCGTCGAGGCTGCGGTAGCGCTGGATCTCGAGGTGGCGGACCAGGTAGTCGCGCACCGCATCCGGCGCATGCACCTCGACCGTGAAGGCATCGCCGGTGGTCGGGTGACTGGCGCCGGTGATGGGCTGGTCGGCGGTCGTGTCCGGCTCTGCGGCTTCCTTGGCCGGCAACAGGCTGCAGCCTGACAGGGCAAGGAGCGCCGCAAAAAGAAGCGCCGGCCAATATGCCGGCGCCAGCAATCGGACCGCCCTGAACATGCGGGGATTCTGACAGCATGCATGGCCGCTTCCGGCAGCGGCCAGGGACGCCCGCCTCAACCCGCGGCCACCTTCGCCCGCAAGCGGGCCTGCCGCCCCGGCCTCAACGGTTCATGAAATTGCGCGCCATCGTCCAGAGCACCGGCGGAGTCACCATCCGCGCGATCGCTTTCAGCTGGTCGATGCGGTGCTTGCGCATGAACACCGTTCCGGCCTCGACGCCGTGCTGCATGCCGGCCAGCGGGCTGGTGTAGTAGTAGGCCGCGACCGAGCGGCGGGGCCGGTCGTCGGGCGCCTTCAGCGGCTGGGTGTGGCCGTGGTAGCTGGCTGGCCCGTGCGGCAGCAGGATGGTGCGGCCGAACTCCGGCTGCACCATCGCCTCGCAGCGATCGGCCTTCTTGTCCCACAGCTCCAGCGCCGAACCCCACTCGGGCTGCCAGCCCTTGTTGAGGTAGGTGATGAAGACCATCTCGTTCTTCAGGCCCAGGATCGGATGCCGGTTGAAATCGCGATGCACCGCGAAGCGCGCCCCGGTCTGGCTCTCGTGCAGGCCGCCGCCCCAGAGCTTGGGGTCGGTCAGCAGGTAGGGCACGCCGATCAGCGACGACAGCCAGTCGGTGAACCAGCCCGCGCTCACGGTGTCGAAATACACCTGCGTCGCCGGGCCCATGCCCAGCTCGGAAGTGGACCTGCGCACCGCCTCGTACTTGCTCTTGACGTCGAACCATCCGCTGCGCGGATGGGTGTCGAATTCCTCGACCACCAGCTCGAGCAGCTTCGGATTGAAGATCCCGTCGATCACCAGGTGCGGGAAGGGCTTGGCCTCCACCAGCCGGGCATGCAGCTGCTCGCGCCGCTCGGGCGTGAACAGCGAGCGGTCGACCAGCTCGGCCACCGGCAGGCGCACGCCGCGGATGAGGACGGAATCCATGTTCGCATCGGGCACGGCGGACAGCTGTGGCGCGAATTCGGGTACGGAGGCTAGCAACGCAGACATACGCACATCCTCGGAGATTCTTTGACGTTCAGGACTGAAGGATCATGAATCCTTAAGTGTTAACTGTAACGTAAAGAATCAACATCCGACGAAAACTTTCGCGTTTGTCCCACGTTAGCCCGACGCCAGATCGGTGTATTAGCGCGAACGGCCTAGGCTACTTGGACAGAAGCCGCATCGCGTCTTCGAGCCCGCGGAGTGTGAGCGGATACATACGGTGCGAAACCAGTTGCTGGATCACGGCGATGCTTTGCCGGTATTGCCACACGCCCTGCGGCTCGGGATTGATCCAGGCGAACTTCGGAAAGGCATGGGTGAGCCGCTGCATCCACTCGGCGCCCGATTCCTCGTTGTTGTATTCGACGCTGCCGCCGGGCTGCAGGATCTCGTAGGGGCTCATCGTCGCGTCGCCGACGAAGATCAGCTTGTAGTCCTTGTTGTACTTGCGAATGATGTCGACGGTCGCGAACTTCTCCGAGAAGCGGCGCCGGTTGTTCTTCCACATGAAGTCGTAGACGCAGTTGTGGAAGTAGTAGAACTCCAGGTGCTTGAACTCGGTCTTGACCGCCGAGAACAGCTCCTCGACCCGCTGGATGTGCTCGTCCATCGTGCCGCCCACATCCATCAGCAGCAGCACCTTGACGTTGTTGTGGCGCTCGGGCCGCATCTTGATGTCGAGGTAGCCGGCGTTGGCCGCGGTCGAGTGGATGGTGTCGTCGAGGTCGAGCTCTTCGTCATGCCCCTCGCGCGCGAACTTGCGCAGCCGCCTGAGCGCGATCTTGATGTTGCGCGTGCCGAGTTCCTGGCTGTCGTCGTAGTCCTTGTAGGCGCGCTGGTCCCAGACCTTGACCGCGCTGCGGTTCTTGCCGGCGCCGCCGATGCGCACGCCCTGCGGGTTGTAGCCGCCATTGCCGAAGGGCGAGGTGCCGCCGGTGCCGATCCACTTGCTGCCGCCCTCGTGGCGCTCCTTCTGCTCCTCGAAGCGCTTCTTGAGCGTCTCCATGAGCTCGTCCCAGCCCATCTTCTCGATCTTGGCCTTCTCTTCGGCGGTGAACTCGCGCTCCAGGGTCTTGCGCAGCCAGTCGAGCGGCACTTCCTTGGTGAAGTCGGCCAGCATCTCGACGCCCTTGAAGTAGGCGGCGAAGGCGCGGTCGAACTTGTCGTAGTGCTTCTCGTCCTTCACCAGCGCGGTGCGCGACAGGTAGTAGAAGTCGTCGAGGCCGTAGGCGCCATCGGAGTTGGGCCCGACGACGTCGGCCTGCAGCGCCTCGAGCAGCGTCAGGTATTCCTTGACCGAGACCGGCAGCTTGGCCGAGCGCAGGGTATAGAAGAAGTCGATCAGCATGGCGAATCACTCCTTGGAGGAGGCGGGCGTGCGGGGCTTGTCGAGCAGGTAGAGCAACTGCGCCTTTACCTCGGGCCATTCGTCCGAGCGCAGGCTGTACATCACGGTGTCGCGGATGGTGCCGTCGCGGCGCGGCGCATGGCCGCGGATCACGCCGTCCTTGCGTGCGCCGAGCCGCTCGATCGCCTGCTGCGAGGCGTGGTTGAAATTGTCGGTGCGCCAGCCCACCACATGGCAACCGAGCGTCTCGAAGGCATGCGTCAGCATCAGCAGCTTGCAAGTGGTGTTGACGTGAGTGCGCTGGCAGCGCTTGGCATACCAGGTGTAGCCGATCTCGACGCGCTTCACCGCCGGCAGGACGTCGTGGAAGCTGGTGCTGCCGAGCACCGTGTCGGTGGCCTCGTCGGTGACGGCGAAGGCGAAGCGGTTGCCGGCCTCGCGCATCGCCAGCGCACTCTCGATGTAGCTGCGGGTGTCCTGCGGCTCGGGCACCGAGGTGACGCGGATCTTCCAGAGCTCGCCGTCGGCGGCAGCGGCGCGCAGGCCGTCCTCGTGCGAGAGGGCGAGCGGCACCAGCGCCACGCCGCGCGCCTTGAGCGTCACCGGTTCGACAAAGGCCATCGGTCAGATCCTCGGATTGCCGTGTTTGCGTATGTACCAGGCCCGCGCCAGCTGTGCGCCGCCGCCGGCACCCAGCCCCATCAGCAGCATGCCGAAGATGGCGGGGTAGCTCCAGCCGCCGGGGCCGAAGGCATCCAGGCCGAGCGCCAGGCCGAGCCAGCGGCCGAGCAGGCCGCCGACGACGAACAACGCAGCCTGCGCCACGCCGAGCAGGAGCAGCAGGCGCGCCGGATGCCGGCCGGCGGTCATCGGTTGTTGCGTTGCATGAAGACGAGCTTCTCGAACAGGGTCACGTCCTGTTCGTTCTTGAGAAGCGCGCCGACCAGCGGCGGCACGGCGACCTTGTCGTCCTTGCTCTGCAATGCCTCGAGCGGGATGTCCTCGGCCACCAGCAGCTTCAGCCAGTCGAGCAGTTCGGAGGTCGAGGGCTTCTTCTTGATGCCGGGCAGGTTGCGCACGTCATAGAAGGTCTTCATGGCGGCGGTCAGCAACTCTTGCTTGAGGCCGGGGAAGTGCACCGCGACGATGCTCTTCATGGTCTCGGCGTCGGGGAACTTGATGTAATGGAAGAAGCAGCGGCGCAGGAAGGCGTCGGGCAGCTCCTTCTCGTTGTTCGAGGTGATGAAGACCACCGGGCGATGCTTGGCGCGGATCAGCTCGCGGGTCTCGTAGCAGTAGAACTCCATGCGGTCGATCTCGCGCAGCAGGTCGTTCGGGAATTCGATGTCGGCCTTGTCGATCTCGTCGATCAAAAGCGCCACCGGCTCGTCGGAGGTGAAGGCCTGCCACAGCACGCCCTTGACGATGTAGTTGTGGATGTCCTTGACCCGCTCTCCGCCGTCGACGTCCTTCAGCTGCGAGTCGCGCAGCCGGCTCACCGCGTCGTATTCGTAGAGGCCCTGCTGCGCCTTGGTGGTCGACTTGATGTGCCACTGCAGGAGCGGCAGCCCGAGCGACTGGGCCACTTCCTCGGCCAGCATCGTCTTGCCGGTGCCGGGCTCGCCCTTGACCAGCAACGGGCGCTTGAGCGTGATGGCGGCATTGACCGCGAGCATCAGGTCCTGGGTGGCGACGTAGTTGTCTGAACCCTTGAATTTCATGGATGACATTGGGCAGGGAGGAGGGCGGGGTGGTTGAAAGAAGACACCGATCGGGCTGCGTTGCGTGGCACCGCGTGCATCACGCCGGATCCTTGCAGGACCCCTGCATATAATCGAATGTTGCTCAGAAAAACCGTATCTCCACGAGATTGTGCGCGCAAAATGAACAAGTTGTTGTCCACGCTGTTTGCCCTTGCTGTCGCTTGCGTGACGGTGTCGGCCCAGGCCCAGAAGATCACCGGCAATGCCGAAGCCGGCTCCAAGAAGGTCGCGATGTGCATGGGCTGCCACGGCATCATCGGCTACCAGGCGACCTTTCCCGAGGTCTACAAGGTCCCGATGATCGCCGGCCAGAGCGCCAGCTACATCAGCGCCGCGCTCACCGAATACCAGCAGGGCGACCGCAAGCATCCGACCATGCATGCCATCGCCGCCTCGCTCACTGAACAGGACATCGCCGACCTGGCCGCCTACTACAGCCAGCTGGGCCTGAAGGAAGGCGATGCACCCCCCGGAGCCGCGCCGGCGCCCAGCGCCGCGATCCAGGCGCTGATCTCGCGCGACCAGGACAACGCCTGCACCAAGTGCCATGGCGCCAACTTCAACACCCCCAACGATGGCAGCGTGCCGAAGCTCGCCGGCCAGCATCCGGACTACCTGTTCGCGGCGCTCAAGTCGTACAAGGTGCAGAACCAGCCCACGCACGGCCGCAACAACGCGGTGATGGGCGGCCAGGCCAAGAAGTACAGCAATGCCGAACTGAAGGAACTGGCCAGCTACATCAGCACGCTGCCCGGCGACGTCAAGACCGTGCCGGAAGCGCGTTTCCATACTGAAAAGTAGTGCCCGGCGGCGGCGCGGGCCCCAGGCTCTTCACGCGCTTCGACCACAGGCCCGCCTTGCGCGGGCCTTTTGCTTCTGACTGCGGCTTCTCAATCCCGTGTGGCGCGGCGCTGCACGCAGGCGACGTAGGCCTCGCCGTCGGGCGGGCGGCCGGCGCGCTGGCTCTCCCACATCATCTGGCCCAGGCACTCCATCGCCTCGTGGTGGGCATCGAGCAGTGAATCGCGCCGGGCGGCCAGCAACTCGACCGCCTGGCGAATGCCGCGCGGCTGGTCGATGGAGCATTGCTCGCTGATCGACAGGTGCATCGACAGGTGCAGGAAGGGGTTCTCGCGGCCGTCGGCGCCATCGTAGATGCGGGCCACCGCGGCGTCGGCGTCGCGCAGCTCGTCGTGGTATTCGGGATGCTCGTCGATCCATCGGCTGGCGATGATCTCGAGGGCCTCCATCGGCTCGGCGCGGCGGCTCTTGGCGAAGACCGCGCAGAAGAAGCGGCGGACTTCCTCTTGGGTGGGATTGAACATCGGGCGAGATTAGCACCGGCATCGGCCGGCCAGCAGGCGCGCGCGGCAGCGCGGGCAGAATGCGGCCTGCCCGCATTCACCTCGAACTTTCCGGAGCCGGCATGAAGCCACCCGCCATGCACACCCTGCCCCACGGCCGTCGCCTGCTGATGTGGATGCTGCTGATCGGGGCGATCGCGGCAGTGATCTGGGGGGTGGTGCACTTCGTGAGCCCGGCGCCGCCGCGCTCGCTGGTCATGAGCACCGGCGTGGTCGACGGCGCCTACCATCGCTTCGGCCTGCGCTACCAGGAGATCCTGCGCGCCAACGGCATCCGGCTCGACCTGCAGCCTTCGAGCGGCGGCGTCGAGAACCTGCAGCGGCTCAATACCGGCGCGGCCTCGGTGGCCTTCGTGCAGGGCGGCACCGGGCTGCTGGCGACCGATCCGGATGCCGATCCCGATTCGACGCCGCTGCGCTCGCTGGCCACCGTTGCCTTCGAGCCGGTGTGGATCTTCAGCCACTCGCTGGACCTGTCGAAGGGACTCGGCGCGCTGGCCGGCAAGCGGGTGGCGGTCGGCGTGCCGGGCAGCGGCAACTACCAGGTGGCCGTGCAATTGCTCAAGGACTACGGCGTCGGCCCCGAGAACGGCACGACGCTGGTGAGCGAAGGCGGCCTGGCCGTGGTGGACTTGCTGGCCAGCCACCAGATCGACGCCGCGATCGTCATCGCCGCGCCCCAGGCGCCGGCGGTGCAGAAGCTTCTCGCGGACGCCTCGATGCGCCTGGCTTCGCTCGACCAGGTCGAGGGGCTGGCGCGGCGCTTTCCCTATTTCCAGCCGGTGGTGCTGAAGCGCGGCTCGGTCGATCCGCGGCGCGACCTGCCGCCGCACGACATCGAGCTGCTGGCCACCACCGCCAACCTCGTGGTGCGCGACGAGCTGCATCCGGCGCTAGCCTACCTGCTGCTCGAGGCGGCCCTGGAAGTGCATCGGCCGGCCACGCTGATCAATCGCCCGGGCGAGTTCCCGTCGCAGGTCGGGACCGACTTCCCGCTGTCGAGCGAGTCGGAGCGCTTCTTCAAGACCGGGCGGCCCTTCCTGCAGAACTACCTGCCGTTCTGGGCCGCGAACTTCGTCCAGCGGCTGCTGCTGGTGCTGGTGCCGCTGGCCGCCATCGTCTTCCCGCTGCTGCGCGTGCTGCCCGAGGTGATCTCATGGCGGCGCCAGAGCCGGCTCTATCGGCGCTACGGCGAGCTGAAGTTCCTAGAGCAGGACCTGGCTTCGCGCACCCTGACACCCGAAGAGCGGCAGGAAGCGCGGGCCCGGCTCGACCACATCGAGGACGAGATCATCCACACCAAGTTCCCGCTCGACTTCACCGATCGGGTCTACACGCTGCGCCAGCACGTGGAGTTCGTGCGTGCGCAGTTGGCGCGGCAAGGGCAGCCGGCCGATGCGGCCGGCGCGTCGGGCGCTCCTGGCGCGGCCGCCTGAGCCGGCGCGCCGCACGCGCGCCGGCACCCGGGCCCGCGGCGCCGGCGGGTTTATCCTTGCGCCTCTCGACGAATCCACTGGCTTCTCACACGGGACGACTACCCATGATCGACAAGATCGCGCCCTCGATCGCCGACGCGCTGGAAGGCATCCAGGACGGCGCCACGGTGCTCATCGGCGGCTTCGGCACCGCCGGCATTCCCAACGAACTGATCGACGGCCTGATCGCGCAAGGCGCGCGCGATCTGACCATCGTCAACAACAACGCCGGCAACGGCGAGACCGGCCTGGCCGCGCTGCTGGCCACCGGCAGGGTGCGCAAGGTGATCTGCAGCTTTCCGCGCCAGGCCGACAGCCAGGTCTTCGACGGCCTCTATCGCGCCGGCAAGCTGGAGCTCGAACTGGTGCCGCAAGGCAACCTGGCCGAGCGCCTGCGCGCCGCCGGTGCCGGCATCGGCGCCTTCTTCTGCCCGACCGGCTACGGCACCGAGCTGGCGGGCGATCGCGAGACCCGTGTCATCGACGGCAAGGCCTACGTCCTCGAATACCCGATCCGCGGCGACGTGGCGCTGATCAAGGCCGAGCAGGGCGACCGCTGGGGCAACCTGGTCTATCGCAAGGCCGCGCGCAACTTCGGCCCGGTGATGGCGATGGCGGCGAAGCGCACCGTCGCGACGGTGCACGAGATCGTCGAGCTGGGCCGCATGGACCCCGAAGCGATCGTCACGCCCGGCATCTTCGTCAGCCGCATCGTCAAGGTCGAGCGAGTCGCCACGCAGGCCGGCGGCTTCAGGAAGGCGGCATGACCATGACCACCACCTACCAGCGCCGCACCAAGGACCAGCTCGCCGCGCGCGTCGCCCAGGACATCTTCGACGGCGCGGTCGTCAACCTGGGCATCGGCCAGCCCACGCTGGTCGCCAACCACCTGCCGGCCGGCCGCGAGGTCATCCTGCACAGCGAGAACGGCATCCTCGGCATGGGCCCGGCTCCGGCCGAGGGCCTCGAGGACTACGACCTGATCAACGCCGGCAAGCAGCCGGTCACGCTGCTCGCGGGCGGCGCCTTCTTCCACCATGCCGACAGCTTCGCGATGATGCGCGGCGGCCACCTGGACATCTGCGTGCTCGGCGCCTTCCAGGTCTCGGCCACCGGCGACCTGGCCAACTGGAGCACCGGAGAGCCCGGCGCCATCCCGGCGGTCGGCGGCGCGATGGACCTGGCGGTCGGCGCGAAGCAGACCTGGGTGATGATGGATCTGCTGACCAAGAAGGGCGAGAGCAAGGTGGTCGCGCAATGCAGCTACCCGTTGACCGGACTTGGATGCGTCAAGCGCATCTACAGCGATCTCGCCACGCTCGAATGCACGCCCGCGGGCCTGCGGCTGGTCGACAGCGTCGAAGGCCTGGCGCGTGCCGAACTCGAAAGACTGATCGGCCTGCCGATCGCCAACTGAACCACTTCCCGGGAGACCACTCATGAGCCAATCACAAGCCTTCATCTGCGACGCGGTTCGCACCCCCTTCGGCCGCTACGGCGGATCGCTTTCCAGCGTGCGCACCGACGACCTCGGCGCGGTGCCGATCCGGGCGCTGATGGCGCGCAACAAGGAGGTCGACTGGCAGGCGGTCAGCGACGTGCTGTATGGCTGCGCCAACCAGGCCGGCGAGGACAACCGCAACGTGGCGCGCATGTCGGCGCTGCTGGCGGGCCTGCCGATCGAGGTGGCCGGCGCCACCATCAACCGCCTGTGCGGCTCGGGCCTCGATGCGGTGGGCAGCGCCGCGCGCGCGATCCGCGCCGGCGAGGCCGGCCTGATGATCGCCGGCGGCGTCGAGAGCATGAGCCGCGCGCCATTCGTGATGCCGAAGGCCGAGAGCGCCTTCAGCCGCGCCAATGCGGTCTACGACACCACCATCGGCTGGCGCTTCGTCAACAAGCTGATGAAGCAGCAATACGGCGTCGACTCGATGCCCGAGACGGCCGAGAACGTGGCCGTCGAATTCAGGATCGAGCGCGAGGCGCAGGACCGCATGGCGCTGGCATCGCAGCAGCGCGCGGTGGCGGCGCAGAAATCGGGCTTCTTCGATGCCGAGATCGTGCCGGTCAGCGTGGCGCAGAAGAAGGGCGATCCGATCGTCGTCGACAAGGACGAGCATCCGCGCGAGACCAGCCTCGAATCGCTGGCCAGGCTCAAGGGCGTGGTGAAGCCCGATGGCACCGTGACCGCCGGCAACGCCAGCGGCGTCAACGACGGCGCCGCCGCGCTACTGCTGGCCGATGAAGCCAGCGCTGCCAAGTACGGCCTGACACCGCGCGCCCGGGTGGTCGGCATGGCGACCGCCGGCGTGGCGCCGCGCATCATGGGCATCGGCCCGGCACCGGCCACGCAGAAGGTGCTGCAACTCACCGGCCTCAAGCTCGAGCAGATCGACGTGATCGAGTTGAACGAGGCCTTTGCCGCGCAGGGCCTGGCGGTGCTGCGCACCCTGGGTCTGAAAGACGACGACGCGCGGGTCAACATCAACGGCGGCGCGATCGCGCTGGGCCATCCGCTGGGCGCCAGCGGCGCGCGGCTCGCCACGACGGCGATCAACCAGCTGCACAAGGGCAAGGGCCGCTATGCGCTGTGCACGATGTGCATCGGCGTCGGCCAGGGCATCGCGCTGGTTCTCGAGCGGGTCTGATCAGGGCGCGGCGCCGCGCCAGGCCAGCATCGCGGCGGCCAGGTCCTCGAGGGCATTGCCCACCGCCTTGAATACGGTGCGCTCGGCTGCGTTGCGGCGGCCCGCGCGCTCGCCACGGCAGAGTCCGGCCAGGGTGGCCTCGATGGCGTCGGCGCGCAGCGTGCCGGCCGCGATCGCATCCAGCAGGTCGCCCGACTTGAGCACTGCCTCGTCGGTGTCGACGAAGACCCGTGCGCCAGAGAAGCAGGCCGCATCGGCTTCGCGCATGGCCGGGGTGAAGCTGCCGATCAGGTCCAGGTGCGAGCCGGGCCCGAGCCAGCGGCCCTCGACCAGCGGTGCGGTCGCCAGCGTGGCGCAGCTCACGATGTCGGCGCCGGCCACTGCCGCTGCCAGGTCGTCGACCGCCCGGGCCTTCCAGCCGGCACGCCGCCATTCGTCGGCCAGCGCCTCGGCGCCCGCCGGGCGGTGGTTCCAGACCAGCAGTTCGCGGATCGGGCGCAGACATGCATGGGCTTCGGGCAGCAGCCGCGCGATGCGTCCGCTGCCGAGCACCAGCAGCGTGGCCGCATCCTCGCGGGCCAGCAGCGAGGCGCCGAGGGCCGACGCGGCCGCGGTGCGACGCGCGGTGATCTCGTTGCCGTCGAGGTGGGCCAGCGGCACGCCGGTGTGGGCGTCGTACAGCACATAGCTGGCATGCAGGCCGGGCAGGCCGCGCGCGCCGTTGCCCGGGTAGATGTTGATGGTCTTGATGCCGAGGAAGCCGGCCTCGCTCCAGGCCGGCATGATCAGCACAGTGCCGCGGTCGTCACCGGCCTGGACCGCATGCACGTGGCGCGGCGGCACCGTGGCCTCGCCGGCGAAGGCCTCGCGCAGGGCCGGGATCAGTTCACGGAAAGGCAGCAGTGCGCGGGTGCGTTCGGCATCGAGGACCTGCATGCTTCGTGGGCTCAGGAGGCGCCGCGAGCGCGGGTCTTGTGGCCCTCGGTGGCCGCCGGCGCGCCCGGCTGGTAGATCTTTTGCAGCAGGCGCAGCAGGGTTTCATGCTCGCGCGGCGTGAGCCGGTTGCTGGCATCGGCCTCGAGCTGGATCACCGTCTGCTCGGCCTGCTGCACCAGCGTCTCGCCGGCCGGCGTGAGGTAGAGGCCGATGGCACGCCCGTCATGCGGATGCGGCCGCCGTTCGATCAGGCCGCGCGCCTCCACCGTGGCGATCAGGCTCACCAGGTTGGGCGGCAGGATGTCCAGCGTGGTGCACAGCTGGCGCGAGGTCGCGCCCGGGTTGTGTGCGAGCAGCGACAGCACCGAGAAGTCGACCTGCTTCAGGTCGAAGACCGCCATGCGCTCGGCGAAGACCTGGCTCACGACCAGCCAGGCGCGGCGCGCGTTGTAGCCGACCAGGGTCTCCAGCACCCGGGTGTCGAGTTGGTCGCTGCGCGTTGCGCCCGGCTGAGCGGCGCTGGTCGTGGTTTTCTTTCTTGAGGTCGCCATGGGGCTAGCCTAACCGGATGTGGGACCGGTGGCGGCGGGCCTCATGCCGATGATGGCTGGCGCATCGTCACCGCCTCGCAGGCCCGCTTGACGATGCCCAGCCGCATCTCGAATTCCGGAAGGATCCAGCGCTGGAAGGCGGCCGCCGGACCCGACCAGCGTGCATCGGCCGAGTCGGCCGGCATGGCGCGGTCGATGAGCGCCCAGGCCCAGGCCAGCAGGGCCAGCATCACCAACCGCAGGTAGTCGTCCGCCAGTTCGTAGGGCAGGGCTGCATCGGCCTGGGCCGCCATCACGATCGTGGTCGTGAGGTAGCGCAGCTGGGCCAGCCGGCGCTGCACGTCGGCATCGATGTCGCGGGCGGCTTCCAGCTCGTCGCGCAGCGACACCAGAAGCGCCGACATCGCGCTGCCGCCGTCGGGGATCACCTTGCGCACCAGCAGGTCGATGGCCTGGATCTCGTTGGTGCCCTCGTAGATCATGGTCACCCGGGCATCGCGCACGATCTGCTCTATGCCCCATTCGCGCACGTAGCCGTGGCCGCCGAAGACCTGCAGGCAGGCGCTCGCGCCATCGAAGGCCTGCTGCGTGCAGGCGGCCTTGAGCACCGGCGTGACCAGCGCGCACCAGCGCTGCGCCTGCTCGCGCGCATTGGGCTCGGTCTCGTGGCGTGCCCGGTCGAGCTGCACTGCGGTGCGATAGGCGATGACCCGGGCGCCATCGATCCAGGCGCGCTGCGTGTGGAGGATGCGGCGCACCGCCGGATGCTCGCCGATCAGGTCGGTGGCTTCGGCGCCGCGGCTGGCCGGCGCCGGGCCCGGTGCGCGCATCTGGCGCCGTTCGCGTGCATAGGCATCGGCCTTCTGCCAGGCGGCATCGAGCAGGCCGACACCCTGCAGCGCCACATGCAGCCTTGCCGAGTTCATCATCACGAACATCGCGGCGAGTCCGCGTCCGGGCTCGCCGATCAGCCAGCCGGTGGCATCGTCGAAGCGCATCGCGCAGGTCGGGCTGCCGTGCAGGCCCATCTTTTCCTCGATGCGATCGCAGTGCACCGCATTGCGCGTGCCGTCCTGCAGCAGCTTGGGCACCAGCGCCAGCGACAGGCCCTTGGGCCCGGCCGGCGCGTCGGGCAGGCGGCACAGCACCAGGTGCACGATGTTGTCGCTGAGGTCGTGCTCGCCGCCCGAGATGAAGATCTTGCTGCCCGTGACACCGAAGCTGCCATCGGCCCGCGCCAGCGCGCGCGTTCGCGCCTGGCCGAGGTCGCTGCCGGCATGGGCTTCGGTGAGGCACATGGTGGCGAGCCATTCGCCGCTCGCGAGCTTGGGCAGATAGAGCTGCCGCAATGCCTCGTCGCCATGGTGCCGGATGCAGTCATAGGCGCCATGCAGCAGGCCCGGCGCCATCGTGAAACCGTGGTTCGCGGCGGAGAGCCATTCGAAGAGCACGGCCTCGAAGACGTTGGGCAGGCCCTGTCCGCCGTCCTCGGGCGCGGCCGTGAGCGCTGGCCAGCCGGCATCGACGAAGGCGCGGTAGGCCTCGCGAAAGCCCGGCGGCATGCGCACCTCGCCGTCTTTCCATTGGCAGCCGCTGGCATCGCCGACGGCGTTGAGCGGTGCGACCGCCTCGGCCACGAAGCGTCCGGCCTGCGCGAGCAGCTCGGCCTGCAGGGCGTCGTCGACTTCGGCGAAGGGCGCGAGCGCGCGCAGCCGCGGCATGGCGCCGAGCACCGTGTCCAGGATGAAGTGGGTGTCTTCGGGGCGTGGCTGGTAGTTCATCGGCAGGACCGGTTCAGCTGCGCGCGGCGCCCAGGTAGGTGTCGATCACGCGCGAGTCGCCCGCCAGTTGGCTGGCCGGGCCTTCGGCGCTGACGCTGCCCATCTCGAGCACATAGCCGTGGTCCGCCACCTCGAGCGCGGCGCGCGCGTTCTGCTCGACCAGCAGGATGGTCACGCCGGTCGCGCGCAGCGCGCTCACCGTGCGGAAGATCTCCTGCACCACCAGCGGCGCCAGGCCCAGGCTGGGCTCGTCGAGCATCAGCAGGGTGGGGCGCGACATCAGCGCGCGCCCGACCGCCAGCATCTGCCGTTCGCCGCCCGACAAGGTGCCGGCCGCCTGCTTGCGGCGCTCCTTCAGGCGCGGGAAGAGGGTGTAGACCTGTTCGATCTGCTCGCGCCACTCGCGGTTTCGCAGGCGCACCTGGCGGAAGGCGCCCAGCACCAGGTTGTCCTCGACCGGCATGGTGCCGAAGAGCTCGCGCTTCTCGGGCACCAGCGCGATGCCCAGCATCACCCGCTCCTCCAGCGACAGGCCGGCGATCGGCAAGCCGCGGAACTCGATGCCGCCCTTCGCGGGCAGCACGCCCATCAAGGCGTTGAGCAGCGTCGACTTGCCGGCGCCGTTGGGGCCGATGACCGTGACGACGCTGCCCTCGCCGGCCTCCAGGTCGATGCCGTGCAGCACCTCGGCGCGGCCGTAGCCGGCGCGCAGGTCCTTGATTCGCAGGAGCGGTGTCGTCATGTTTCAGTGTTCCGTGCCTAGATAGGCCGCGCGTACCTTCGGGCTCTGCTGCACTTCGGCGGGCGTGCCCTCCATCAGGTGCGTGCCGAACTCCATCACCACGATGTGATCGCAGATGTCCATCACCAGTCCCATGTCGTGCTCGACCAGCAGGATGCTCATGCCGGTGGCGCGCAGGTCGCGCAGCACTTCGGCCAGCGCTTGCTTCTCCTTGTGGCGCAGGCCCGCGGCGGGCTCGTCGAGCAGCAACAGGGCAGGATCGGCGCACAGCGCACGGGCGATCTCCAGCAGGCGCTGCTGGCCCATCGCCAGGTTGCCGGCGGTCTCGTGCAGCAGGTCGCCCATGCCGACGCGCTGCAGCTGGCGCTCGGCCTCGCGAAGCAACTGGCGCTCCTCGGCGCGGTCGCTGCGCAGCATCGCGGCGATCGGTCCCCTGCGGCCGCGCAGGTGCGCGCCCAGCGCGACGTTCTCGAGCACCGTCATGTCGGCCACCATCTTCACGTGCTGGAAGGTGCGCGCCACGCCGCGCTCGGCGATCCTTCGCGAGGGCAGGCCGCCGATCTGCTCGCCGCGGAAGCGCACCGCGCCGCCCGACAGGCCCAGCACGCCGGTGATCAGGTTGAAGGTGGTCGACTTGCCGGCGCCGTTGGGCCCGATCAGCCCGACGATCTGGCCGGCGCGGGTCTGGAAGCTGATGTCGTTGACCGCCACCAGCCCGCCGAAGGTCTTTCGGATCGCCTGCACGTCGAGCACGACCTCGCCGGCGGCGGGCTTGGCCCGTGCCGGCAGCTCTGCCGCGTCGCGCCAGTCGACCGCGCGCTGCGGCCGCGGCAGCCGGCGGTCGACGAAGGCCCAGAGCCCGTCGGGCAGGTACTTCAGCACCAGCACGATCATGATCCCGAAGACGATCAGCTCGTAGCTGCCGCTGGTGCCGATCAGCTTGGGCAGCAGCACCTGAAGCTGGTCCTCCAGCAGCTTGACGACGCCCGAGCCGGCGATCGCGCCCCACACGTGCGCGGCGCCGCCCAGCACCGCCATGAACAGGTATTCGATGCCCATGCGGATGCCGAAGGGCGATGGGTTGACCGTGCGCTGGAAGTGCGCAAACAGCCAGCCCGAGACCGAAGCCAGCAGCGCCGCGAAGACGAAGATGCCGATCTTGTGGCGCAGCGTGTCCACGCCCATCGCCTCGGCCATCTGCGAGCCGCCGGCCAGCGCGCGGATGGCGCGGCCGCTGCGGGAATCGAGCAGGCGGATCACGGCGAAGCAGCCGACGAGCGACAGCGTCCAGGCGATCGCATAGAAGATGCGCTGCTGCCCGACCTCGATGCCGAAGAGGGTCAGCCCCTTGACGCCGAGGATGCCGTCGTACTTGCCCAGGCCATCGAGGTTGCCCATCAGGAAGTAGAGCGACAGCGCCCAGGCGATGGTGGCCAAGGGCAGGTAGTGGCCCGACATGCGCAGCGTGATGCCGCCGATGATCGCGGCGCTGATGCCGGTGAGCGCCAGGCCGATGAAAAGGGTGATCCAGGGCGAGAGCCCGTAGTTCACCGTGAGGAAGGCGGTGGTGTAGGCGCCGATGCCGACGAAGGCCGCCTGCCCGAAGGAGGTCAGCCGGCCGACGCCGGTCAGCAGCACCAGCCCGAGCACCGGCAGCGTGTAGATGCCGATGTAGTTGAGCTGGATGATCCAGAAGTCGGGCAGCGGCAAGAGCGGCAGCGCGACCAGCACCGCGACCAGCAGCCACGGGCCCCAGCTGCGCAGGCGGCTGGCCGGTGAAGGTGCCGGCACCTCGGTATTCAGCAAGGCTTCCATCTCAATGTTCTTCATCAGAGTGGCCACTTGATATGGAGCGCCACAGCAGCACCGGCAGGATGATTGTGAACACGATCACCTCCTTGAAGGAGCTGGCCCAGAACGAACCGAAGGACTCGATCACGCCCACGCCCAGCGCACCGACCAGCGCGCCCGGGTAACTGGCCAGCCCGCCGATCACGCCGGCAACGAAGCCCTTCAAGCCGATCAGGAATCCCGAGTCGTAGAAGATCGTCGTGGTCGGCCCGATCAGCAGGCCCGACAGCGCGCCGATCAGCGCCGCCATCGCGAAGGTCAGCTGCCCGGCGGCCATGGTCGAGATGCCCATCAGCCGCGCGCCGAGGCGGTTCACCGCGGTCGCGCGCAGGGCCTTGCCGTAGAGCGAGCGTTCGAAGAACAGCCACAGCAGCACGATCAGCGCGGCCGAGGCCAGGAAGATGATCAGCGCCTGGCCGTTGATGTTGAGCGGCCCCAGCGGAAAACGCTGGTCCCAGAACGAGGGGTTGCGAAAGCCCTCGGCACCGAAGAAGAGCAGGCCCAGGCCGGTCATCGCGAAATGCACGCCGACCGAGACGATCAGCAGCACCAGCGAACTGGCGCCGGCCAGCGACTGGTAGGCCACGCGGTAGACCAGCGGTCCGTAGGCGGTGACGATGCAGATGGTGAGCAGGGCCTGCACCGCCAGCGGCAGGTTGCGCGGCGCGGCCCAGGCCGAGATGGCCGACACCACGGCGGGCACGACGAAGGTGCGCGCCGCTGCGATGAGCCCCGCCGCCGGGTTGCCGCGATGGCGCCAGGTCGAGACGAAGTCCATCGCCGAGGCCACGCCGGCCAGGATCAGCAGCAGCCAGACCGTGCCCGGCACCTTGCCGGTCTGGAAGATCGCCAGCGTCAGCGCGCCATAGGCGACGAATTCGCCCTGCGGGATGAAGATCACCCGGGTGACGGTGAAGACCAGGACGATGCCCACGCCCAGCAGCGCATAGATGGCCCCGTTGGTGAGGCCGTCCAGCGTCAGGATGCTGGCGATCGAGAAATCCATGGTGCTGCTCTTTCCTGGTCTTCGAAGGCGCGGGTGCCCGGCCGGCTTACTGCTCGACCTTGAACTCGCCGTTGACCACCTTGAGCATCACACCCGTCTCGTTGGTGTAGCCCCAGTGGTCGGTCGGAGTCCAGTCGAGCACGCCGTGGGCCAGCACCGTGCGGCCCATGTTCTCCAGCGCATCGCGCAGCGCGGCGCGGAATTCCGGCGTGCCCGGCTTGCCCTTCTTGAGCGCGACCGGAATCGCCTTCTCGAGCACCACCAGCGCATCCGAGCCATGGCCCGCGAACTGGTTGCGCGAGCCCGGGCCGTAGGCCTTCTCGTAGCTGTCGACGAAGGCGATCGCCATCTTCTTGGACGGGTGGCTGTCGGGCAGCTGCTCGGCGATCACCGCCGGGCCCGAGACCACGAAGGTGCCGTCGGCGTCCTTGCCGGCGGTCTTCATCAGGTCGCGCGTGGCGGCGGCATGGGTCTGGTAGATCTTGCCCTTGTAGCCGCGCTCCATGATGGCCTTCTCGGGCATGCCGGCGCCGCTGCCGGAGGCGACGATCAGGATCGCGTCCGGGTTGGCCGAGGTCAGCTTGAGCGCCTGCGCGGTCACGCTGGTGTCGGCCCGCGCGAAGCGCTCGGTGCCGACGATGGTGATGCCGTTCTTGGCCGCCTCGGCAGTGAAGTCCTTGAGCCAGCCTTCGCCGTAGGCATCGGTGTAGCCGAGGAAGCCGACGGTCTTCACGCCCTGCTTCTTCATGTGGTTGACCATCGCGACCGCCATCACCGCGTTCGACTGCGGCAGGCGGAACATCCACTTGTCCTTGCCGGGCGGCAGCACCGCCGGCGCGGTCGAGATCTGCGGCGTGCCGGACTCGGCCGCGATGTCGGCCATCGGGATCGCCACCGGCGTGGCGGTGGAGCCGACCAGCACGTCGACCTTGTCCTCGGTGACCAGGCGCTGGGTGTCCTTGACGCCGGTGGTCGGATCGCTGGCGTCGTCCAGCACGATGACCTTCAAGTTCTCTCCGGCGATGGTCTTCGGCCACAGCGCCACCGCGTTCTTGACCGGGATGCCGAGTCCGGAGGCCGGTCCGGTGAGCGGCTGCACCACGCCGATCGTGATGTCGGCATGCGCCGTGCCCAGCGCCAGCATCGCGACCAGTGCGGCCAGGCTTGTCTTTGCGAACTTCATGTCAATGTCTCCGGGTTGAAAAATCTCTTGTTTGCAGCGTGGACGCAGGCTCAGCGCGGCGCCATGCGCAGTGCGCCGTCGAGGCGGATCACCTCGCCGTTCAGGTGGCCGTTCGTGACGATGTGGCAGGCCAGTTCGGCGAACTCGGAGGGCTTGCCCAGCCGCGGGGGGAAGGGGATCGATGCGCCCAGCGATTGCTGGATCGGCTCGGGCAGGCTCTTCAGCAGCGGCGTCGCGAACAGGCCCGGCGCAATGGTGCACACGCGGATGCCGTGCTGCGCCAGGTCGCGCGCCATCGGCAGCGTCATGCCGACCAGGCCGCCCTTCGATGCGCTGTAGGCCTGCTGGCCCACCTGGCCGTCGAAGGCCGCGACCGAGGCGGTGAAGAGCAGCACGCCACGCTCGCCGCCCTCCAGCGGCTCCAGCTTGGCGCAGCGCGCCGCATAGAGGCGGCTGATGTTGTAGGCGCCGACCAGGTTCACGTTGACCACCCGCACGAAGTCTTCCAGCGGCGCGGCATTGCCGTCCTTGCCGACGATGCGCTTGGCGGTGCCGATGCCGGCGACGTTCATCAGGATGCGGGCCGGGCCGTGCGCGGCTTCGGCCTTGGCCAGCGCGCTCTCGACGCTGTCGGTGTCGCAGATGTCGCAGACGCAGGCCACGCCGCCGATCTCGGCGGCCACCTTGTCGGCCAGCGCCGCATTGAGGTCGAGCACCGCGACCTTGGCGCCGAGCCGCGCGAGCTCGCGCGCGGTGGCTTCGCCGAGGCCGGATGCGCCGCCGGTCACGAGGGCTGCTTGTCCCTGGATGTTCATGTTCCTTCTCCTTGAGTTGTGCCCGCGGTCTGTACCGCGGATGGATCCGAAGCTATCGGGGCTCGAGCGTGAAGGGCAGCGTGCCCGCATGCAGCGCATCGACCACCTCGCCCCGGTGCTTGAGCACCGCACGCTGGTTGATCGAGCCCTTGTCGGTCACCTCGCCGCGGTCGATGGAAGGCGGCTCCGCCACCAGGTGGGCACGGGCGATGCGGTTGGCGCTGCCGGTGCTCGCCGCCGCCAGCGTGTCGAGCAGCTGCTGGCACCAGGCCTGGACCGGCGCGCTCTCGAGCACCTGCGACAGCGCCGCATCCGGGCCGAGCCCGGCCAGCTTGCGCACCGCCTGGGTCGGGAAGATCAGCGCGCCGACCTCCTTCAGGTTGATGCCGGTCAGCACCACGTCCTGCACGTAGGGCGCGCCGGCGGCGATGATCTTCGCGCGCATCGGCCCGACGCTCACGAAGGTGCCGGTGGCCAGCTTGAAGTCCTCCGCGATGCGGCCGTCGAAGCGCAGGCCGCGATGGACGTCGGAAGGATCGATCCAGGTGACCGCGTCGCCGGTCTTGAAGAAGCCTTCCTCGTCGAAGGCCTCGGCCGTGGCCTCGGGCGCGCGCCAGTAACCGGGCGTGATGTTGGGGCCGCGATAGCGCACCTCGGTCTTGCCGTCGGTGTCGACCAGCTTCAGCTCGATGCCGGGCGATGGCAGGCCCAGGTCGCCCGACTGCACGTGCGGGCCGGTGATGTAGAGCGCGAAGGGGCCCGACTCGGTCATGCCCAGGCCGGTGCCCATCACGATGCGCTCGCCCAGCTCGGCCTCCTGCGTGCGATGCAGGCTGTCCCACACCGGCTGCGCCAGCGCCGCGCCGGCATAGAAGAAGAGCTTGACGCGCGACAGCAGCCTGCTGCGCAGCGCCGCGTCGCTCTCCATCGCCAGCGCGATCGCCTCGAAGCCGGTCGGCACGTTGAAGTAGACGGTCGGCGCGATCTCGCGCAGGTTGCGCAGGGTCTCGGCCATGCCGGCGGGCGTGGGCTTGCCGTCGTCGATGTAGAGGGTGCCGCCGTTGTCCAGCACGATGCCGACGTTGTGGTTGCCGCCGAAGGTGTGGTTCCAGGGCAGCCAGTCGAGCAGCACCGGCGGCTCGTCGGCCAGCGCCGGGATCGAATGGCGCAGCTGCTGCTGGTTGGCGCACCACATGCGGTGGGTGTTGATCACCGCCTTGGGCAGCTTGGTCGAGCCCGAGGTGAAGAGGAACTTGGTGATGGTGTCGGGCCCGGTCGCGCGCCGCGCGGCATCCACCGCGTCGGTGGCTGGCGTGGCCATGAGTTCGGCGAAGGGCGTGCTGGCCCGGCCTTCGAGCTGGCCGGCGCCCAGCACCACTTCGACATCGGGGCCCACCGTGGCGGCGATCGCGCGGCCGTAGCGCGCGGCATCGGCGGCGAAGACCAGGCCGGGCGTGAGCGTGCCCAGCACGTGGCGCAGCTTGTCGAAGTCCTGGCTGATCAGCGAATAGGGCGGCGACACCGGGCAGAAGGGCACGCCTGCGAGCAGGCAGCCGAGCGCCAGCAGCGCATGCTCGATGCTGTTCTCGCTGAGGATCGCGACCGGCCGCTCGGCATCCAGCTTGCGATCGATCAGCGCCTGCGCGATGGAGCGTGCGCGCTTCAGCGTCTCGGCATAGCTGAGGCGGATCCAGTCGCCGGTGCTGCCGTCGGCCAGGCGCTCGCGGCGCGCGACGAAGATTCGGTCGGGCTCGACCTCGGCCCAGTGCAGCAGGCGGTCGCTCATGCGCTCGCCATAGGCGTCCAGGGGGATGGCCGCCTTCAGGTAGCGGGTGCCGGGCGCGCCATCGCGCACCTCGGCGCGGGTGACGCCGAAGGCCAGCGGGCGGTAGCGGATCGCGCCCATCGGGGTGCTCATGGCTTCCCCACCTTGTTCGCGCGGCCTTCCAGGAAGGCGCGCACCCGCTCCTTGGCGTCGGGCGCGCTCTGGGCGATGCCGGCCATCAGGGCCTCGGTGAAGAAGCCGTGGTCGGCCGACTGCTCGGTGATGCGCGGCAGAGCGTGCATCAGCGCGTAGTTGGTGAGCGGCGCATTGGTCGCGATGCGCCGCGCCAGCTCGACCGCCTTGTCGAAGGCCTGGCCCTCGGCCACCAGGTACTGGGCGAAGCCGGCGCGCTCGCCTTCGTCGGCGTTGTAGACGCGGCCGGTCATCATCATGTCGGTCATGCGCGCCATGCCGATCAGCTTGGGGATGCGCACCGAGCCGCCGCCGCCGACGAAGATGCCGCGCGAGCCCTCGGGCAGCGCATAGAAGGTGCTGGCATCGGCCACGCGGATGTGGCAGGCGCTCGCGAGCTCGAGGCCGCCGCCGACGACCGCGCCGTGCAGCGCCGCGACCACCGGCACCGGGCCGTGCTGCACCAGCTCGAGCGCCGCATGCCACATGCGCGAGTGCTGCATGCCCTGGCCGGCATCGCGCTCCTGCAGCTCGGACAGGTCGAGCCCGGCGCAGAAGTGCGGGCCCTCGCCGTCGAGCACCGCGGCGCGCACGCTGGCGGGCAGATTCTCGAAGGTGTCGCGCAGCGCCAGGATCAGCCCGTCGGACAAGGCATTGCGCTTGGCCCCGCGCGTCAGGCGGACGATCGCGATATCGTCCTGGAGTTCGAGCTGGATGTCTTCGTGGGTCATGATTTGCGTTCCGGATTGGGATCGATTATGGTTATGGAAAATAATCAACTCAAGCCGTAGCGCGCATTGCGGCATGAGGACTTACCCTTAGGACGAAACCGTCGGAGACAAGGCCATGGACCATCGGAACCTGATCGCGATCGACACCCACACCCACGCCGAAGTGAGTTGCTGGAATCCCTTCGACAACTACGGCGAGGAATACGACCGCGCCGCCGACAAGTACTTCAAGGCCGGCCGCCGCCCGACCATCCAGGAAAGCATCGACTACTACCGCGAGCGCAAGATCGGCCTGGTGATGTTCATGGTCGACGCCGAATCGAACATGGGCCGCCGGCGCATCCCCAACGAGGAGATCGCCGAGGCCGCGCAGAAGAACGCCGACATCATGATCGCCTTCGCCAGCATCGATCCGCACAAGGGCAAGATGGGCGCCCGCGAGGCGCGCCGGCTGATCGAGGAATACGGCGTCAAGGGCTTCAAGTTCCATCCGACGGTGCAGGGCTACCACCCCTACGACAAGATGGCCTGGCCGATCTACGAGGTCATCGCCGAGCACAGCCTGCCGGCGGTGTTCCACACCGGCCACAGCGGCATCGGCTCGGGCATGCGCTGCGGCGGCGGCCTCCGGCTCGAATACAGCAATCCGATGCACCTGGACGACGTGGCCATCGACTTCCCGGACATGCAGATCGTGATGGCGCATCCGAGCTTCCCGTGGCAGGACGAGGCGCTCAGCGTGGCGACCCACAAGCCCAATGTCTGGATCGACCTGTCGGGCTGGAGCCCGAAATATTTCCCGAAGCAGCTGGTGCAATACGCCAACACGCTGCTGAAGGATCGGGTGCTGTTCGCCAGCGACTACCCGCTGATCACGCCCGACCGCTGGCTGAAGGATTTCGAGGACGCCGGCTTCAAGCCCGAGGTGATGCCTGGCATCCTCAAGGGCAACGCGGTGCGGCTGCTCAAGCTCGAATAGTCGCGCGCCGGCTCAGGGCACTTCTTCCTTCTCGGGTTCGCGCCGGGCTTCTTCCTGGCGCGTGCGGTCCCAGTCGACGCCCGAGCGCTGCTTGCGCTCCGCCCGCTCACGCGCCATCTGCTCCTGGAACTGCTGGCGCCCCTTCTTGGCCACCGCGATCAGCTGGGCGCGATCGCCCTTGTAGTGCGGGTAGGTCTCCTGCATCAGCTCGATGTTGCGCACCCGGAAGCGCATCGCGTCCTCGCGCGCTTCGTGGGCCGGCCAGCCGAGCGCCTCCAGCACCGAGCGCGCGCTGCGCAGCGAGGATTCGAAGACCTCGCGCTCGATGAAGTCGATCTTGCGGTCGAGCAGCTGGTAGAGATGGTTCACGTTGCGCGCCCGCACGACCAGCTTCGCGCCCGGGAAGTGCTCCTGCGCCAGGTCGACGATCTTCAGCGACTGCTCCATGTCGTCCACCGCCACCACCAGCACCTTGGCTGTGGCCGCACCGGCGGTGCGCAGCAGGTCGAGCCGGGTCGCATCGCCATAGAAGACCCGGATGCCGAATTCGCGCAGCGCCTCGATGGTGTCGGGGTCGTGGTCGAGCACGGTGATGCTGACGTCCTGCGCGGTCAGCAGCCGGCCGATGATCTGGCCGTAGCGGCCGAAGCCGCAGATGACCACCTCGGCGGTCTGCTGTTCCGAGATTTCTTCCAGCGTGGTCGGCGCATGGGCGCTGTAGTGCGGCATCACCCACTTGTCGATCGCCACCAGCAGCAGCGGCGACAGCAGCATCGACAGCGCCACCGCGCCGATCAGGAAGGACGCCACCGCATGCGGCAGCACGTCGGGCCCGGCCGCCTGGAAGACGACGAAGGCGAACTCCCCGCCCTGCGCCAGCAGCAGGGTGAACACCGGCCGCTGCTGGTAGGGCACGCCCATCGCCTTGGCCAGGCCGTAGATCACCGCGAACTTCAGCGCCATGAAACCGGCCACCACCAGGGCCATCAGGCCCGGATGGTCGAGCAGCACGCCGAAGTCGATGCTCATGCCGACCGCGATGAAGAAGAGCCCCAGCAGCAGGCCCTTGAAGGGCTCGATGTCGGTCTCCAGCTCGCGCCGGTATTCGCTCTCGGCCAGCAGCACGCCGGCCAGGAAGGCGCCCAGCGCCATCGACAGCCCGATGAACTGCATCAACGCGGCGATCGCCACCACCAGCAGCAGCGAGGTCGCGGTGAATATCTCCGGCGTCTTGCTGCGCGCGATCCAGCGCAGCAGCGGACGCAGTGCCAGCCGGCCGCCGACCACGATGCCGGCGATCACCGCGATGATCTCCAGCCCGCGCAGCGCGCGCTCCAGGCCGCCGACCTGCGGGCCATTGGCCGCATCCAGCGCCAGCAGGGGCAGCAGCGCGAGGATCGGGATGGCCGCCACGTCCTGGAACAGCAGGATCGAGAAGCCGGCCTGGCCGCTGCTGGTCGGCAGCAGGTTGCGTTCGCCGAAGACCTGCAGCGCGATCGCGGTGGACGACAGCGACAGCCCGAGCGCCGCCACCAGCGCCACCCGCCAGCTCTGGCCGAGGCCCCAGCCGACCAGGAACAGCACCGCCGCGCAGGCCAGCACCTGGGCCGAGCCCCAGCCGAAGATCGGCCGGCGCAGGCTCCAGAGCCGCTTGGGCTCCAATTCCAGCCCGACCAGGAAGAGCATCAGCACCACGCCGAATTCCGCGAAGTGAAGGATGTCCTCGACGTTGGTGACCAGGCCCAGCCCCCAGGGCCCGATCGCGATGCCGGCCACCAGGTAGCCGATGATCGAGCCGAGGCCCAGCGCCTTCGACAGCGGCACCACGAATACCGCCGCACCCAGGTAGATGAGCGAATTGACCAGCCAGGCCGGCGCGTGTTCCATGTTCAGTCTTCCTCCTGGCTCACCGGCCGGTCGATTTCCGGAACCGCGCAGCTGGCACAGGCATCGATGTCCTCCAGCTCCGGCCAGGCCGGGTAGCTGGACAGGCGCTGGCGCAGCACCTCCACATGGGCCTGGACCTCGTCCTGCGCCGCGCTGCGCGCGCCGTGGAACATCAGCGGAGGCAGGAAGCGCATGCCGCACAGGGCGGCCGTCTGCTCGTAGGGCGGCAGGAAGGCGTCGAAGAAATAGCGGTTGTAGCTCTTCGGGTGGTAGCTGGCCTCGGGGCCGCCGGTGGTGGCGACCAGCCAAAGGTCCTTGCCCTGCAGGGCGGTGCCCCCGACGCCGTAGGCCCACCCGTAGTCCAGCACCTCGTCGAGCCAGAGCTTCTGCAGTGCCGGCATCGAATACCACTGGATCGGGTGCAGCAGCACCAGCAGGTCGGCATTCGCGACGCGGGCTTGCTCGGCCTTGACGTCGATCAGGTAGTCCGGATAGGTCTGGTAGAGGTCGTTGACCTCGACGCCCGGGGTGGCCTGCGCCGCCTTCAACAGCTGCAGGTTGACGCGCGACTCGCGCCAGTGCGGATGCGCGGCGATGAGGTAGATGCGCGGCGCGCCTTCGAATCGGGGTGGGGACATGGCGTGAACATAACCGACTCCGGGCGCGGCTACCATGGCGCCTGTCTTCAGCCTCGAGGAGCAATTCATGCCGGTGGTCCTGGTCGCCAATCCCAAGGGCGGCGTCGGTAAGTCGACGCTCGCCACGAATATCGCGGGCTACTTCGCTAGCCGCGGGCATGCGGTCATGCTGGGCGACATCGACCGGCAGCAGTCCTCGAAGCTCTGGCTCGGGCTGCGGCCGGCGCAGGCGCGGCCGATCCGCAGCTGGGAGGCCTCCGAGGACGGCAGCGTGGTGCGGCCGCCGCGCGAGGCCACCCACGCGGTGATCGACACGCCGGCCGGCCTGCACGGTTCGCGCCTCAAGGAAGCGCTGGCCCTGGCCGACCAGGTGGTGGTGCCGCTGCAGCCCAGCATCTTCGACATCTACGCCACCCGCGACTTCATCGACAAGCTGCTCGCCAGCCGGCATGCCGAGAAGACCCGCATCGGCCTGGTCGAGATGCGCGTGCATGCCCGCACCCTGGCCGCCGACCGCCTGCGCGAATTCCTGGCCGGGCTGGAGGTGCCGGTGATCGGCGAGCTGCGCGACACCCAGAACTACGTGCAGCTGGCGGCTCGCGGCCTGACACTGTTCGA
>Ga0265327_10001643_pt1 | contig 26969 bp, 25 predicted proteins | sample 41621metaG_FD_202089 | JGI IMG/M metagenome (GOLD analysis project Ga0265327, IMG submission 202089) | Rhizosphere microbial communities from Carex aquatilis grown in University of Washington, Seatle, WA, United States - 4-16-21 metaG | ecosystem: Host-associated > Plants > Roots > Rhizosphere...
GAGGCCAAGCTGCACAGTGCCGGTTGTCAGTGGATCAGCAGCCGACCGCCGTTCACAAAGTCGTACATCAAGGTTTGTTCGACGGCACTTGACGAGCTCGGTCAATGGACCGCGGACCACCCTCACTCTGTGCTCTCTCGTTGCGAAACATGTCAGGTAGCCGGGCAAGTGGTCTCCATTCAGCCTGCGCAGCAGGTCAAGTCGACTTCGCCAGCCGGTGCTGCTCCGGCTCAAAAAGACGCATGCGAGTGGGAGATCGATGGACCCCGCGGTGGGCAACAACGGGTGCGGTTGTGGGCCGACCGTTATATTCCGTTTCAGGGGCTGACGGACGACCAAAAGGTAGCTCGCGAAGCGCTACGCGGCGAGTTACGGCGCCTGGTTGCAGGGTCGGACGAGATCCTTCGCGCCAGCTATGCAGGCTTCAGGCCGTCGAAAATGGACGTGGAGAACCTGGTGCTCTACAACATCGATGACACCGTCGGCGGCTGCTTCGCGCCATCCACGCGACACGGAGTGCGCTTCGAAATGACCAACGCCGCGCACGGCGTAGCGCCATCTGGTCGCTCCTACGCCTGCTCGTACGAATACGGACTGACGAGCCCGGAAACCTGTCTCAGTCATTGGCGGCTTGGGCATCGATCGGCTAGCTTCACCGAAGCCGATCTTGGGCAGTTTCCGGCCGCCAAGCGGCTGGAACAAGTCTGGCTGGCCATTCATCACGTCGATGTCGAAACTGCAGAAGCGTCCATCGCCGCGTCCGAACTATTTGCGGTCCGGCTCACTCTCAGTTGTCCGCAGTCTAAAGTTGTAGGCGCGAATCCCCCACTTGTGAAAGGGCTGTTTGACGGCACCATCGCCGCATTTCAGTCCCACAGCGACCATGCCACTGTTGATGAGATCGCTATCCGCCTAGCACGTACCGTGGGCAAGCCGGTGGACTTGATCACGGAGATGCTTCTCAACTGCGGGCATTCGGTCCTCGGCGCCGATAGTCTCGTCCATCTGCGGGGCTCCGGCGTGCAATGGAACCCTGCAGATCACTTACTAATGGCCGCGCAGGTTGTGTGTCGGCCAGTGTCCGGGACTAGATGGATGCTCTCGGGCGAGATTCACGCTGTCGAGCCGAAATAGAACGGTGAGCCTCGTACCGCGTACTCTGATTCATTCCGTGTGTGACGGGTGCTGGTCTCGGGTCTGCCGGTCGCGGCGCGAATGTCGGCCGTACCCTCCAGTTTTGGCGGTGAGGCGCCGCCCGCCGTAGTACATCGCCAGATAGCCGCCGGGGAACAGGCCGACCGTCAGGATCGACACCAGCGAGAGCTGGATGTACTGCCCGGCCGCGACGCGGTTGAAGACGAGTCGGTCGAGGTAGCCGAAGCGCATGCCGACGAGGATCGTGGCTACGACATAGGTGACCAATTTCCAGTCGCACACACCGTCGTCGACGAGGGCGAGCACCGGGTGCATGAAAACTATCGCCACGAACACGAGCAGCCACCATGTCTTCGGCGTGCTGAGCTTCATGCCGTACGGCTCGGTCTCGGCGCTGAGCAGTGTTCGGGTCTTCTTGCCGACTTTGAGAAACGGCGTCCGGGCATACGTGAACAGCAGGATCAGGCAAACGGGAAGGAGCAGCCCACCAAGAACTCCTTCCAATCCCCGCGGCACGCCGACGACGATTGACGCCGCCGTGGTTATCGCCGCACCGACCCAGTAGGTGGCGAGTGCGTAATCCTTATCGTCTCGCATGGCGGCAAAGGCCATGACGACAAGCCCGAGCACAACCACCCCGAAGGCTACGTCCCGCACTTCGACAGACTATGGCCCCGCGACCTCGGCGAACGTGAGGAAGATGACGATGAATCGCAAAAAGTTCGCCATCAAGCTCACGTTCGGCAGGGGAATGGCCAGTGGCGACAGTCACCGGCCTCCACCGTCGACCTAACAAGCGCTTGGTTGCTATGCTGTGACGATGGCGCCCGAATCGCCCGGCCAACCCGCGAGCAGGCGCGACGAGCTTCTGGAGCTCGCCGCGGCGATGTTCGCTGAGCGCGGGCTGAAGGCAACCACAGTCCGCGACATCGCAGACTCCGCGGGAATCCTCTCCGGAAGTCTCTACCACCACTTCAAATCGAAGGAACAAATGGTGGAGGAGATCATGCGTGATTTCCTCGACTGGCTGTTCGAAAAGTACCGGCAGATCATCGACACTGAGTCCGATCCGATGGAACGGCTCAAGGGTCTGTTCATGGCCTCCTTCGACGCCATCGAGCACCGGCATGCCCAGGTTGTCATCTACCAGGACGAGGCGAAACGGCTGGGTTCGCTGCCGCAGTTCGATTTCGTAGATGAGCGCAATCGCGAGCAGCGCAAGATGTGGGTCGACATCCTCAACGAGGGTGTGGCGCAAGGAGCCTTCCGCCCCGACCTCGACTTCGATCTGGTCTACCGATTCATCCGCGACACCACCTGGGTATCTGTTCGTTGGTATCAGCCAGGCGGGCCGTTGAGTGCGCGCGAGGTCGGTGAGCAGTACCTGGCCATTGTGCTCGGGGGCATCGCCGATCCCGCCAAAAGCATTGCGAACAAATAGATTTCTGAAACAAAGGAGTTGTGAAATGGCCGCATCTGAGGCGTACGTCATCGATGCCGTGCGTACCGCCGTCGGCAAGAAGGGTGGTGCCCTCGCCGGTTACCACCCGATCGACCTCGGTGTGGAGGCGTACCGCGGGATCTTCGCCCGCAACGACATCGACCCCGCGGCGTTCGACGATGTCATCGTCGGTTGCGTCGACGCCGTCGGTGGGCAGGCCGGCAACATCGGACGCCTGACCTGGCTGGCCGCCGGGTACGACGAGGCCGTCCCCGGCACCACTGTCGACCGGCAGTGTGGATCCTCGCAGCAGGCCATTTCCTTTGGTGCACAGGCGATCATGTCCGGCACCGCCGACCTGATCCTGGCCGCCGGCATCCAGAACATGAGCCAGATTCCGATCAGCTCCGCCATGATCGTCGGCGAGCAGTTCGGCTTCACCTCGCCGACCAACGAGTCGAAGCGCTGGGTGGAACGCTATGGCGACCAGGAGATTTCGCAGTTCCGCGGCGCCGAGATGATCGCCGAGCAGTGGGACATCTCCCGCGACGAGATGGAAGAGTTCGCCTTCAACAGCCACCAGCGGGCATTCACCGCGATCCGTGAGGGCCGCTTCGACAACGAGATCATCCCCGTCGGCGACTTCAAGGTCGACGAGGGCCCGCGCGAGAGCACGAGGGAGAAGCTGGCCTCGCTGAAGCCCCTGGTCGAGGGTGGCCGGCTGACCGCCGCCCTGGCGAGCCAGATCTCGGACGCGGCGTCGGCGACGCTGCTGGCCTCCGAGGCCGCGGTCAAGGCGCACGGCCTCAAGCCGCGCGCCCGCATCCACCACATCAGCTGCCGCGGCGACGACCCGGTGAAGATGCTGACCGGCCCCATCCCCGCGACCAAGTACGCGCTGGAGAAGACCGGCCTGAGCATCGACGACATCGACGTCATCGAGATCAACGAGGCGTTCGCACCCGTCGTCCTGGCGTGGGCCAAGGATCTGAAGGCCGATCTGTCGAAGGTCAACCCCAACGGCGGCGGCATCGCGCTGGGCCACCCGCTCGGCGCCACCGGCGCCAAGCTGTTCGCCACCATGCTGAACGAGCTGGAGCGCACCGGCGGGCGTTACGGGCTACAGACGATGTGCGAGGGCGGCGGCACTGCCAACGTCACCATCATCGAGCGCCTCTGACAGCTGAGTACACAAACTGCCCCTTTCCCCTTGGAGAGGGGCAGTTTGCGTCCGGGCCGGGTTTACCGGTTCAAACAGCGGGGCATTCGGCAATCATGTTGAAGTCCATCGTCGTAGTGGCCGTGGCAGCTGTCCTCGGCGCAAGCGCGTGTTCGAGGCAGTCGCCTCCGCCGTCGGTTCCCTCGACCTCCAGCTCCACCTCGACGACGGTCACCTCGACGGAGATCATCCCGGGAGTTCCGGTTGGTCCGTCGACACCGCCGACGACCCCGTCGACGCGGGCCAGTACCAGCACCGTCACGGTGACGGTGCCGCCGTCCAGCGTGACGGTTCCCAATCCGGTGCCGGTCATGCCGGCCCCGCCCGGGATGGGACGCTGACTATCCGGGTCGGTGACCCAGCAGCGCGCCGATGGCCTGCTCGGCCTTACCGACCTCCAGCGGTTCGCCGGTGATGATGTCGGCGTAGAGGAATGACTCCACGATGCGCACGATGAGGAACGCGAGGTCACGCGACGGCAGCGGTGGGTCCAGCTGACCCGCGGTGATCTCGTCGTCGAGCAGGTCTTCGATCGCCGCCACCAGGCGCCCCTGCAGGGTGCCTGCGCGGGTGGCCAGAATCCGCAGCGCACGTTCGGGTTCGCGGCGCAGAAACGCCTGGAAGAAGCCGGATTCGTCGATCACGGTCGCGTAGTGGCCGACGGCCCGGGCGATGTGGGCGGCGCCGTGCCCGGGCGCCGCGTCGATCGAGGCCTTGAGGGTGGGTTCGGCCAGTGACCACAGGATTTCGGCCAGCAGTTCGTCGCGGCCGCCGACCCAGCGGAACAGCGTGGCCCGGTTGATGCCGAGTTCGGTTGCGAGCTCCTGCATTTCGATTCGGCGACCCTCGATGAACCAGCGACGCGCGACGCGGAACGCCTCGAGGGGGTCGGGACGTCGGTCTGTCGACGCGAGCATGCGACCCAACGGTGTCTCGCTGATGGCGCCCTCCTGTTCGCTCGCCGCCTTCGCATCATGATAGCGACTGATGTCGGCGTGAGATATATCTCCATCAGTCTCGTGTGTGCAACATATCTGAATATGATGCACGAGTGACCCAGAGCGACGCAGCCTCGATCCTTGACCTTTTCCGTCTCGATGGCCGCGTCGCGGTCGTCACCGGTGCCTCGAGTGGCCTCGGCGTCGGATTTGCGCAGGCACTGGCCCAGGCCGGCGCCGACGTCGTGCTCGGCGCGCGACGCGAAGACCGTCTCGCCGAGACCAAGACACTCGTCGAAGCCGCAGGTCGCAAGGCAGTCGCCGTGCGCACCGACGTCACGGACCCGGACGACTGCAAGGCCCTCGTGCAGGCTGCTGTCGATTCCCTCGGGCGCGTCGACATTCTGGTGAACAATGCGGGGGTGGGCACGGCCGTCCCGGCGACGCGTGAAACTCCCGAGCAGTTCCGGTCTGTCATCGATCTGAACCTGAACGGGTGCTACTGGATGGCGCAGGCATGTGCCGCGCACATGCAGCCGGGCAGTTCGATCATCAACGTCAGCAGCATCCTCGGCCTGACGACCGCCGGCCTCCCGCAGGCGGCTTACGCGTCATCCAAGGCCGGGCTCATCGGCCTGACCCGTGACCTCGCGCAGCAGTGGACAGGACGTAAGGGCATCCGCGTCAACGCCCTGGCGCCGGGCTTCTTCGCCTCGGAGATGACCGAGCAGTACGAGGACGGCTACTTCGAAAACACCGTCCTGCCTCGGACCCTGGCCGGAAGGCTCGGGCGCACACAGGAACTCAGCGCCGCGCTGATCTTCCTGGCCAGTGATGCCAGCAGCTACGTCACCGGCATCACCCTGCCCGTCGAGGGTGGCCTGCTCACCAGCTGAGCCGAAAACCCACAAGGAGAACAAGACTCGTGAAGCAGCTCAGCGGCATGGACGCCACTTTCCTCTATCTGGAGACTCCGACGACGTTCGGTCACGTCACCGGGCTGATGATCTTCGAGCGGCCCAGCGAGGAGTTCGACCCGTTCACCGCGGTCCACGCGAAGTACGCATCGCTCATCGGCGAACTCGAACCGTTGCGGCGGCGACTTGTCGAGGTGCCGCTGGGTCTCGACCACCCGTACTGGGTGGACGACCCGAACTTCGATCTCGACTTCCACATCCGCGAAATCCATTTGGCCCGACCGGGAATGGTCGACCAGCTGGCCGATCAGGTGGCCCGTATCGTAGGCCGCGCGATGGACCGCAGCCGTCCCCTGTGGGAGGTCTACGTCATCGACGGCCTGGACAACGGCAATTGGGCGATGCTGACCAAGTACCACCACGCCACCGTCGACGGGGCCGCCGGACAGTTGATGCTCAACATCCTGACCGACACCGAACCGGACGCCGCACCACCCGGACCCAGCCCGGCCTGGGAAGCCGAACCGTTGCCCGGCGACATCGAGCTGCTGCGCAAAGCCGTCATCAACCTGGCCGGACATCCCGTCAAGGCGCTCCGGTTCCAGACCCGGCTGGTCGGCCAGCTCGCCGACGCCGCCGGTATCGACAGCATCGGCAGCGCCGCCAGCAAGGCCGGATCGGCCATCAAAGCCATTGCGCGCCTTGGTAAAGAAGACGGACCAAAGATCCCGCTACCCACCTCGGCCGCGCCGCCCACCCCGTGGAACAAGCCCATCACCGGCCATCGCCGGTTCGCCATGCGCACCGCGTCGCTGGAGAACGTCAAGCAGCTCAAGACCGCGACCGGCGGCACGGTCAACGACATCGTGATGGCGATCTGCGCCGGCGGTCTGCGCAGCTACCTGCAGGCCCACGACGCGCTGCCCGACGGCCCACTGCGGGCCATGGTGCCGGTGTCGATCCGCACCGGCGACGAAGAGGACCCGTGGACCAACCGGGTGTCCGCGATCTTCCCCGAACTGCCGACCGACTGCGCCGACCCGCTCGAGCGCGTGGCCCGCTGCCGCGCGGCGATGCTCGATGCGAAGCGCCTGCTGAATCTGGTGCCCGCCAGTCAACTCGGTGACATGGCTCAGGTGTCGGCTCCGGTGCTGTCGACGTCCGCGATGCGGCTGGCGTCCCGCTTCGGGCTGGCACACCGCATCGCGGCCACGCCCTTCAATCTGGTGATCTCGAATGTGCCCGGTCCGCGCAAGCCGCTGTACTTCGCGGGGGCGCAGCTGGTCAATCAGTTCCCGGTCTCGATCGTCACCGAAGGCCAGGGACTCAACATCACCGTGGTCAGCTATCTGGACCGCCTGGACTTCGGCTTCATCGTCGACCGCGAGCTGGTGCCCGACGTGTGGGACCTGGCGGACATGCACATCGACGAGATCGGCCGGCTGATGGCGGCCAGCGGCGCCCAATGGGTGCAGGAGCCGCAGCCCCCGGCGCCGCGACGCGGACCGGTCCGCGTCGTTCAACCCGGCGACGCCTACTGACGAGCTCTAGTGTTCAGGGCATGAGTGGTTCGGGCGACGAGAGTTTTCTGACAGTCGTCGTCGCACTCGGTGCCAACGCCCTGATCGCGGTGGCCAAGACCGTCGCCGCCGTCATCACGGGCAGCGCCTCGATGCTCGCCGAGTCGGCGCATTCGTGGGCAGACACCGGCAACGAGGTGTTCCTGCTGATCGGCACCCGGCAGTCGGACAAGCCGGCTGATGCCGAACATCGGCTGGGTTACGGCCGGGCGGGCTACATCTGGTCGATGTTCGCGGCCTTCGGGTTGTTCACCGTCGGCGCCGTGGTGTCGATCTGGCACGGCATCCAGTCCCTCAAGGGCGAAGCCGAGACGACGTCCTACGGCTGGGCTTATGCGGTGCTCGCGGTCTCGTTCGTGTTGGAGGGATCGTCGTTCCTGCAAGCACTGTCGCAGACGAAGTCCGGCGCGCTCGAGCGACGGATCCATCCGCTGCGCTACATCCGCGTCACGTCGAACCCTATGCTGCGCGCGGTCTTCGCCGAGGATCTGTCGGCTCTCATCGGCATCGTGATCGCGACGGGTGGCATCCTGACGCACCAACTCACCGGTAACGCGGTCTGGGACGCCATCGGCTCGATCTTGGTCGGACTGCTTCTCGGGCTGGTGGCGCTGTTCCTCATCGGGCGCAACATGGATTTTCTGACGGGGGAGAGCGTCACCCCGCTCGCGCGCAACAACGCCCTGCTGGCCCTACTCGACCATCACGACATCGAGCGGGTCAGTTATCTGCACATGGAATGGGTTGGCGCGAACCGGATCTATCTCGTCGCGGCCGTCGACCTCGTCGGTGACGCGGCCGAATCGAACGTCGCCGCGCGGCTCAACGCCATCGCCGACGCGTTGGCGGACCGCCCCGAGATCGTGCGCGCCGTGCTGACCCTGACCCGGCCGGGTGACACCACTGATCTGCGTCCGACCGCGCTGCCCGAGTGGTATCGCTAGTCGGGGCTGATCGGCGCGCGGTGCGCCGTCGCGACCAACGCGCGCGCCAGCACCGATCCGGGCTCGGCGGCGCTGGTGACCAGCGCGACCGTCGCCGTCACCTGGGGTTCGTCCAACGGCACCACCCGCACTCCGTCCGGCGGGCGCAAAGTGTCCAGCCAGGTCTGGGGGACGATGCTCGCCCACCGGCCACCGCTGACGTGCGCCAGCAGGGACACCACCGAATCCGCCTCGAGCCGCGGCGTCGCCGTCAGCCCGTGCGCCGCGAGTACATCGTCCAGCAGCTGCCGGCCGCGCATCCCGGTGTTCAACAGACACAGCGGCAATTCCAGGGCATCGGACCAGGTCATCGGATTCGGTTGGTTGGCAAGCAGTTCCGCGCCGGCGATGAGAACCTGCCGTTCCTCGTACAACGGTGTGACCGTCAAGCCGGTGGTGTCGATGCCGTCGGGGTAGATGACTCCGGCGTCGAGTTCGAATCGGCGGATGCGCTCGACGATGCCCGCCGAGCGCAGACTGCTCTCCAATTGCACTCGTACCAAAGGATGTTCGAGACAGAAGGGATCGGTCAGCAGGGCCACCGTGCCCGATGCGGCCGGGATGACGCCCAGCCGGAGCTCGCCGGTCAGGCCCGTCTGCAACGCGGTGACCTCGTGGATGAGGGCGTCGTGATCGGCCAGAATCCGGCGCGCCCACAACACCAGCCGTTCGCCTTCGGGCGTCAGACCCTCGAAGCTCTGCCCGCGCCGCACCAGCGGCACCTTCAGTTCGTTCTCGAGCTTGCGGATGGCCTCGGACAGCGCCGGTTGCGACACATAGCAGGCAGCGGCGGCCCGCGCGAAGTGCTTCTCGCGGGCGAGCGCCACGAAGTATTCGAGCTGGCGAAACAGCATGAACTATTCGACCACGACTGATAGGCATTGCTTATCAGGCTCACGGAAATTGCCCTTGGACTCAGGCGTCGTCTGCCGAGCAGACTTGTCACATGACCGACCGGAGCACTGAGCAGCGAACCGAGTCCGACGAGCAAGGCGAACCTGAGTTCAAGCCCTACCATCATCCCGCCGCCGGCTGGGGCGCGGCGATCAGCGTCACGAAGTTCCTGGCGCGCGAGCGCGAACCCATCAGCGGGCCGCACGCGATCATGAAGATGAACCACGAGGACGGTGGCTTCGACTGTCCGGGCTGCGCCTGGCCCGACGACATGAAGGGCCTCAAGCTCGACATCTGCGAGAACGGCATCAAGCACGTCACGTGGGAGATGACGCACAAGCGCTGTGGGCCGGAATTCTTTGCCCAGCACACGGTTTCGGAACTGGCCGAGTGGAGCGACTTCGCGCTGGAAGACACCGGCCGGTTGACCGAGCCGATGGTGTACGACGCCGAGACCGACCGGTACAAGCCCATCAGCTGGCGCGACGCCTTCGACCTGATCGGCCGGGCGCTGGCGGAACTCGACGACCCGAACCAGGCGTCGTACTACACCTCGGGCCGGCTCGGCAACGAGGCGACGTTCCTCTATCAACTGCTGGCCCGCGAGCTGGGCACCAACAACCTGCCCGACTGCTCCAACATGTGCCACGAGGCCAGTGGCCGCGCCATGCAGGCGTCGCTCGGTACCGGCAAGGGCACCGTCGACCTCGAGGACTGGGAGACCGCCGACGCGCTGTTCGTCATCGGTGTCAACGCCGCGTCCAACGCGCCCCGCATGCTCACCGCGCTGTCGGAGGCCTACCGCCGCGGCGCACAGATCGTGCACATCAACCCGCTCGTCGAGGCCGGCGCCACCAAGACCATCATTCCGCACGACTTTCTGCGGATGGCGACCTTCAAGTCCACCAAGACCAGCACGCTGAACCTGCAGCCCCGGATCGGCGGCGACATGGCCTTGATCCGCGGCATCGCCAAAGTTGTTCTGGAGCAAGCAGAGTCGGACCCGAAGGCGCTCGACGTCGAATTCATCGAACGGTACACCGCCGGATTCGAGGCCTATCGGTCCGCGGTCGAGGCGACGTCGTGGGATGAGATCGTCTACAAGTCCGGGGTGTCGGAACGCGATATCCGCCGGGCCGCCAAGATTTACCGTGACTCGGACCGCAGCATCATCAGCTGGTGCCTGGGCGTCACCCAGCACGAACACGGTGTCGACAGCGTCCGCGAAATCGTGAATCTGCTTCTGCTGCGCGGCAATCTGGGCCGTGAGGGAGCCGGACCGTCCCCGGTGCGCGGGCACAGCAATGTGCAGGGCAACCGCACCTGCGGCATCGATCACCGGCCGACCGAGGCGTTTCTGGAACGCCTTGCCGAGGTGTGCGACATCGACCCGCCGCTGGCGCACGGGCTCGACACCGTCCACACCATCGAGGGCATGCACAGCGGCGACGTCAAGGTTTTCATCGGCATGGGCGGCAATTTCGCGAGCGCCGCACCGGATACCGCGTACACCTTCGAGGGGTTACAGAAATGCGAGCTCACCGTCCAGGTCAGCACCAAGCTCAACCGCAGCCACGTGATTCACGGTCGCCAGGCCCTGATCCTGCCGTGTCTGGGCCGCACCGAGAAAGACCATCAGAAGGAGGGCATCCAGTCCACCTCGGTCGAGGACTCGATGAGCATGGTGCACCTGTCGGTCGGCATGAAGAAGCCGGCCTCGCCGCACCTGCTGTCCGAGCCCGCGATCATCGCCGGTATCGCCGCGGCGGCGCTGCCTGAGAGCCGCACTCCGTGGCAGTGGTACGTCGAGGACTACGACCGAATCCGCGACACGATGGCCAAGGTGCTCAACGGTTTTGAGGACTTCAACCGGCGGGTCCGGCTGCCGCTGGGCTTCCGGATCAAGCAGCCGGCTCGGGAACTGATCTTCCTGACGCCGTCCGGCCGGGCCGAGTTCTCGGCTGTCGAGCTGCCCGACGAAACCCTCAGTGAGGGTACGTTGATTCTCGCGACGCTGCGGTCGCACGACCAGTGGAACACCACCGTCTACTCCGACAACGACCGCTACCGCGGCATCAAGAACCTGCGCACGCTGATCTTCATGAACGAGCGGGACATGGCCGACCGCGGCCTCAAGGAGTTCGACGACGTCGACATCGTCGCCACCGCACGCGACGGCAGCGTCCGCTCGCTGCGGCGCTACAAGGCGGTGCCGTACGGCATCCCGCGCGGCAACGCCGCCGGCTACATGCCCGAGATGAATGTCCTCTGTGCCATCGGCGATTTCAGCACGCAGAGCGATCAGCCGATCATGAAGAACGTCAAGGTCACCGTGACGAAGTCGGAGGGTTAGGCGCCACTGTCTGCGCTAGTCGCGGGTCCCCGGCAACAGCATCGACACCACGATCGCGGCGGTGACGCCGATGATGGTGTCGATGCCACGAGCGACCAGCAGCACAAGGGGTTCGGTGGGGGCGGCGAGGTCGGTCATCAGCATGATCAACGGGGTGAAGAAGCCCAGCGCGACCGCGTGGTGGTGGGTCATGAACAGTTCGGTGGGGAACAGCAGCGCCATCACGCAGATCGCCAGCATGTACTGGCTGGGCTGGGGAACCAGTAGCGCGGCCGCCACGGCCAGCCCGATGAAAGTGCCGCCCAGGCGGTGGATTCCGCGTCTGATCCGGCCGCTGGCATCAGCGGCCGCCAACGGTCCCGCTGCCGCGGCGATGGCCCAGTTGGCATGGTCGACACCCAGCGCCAGGCCGGCGGTGCCCGCGGCGGTGATGGCGAGCGCGTAGCGGCCGGCGTGGATCAGCACGTCGCGTCGGTTCGGCAGGGTGAGCCGGGCCGCGGGCGTCATGGTCCGCGGCGCGTCGAGCACGCCCAGCAGAACGCAGAACAAAGCTGTTGCGGCACAAAGCAAGATCGCCGACGACGGCGCCACGCGGCCGGCGGGCACCGTGGCGATGGCGCCGAGGGCGAAGACGCCGTAGAACGGTCCCTCCGGCTTGAGCGCGAGGTAGTCGGTCACCACAGAGCCGACCGATGCGAACGTCACCGCCGCGATGACCAGGACAGCCGGCGGCACGTGGGAATTGGCCAGTGCCACGCCGATGGCCACGCCCAGAACCAGGATCACGCCGCCCTGGGTCTGATGGGTGAACCGACGGGCGCGGGTTTCGGTGCGGCCGTACATGCCGGTGACGGCACCGAACACCGCGTAGATGATCAAGTCGGGGCGTCCCGCTGCCAGCAGCGCGATGCCGGGGATGGCCAACCCGAGGGCGACCCGCAGTGCCGGGCGGTGGTCTTCCATCGGCGGTGTCATGGCCCGGCGCACGCGCAGATAGACGGTGCGCATGTGCTCACTCCGATCGATGACCGACTGACTCAGTCAGGTTCTCGCATCAGGGAGTGGCCGTCAAAGTGGAAAATCCGAGCGGGTGATCGGCGGCGCCTATCGAGGCGCCGCTCGGAATCACCCCAGCACAGGGAAGCTGCGGCGCTTGGCCAGCCGGTCCATGCCGGACTGGATGGCGAACCGCACTTCGTCGTAGACCTTGTCGACGTAGGCGGCGTCGTCGGCGCGTTCGGGGTCGGTGTCCACGCAGATGGGGTCGAGCAACTCGGTGCGGATCTTCGCGGGCAGCGGCAGGTGCATCGGCAGCACCTCGACGGCGAGCGGGAACGGGAAACCGGCGATGATCGGCATGTTGGCGCCGCGCAGCCGCTTGCCGAGGCCACTCCACTTGGCGAGGAACTTGCCCTCGTTCAGCACGAAGACAGTGTCGTGGCCGCCGATCGTCGCGACGGGGACGATCGGCACACCCGACCGGATCGCCTGCTTCACAAAGCCTTTCCGGCCGGCGAGGATCGCCTTGTCGCGGTCGCGCCAGTTGCGCATCGCGTCCAGCTCGCCGCCCGGCCACACTACGACGTCATGTCCCGCGGCCAGCGCGTTCGTGACACCGGCACGCGAGGCGGGGATGACTCCGACTGCGCGGAAGTAGTCACCGAGACCCGGCGCACCCATCAGCACATCGTGCGCGGTGCCGTGCAGGACGCGCCGGCCGTCGAAGTGCCGGTACCAGGAGTGCACGAGGGTCCAGGCATCCATGGTCAGGGAACCGCCGGAGTGGATACCGATCAGCAGCGATGGCTCGTCAGGCACCTTGTGCCAGCCGTCGATCTCGAGCCGGAAGTAGTGGTCGCACAGGAAGTTCCAGATCGGGTTCTGGACGTACCGCATGAAGGTCGGGTTCGGGACGCTCGGGGCGGCGGTCAGCGTGGTCATCAGTCCTCGTTTGCGGGGTCTTGCCGTCCGCGGCGCCTGCCGACCGCGCGGACTATGGCATTGATCGCGGCAAGGGTCAGAACGGGGAGCAAGGTGACGACAATGTAGGCCACACCACCGATGGCAGTCATTCGACCGGTTACCTCTCTGGTGCGGATTGTCGAGCCTGTTATAGCAGGTAGAAACCTTGCCGCTGGGGTCGATGACTACGTTACGGAGGCTTGAGGGCGGTTGCGACATCCCCTGCGGCCGAAGATCTGCGGCAATTCCGCGGATATGTTGTCGCGAGAAGCCAACGGGTTGCGGCGGACGAACCGGCGCACGACCCGGCCGGCGACCAGACGCAAAACTGCCCCTTTTCACGTGAAAAGGGGCAGTTTTACGTCTGGTCGCGAGGGGGAGGTGCCACCTCGCGCAGGAACTAGACGATGTAGCTCGTCGCAGCCCGCAGGTGTGCGATGGCCTCGGCCGCGATCTGCGGCACCAGCTCGGCGCACGACGGCAGACTGTCGATGATGCCGGCCACCTGGCCCGACGCCAGCACGCCCGCCTCGGTATTGCCTTCCACCAGACCGGCTTTCAGCAGCATCGGGGTGTTGGCCGCCATGACGACCTGCGACCAGGTCAGGTCCTTGCCGTGACGCATGGCCAGGCCGTCCTTGACCATCGACCGCCAGCTCATGCCGGACATCTTCTTGAACTTCTGGGCGTTTCCGACCGCGGCGACGAAACCACGTACCGGTGAACCGCTTTCGAGCTTCTCCACCAGTCCGGTGCGCAGCACGCGGTGCGGCATGCCGTCGACGCGGGTCGACACCACCGTGCCGTCCAGCGCGGCCTCCAGGTACCGCTGCTTGACGGCATCGGGCACCGTCGAGTCCGAGGTCAGCAGGAAGCGCGTGCCCATCGCAACACCGGCGGCACCGTAAGACAGTGCGGCCGCCAGGCCACGGCCGTCGAAGAAGCCGCCGGCGGCGATCACCGGCATGCCGGTGTCCTTGACCGCGTCCAGCACTGACGGCAGCAGGAGCGTGGTGGCGATCGGGCCGGTGTGGCCACCGCCCTCGCCGCCCTGCACGATCACCGCGTCGGCACCCCAGCTGGCCACCTTCTTGGCGTGCTTGGCCAGACCGACCGACGGAATCACCACGACTCCGGCATCTTTCAGCTTGGCGATCAGCTCGGGCTTGGGCGCCAGGGCGAAGGAGGCGACTTTGACTCCTTCGCGGATCAGGAGGTCGCAGCGGGCGTCCGCGTCGCCGGCGTCGGCACGCATGTTGATGCCGAACGGCTTGTCGGTGGCCGCCTTGACCTTGGTGACGGCGGTCTGCAGCTCGTCCAGCGTCATCGTCGCCGACGCCAGGATGCCGAGACCACCGGCGTTGGAGGTGGCCGCGACCAAGCGCGCTCCGGCCACCCAGCCCATGCCGGTCTGCACGACCGGGTACTCGATGCCGACCAGCTCGGTCAGCGGGGTCTTCAGCTTGGACATGCCTAGGCCTTGACCTCTTTGTCCCGCAGCGACTTCGGGTCGATCACTTCGCGCAGCAGCTGCAGTTCCTCGGCCGTCGGCAGGCGGGTCTCGCCGGCGGCGGCCAGGCCGTGCACCTCGAACGAGGTGTTGTCGGCGACCTCGTCGGCCGTCACACCCGGGTGTAGCGATACCGCCCGCATCTGGTGCTCGGGGCCGTTGAAGTCGAACACGCCGAGGTTCGAGACCACCTGGTAGACGTTCAGGAAACGGTACGCAGGGTTGGCCGGATCGACCTTGTCCCAGCCGATTCCGGAGACGATGTCGACCGACTCGGCGAACACGCGCTTGGTGTGATTGCCCACGAAGTAACTCGTCGCGTGGTTGATGCTGTTGCCGGGCGCGCCGCGCACACCGAACATCTGGCGGGTCGGCTGCTGGATCGGGCCGAAGGCCGACAGGTTCTGGTTGCCGTAACGGTCGATCTGGTTGGCGCCCATGACCACATGGCGACGGCCCCAGGCCAGCGTCTCGAAAACGCGGTTGAACGGCATCCAGCCCTCGACGGCGAACGGGGCGCCGATCGCCGGGGTGTCGGCCAGCATGCGGGCCTCACCGTCGGTGATCACGATGTCGGGGGAGAACGTCAGCCGGGCCAGGCGGGCACCGATCTGTACGACGGTCGTCATGGGGCTGGCCATGATTTCCCCTGCGTCACGGAACAATTCGGCGCAGGCGACGGCACAGATTTCGGAGCGGGTTGCGTCACTCATTTGGCTGTCTCCTTCTGGGCCTCGGCGAACTTACGGACCGCGGCCTGGTAGTCGGCTTCGGTTCCGGACAGGTAGGTCTTGACGAACTCGGCCCACGTCTCTTCCGAGCCGGCGGCTTCGGCGTAGTGACGCTGGAACTTCTCGTCGCGCCGGTAGTCGGGCTCGTTGGTAGTGAAGTGCGCGCCGTTCGGGGCCTCGACGACGGTGTCGACCATCATGCGGTTGATGACCTGCTGCTGCGGCACAACCGATTTCACGAGCTCTTCGGTGGAGACGATCTTCTCGACCGACAGGTGCCGGCGCTTGGCCGACATCAGGAACAGGTCGTCGAAGTAGGGGTCGATGCCGGTGTACGCGGCGTTGCCCTTCACGTCACCGAGGTTCATGTGCACGAACGCGGCGTCGAGGTTCAGCGCCGGCATGGCGATGAGCTCTTCGTCGCCGTAGGGAGACTTGACGGTCTTGAGCTCGTCACCCCAGAACGTGCGGACGTCGCTGCCGAGGCCGGCGCGGATCGGCAGGAACGGCAACCGCTGTGCGGCCGCCTGCAGGCCGCAGCGCAGCATGCCCTCGTCCATCTCGCGGGCCTCGATGGCGCCTTCCATGCGACGGCGCGCGAACCACGGGTCGTAGAACGGCGGCGAGTCCAGCGACACGAAGCCGTAGTAGACGCGCTTGACCTTGCCTGCGGCACACAGCAATCCGAGATCCGGACCGCCGTAGGTGACGACGGTCAGGTCGGTGACGTCAGTGCGCAGCAGGGCGCGGATGAAGGCCATCGGCTTGCGGCGGGAACCCCAGCCGCCGATGCCGATGGTCATGCCGCTTTCGATCTCGGCTACTGCCGCATCGAGAGTTGTTGTCTTGTCTGCCATTATTTCGCAGCTCCCTTGTTGGTCCCCGCGAACTCGTCGCGGTGCTCGTCGGACACGCCGGACAGATTCAGTTCGAAGGTGAAGCCCTGCTCCATGCGGTAGCGCGCGTTGACGGGCTGCACGTCGATGAAGTTCAGCGCCTCCTTGGCGGCGCGGATCACGCGGGTGTCCTTCGACGCGATGTCGCGGGCGACGCGCAGTGCGGCCTCGTCCAGTTCCTCGCGCGGCACGACCTCGTGGATGGAACCGAAGTGCTGCAGCGTCGTCGCGGGCACGGTGGCGGCGGTGAAGAACAGTCGGCGCATCATGTGCTGCGGGACCAGGCGGGACAGGTGGGTCGCCGCGCCCAGGGCGCCGCGCTCGACCTCGGGCAGACCGAACTTGGCATCGTCGGAAGCGACGATGACGTCCGAGTTGCCGACCAGACCGATGCCGCCACCCACACAGAAGCCGTTGACCGCCGCGATGACCGGGACCTGGCATTCGTACACCGCACGGAACGCCTCGTAGCAGCCGCGGTTGGCGTCGATCAGCGCGCCGAAGCCCTCGGTGTTCTGCATTTCCTTGATGTCGACGCCGGCGTTGAAGCCACGTCCCTCGGCCCGAAGGATCACCACGTGGGTGCTCTTGTCGCGTCCGGCCGCGGTGACCTGGTCAGCCAGCTCGAACCAACCGGCCGAGGGGATGGCGTTGACCGGCGGGTAGTTCACGGTGACCGAGACGATGCCCGGTTCGACTGTCTTGGTGGTGATGGTCATCAGTCACTTCCTGGGGGACGGGTACCTAAGCAAGCACTTGCTTGGTACGCTAGCACAGTGACTGCTGGAATCAATCTGCAACTGACCGGTCGCGTGGTGCTGGTCACCGGTGGTGTACGCGGCGTCGGCGCCGGCATCAGCGCGGTGTTCGCCGAGCAGGGCGCCACCGTCATCACCTGCGCGCGGCGCGAGGTCGAGGGGCTGCCCTACGAGTTCCACGCCTGCGACGTCCGCGACGACGACGCGGTCAAGGCGATGATCGACGCCATCGTCGCCAAGCACGGCCGGCTGGACGTCGTCGTCAACAATGCCGGTGGCTCGCCGTTCGCGATGGCAGCTGATGCGTCGGCCAAATTCAGCACCAAGATCATCGAGCTCAACCTGATTGCGCCGCTGCTGGTTTCGACCCACGCCAACGCGGTGATGCAGCAACAGGAACAAGGCGGCGTGATCGTCAACATCTCCAGCGTCAGCGCGCACCGGCCGACGCCGGGCACCGGTGCCTACGGCGCCGCCAAAGCCGGCATCGACAGCCTCACCACGACGCTCGCCGTCGAATGGTCACCCAAGGTCCGGGTCAATTCCGTGATCGTCGGCATGGTCGAGACCGAGCAGTCCGAACTGTTCTACGGCGATGCCGAGTCGGTTGCCGCCGTGGCTGCGACGGTGCCGCTGAAACGGCTGGCCAAGCCGGCCGACATCGGCTGGGCCGCAGCATTTTTGGCCTCCGGGGCTGCGTCGTACATCAGCGGCGCGTCCCTCGAAGTGCATGGTGGCGGCGAGCCGCCGCAGTACCTGGAAACGTCAAGCGCGAACAAATAAGGAGATACGACAATGGGATTGCTCGACGGCCGCGTGGTCATCGTGACGGGTGCAGGCGGCGGAATCGGGCGTGAGCACGCGCTCGCGTTCGCCGCAGAAGGTGCCCGCGTCGTGGTCAACGACATCGGTGTGGGCCTGGACGGTTCGCCCGCGGGTGGCGGTAGTGCCGCCCAGAACGTGGTCGACGAGATCGTCGCGGCCGGCGGCGAGGCTGTGGCCAACGGCTCGAACGTCGCCGACTGGGGCCAGGCCGAGGCGTTGATCCGGCAGGCCGTCGACACCTACGGCACCCTCGACGTGCTGGTGAACAACGCCGGCATCGTGCGCGACCGGATGTTCGCCAACGCCACCGAAGAGGAATTCGACGCCGTCACCGCCGTCCACCTCAAGGGTCACTTCGCCACCATGAAGCACGCCGCCGCGTACTGGCGGGCCAAGTCCAAGGCCGGCGAGACCGTCGACGCGCGCATCATCAACACCAGCTCGGGCGCCGGTCTGCAGGGCAGCGTCGGCCAGGCCACGTACAGCGCCTCCAAGGCCGGCATCGCCGCGCTGACCCTGGTCGCCGCCGCGGAGATGGGCCGCTACGGCGTCACCGCCAACGCCATCGCGCCGTCGGCTCGCACGCGCATGACCGAGACCGTCTTCGCCGACGCGATGAACACCCAGGATCAGGCGTTCGACACCATGGCCGCCGAGAACATCTCGCCGCTGGTGGTGTGGCTGGGCAGCGTCGAGTCGCGTGACGTCACCGGCAAGACGTTCGAGCTCGAGGGCGGCAAGATCCGGGTCGCCGAAGGCTGGGCGCACGGCCCCGAGATCGACAAGGGCGCCAAGTGGGACCCGGCCGAGTTGGGCCCCGTGGTTGCCGATCTGCTCAAGCAGGAGCGGCCGCCGGTTCCGGTCTACGGCTCGTAACCGTTTCGATCGCAAAAGCGTCCCCACAACGAATCATGTTGTGGGGACGCTTCGTTTAATGCGGCGCTTCGATGGACGTCGGCGGCAACGCGCTGCCGGAGCGCGATTGGCTACGGAGGTGCCGGCGCACGACGGTGCGCACCACGCGGCGCCGGGTGGTGGCCACCGGCCCGGTGGCACGGAGCTTGCGACTGAATCGTTCGCCCGAGTGCTGCAGTTGGTCTCTGACACCGTCGACGTCCGCGTCGACCAGCCCGTGGCGGCGCTTGCGCCAAGTTCCGGCGATCATGACCGCTTCGATATTCGCGGTACTGGCGTGCAAGGCCGCGGCGATCGCGTCATGGGCCGGCCACAGGTTGAGTGCCCGGGCGTCGATGACGACCAGGTCGGCTTGCATGCCAGGCGCGAGGTAGCCGATACGGTCGGCGAGCCCGAGGGCGCGTGCGCCGTGCACGGTTGCCCAGGACAGGGCCTGCTTGCTGGTTGGTGCGACCGTCGGCGCGCTCAGTCCGGTCCGCCGCAGCTCCTGGTCATGGACCAGTCCGCGGTGCCGGGCCAAGGTGATCCGGGCTGCGGTGAGAACTTCACCGGAGACCGCGGTTTCGGTGTCCGTACCCAGCGATGGCGCCGCCCCGGCCCGCAGCAACTGTTCGGTGATCGTCGTGCAATGTCCTTGCCCGAGTTCATTTTCGGGTGTTGAGGTGAAACTGACTCCAGTATCGGCGAGCCTCTTGACCCATTCGTCGGTCAGGCCGGTGCCGTGCACGATGTTGGCGTGCGGCCCCCACAAGCCCGCTGCGCCAACGGCATTCCAGGCCGGTGCAGGTCCGCCGGCGCTCTGGTGCATCGATGCGATCACGCCGCGCTCGACGGCGGCGGTCAGGTCGGCAATGACTGTGCCGGGTGCCGACAGCTGAGGGCCCTTGATCGCCATGCCCGGGGTGAGGAGTCTGGAGGTGGCAAGGGGGCCGTGGATCAGTCGATCGACTTCGCGCGTGTCATGCGGTTTTGCCGGGCCGCCGTGCGGTGTGCCGTGAAAGAAGACCGCCCGGATTCCCGCGGCGTTCAGTGCGTCGATCGCAGCGTCGGCGTGGTCGGGCGTCAGGCAGTTGTGACACCAGTCGCCTACTGTCGTTGTACCGCAATTGATTTGGTTCAACGCCCCGGCGAGTGTCCCGATGTGCATGTCGTCTGGGGTGTATCGGCGGGCGACGTGCCCGTGAGTGTGGGCCAGGTACTCCAACAGTGACCAGTCGCCGCCGGCGAACCGTAGCGCGCTCTGCCAGGTGTGTAGGTGGGCGTTGACGAGGCCGGGGATCACGATGCGGTCGGTGAGTTCGACGACTTCGGCGCCGGCCGGGTCGAGGCGCTTGCCGATCGCCGCGATCCGATCTCCCTCGATGAGGATGTCCGCGGCCTCGCTGTCCGGGCGATCGGGTGCCATGGTCACTACTCGCGCGCCGCGCAACAGTATTCGCGCCATCGTTCGTCTCCTGTCACGCTCTTGCTGGCAAGTCGGCGACGGATCAAACTGCCGGCTGCTCAATAATGGATACAGCGTATCCGTTATTTCGGCCTGGCGTCAATGGCTGCCGGCGGGGCGCGCGAGCTGGCTCAAGCCGGCGATCAGGAGGGTGAGGCCGAACTCGAACTCCTGCTCGAGAGGGACGGGCAGGTGCTCGGCCACGCTGGCGATCGCGGGAAGTACCTGAGGGTCCAGGCGCTCCCACACTTCGTTGTCATCCGCCGTATCGGAGCTCGCCGAGGGTAGTTGTGTCGCGAACCCCAGGACATAACGTGCGAGGGTGGCGCAGGTCTGTGCGGCCATGGCCGGCGGGAATCCTGATCTGAGCAGCAGCGCGATCGACTGCTCGCGCTGAACCATCGCATTGGGTCCTGTCGGAATCTGCTCGACCAGTAGCGGCGCGACGTTGGGGTGGCGTCGGAATACGTCAAACAGGCTGCGCGCCAACAGTTCGCACGCCTCTTGCCAGGCCATGCCGGCGAGCGCCTCATCGTCTACATGAGCTTCGGCCAGGACGCTGTCGACGACCCGGGCGACGAGCTGGGCCCGGCCGGTGAAGTGCCGGTACAACGTCGCTGTGCCCGAATCGAGACGCTGGGCCAGGTTGCGCATGGACAGGGCGTCGGCGCCGTCCTCGTCGAGGAGCGCAACGGCGGCAGCGATGATCCGCTCCAGCGGCAGCGGTGGGCGTCCCCTGGATCGTCGGTTCTGCTGCGTGGGCTCCGGGTTTGGAGTTGGCGTTCGCACAGGGCTCAGTATGACCACCCTTGACACCGTCCACAATAACGGCAACACTGTATCCATTATGAACGTTGCGGACATCGATGTGCACCCGGACTCCGAGTTCGTCGTCGTCGACGGCATGCGGATTCACTACAAACGATCGGGGAGCGGCCCAACGGTCGTACTGCTCCACGGCAGCGCTTCCTCGCTGTACGGCGTCGAGCCCCTGGCGCAGCGACTGCAGGCATCCTTCGACGTCATCCGCCCGGACCTGCCGGGTTTCGGGGTAACCGGGCCGCGGCCCGACCGCGACTATCGCGTCGTCGCGTATGCCGCGACCGTTGCCCGGTTCTTGGAAGCCATCAGCGTCGATGGATGCGTCGTGGCGGGTAACTCGTTGGGTGGCAACATCGCCTGGAACTTTGCCCTCGATAACGGTGACCGCGTGTGTTTGGCGGGCCTGGTCTTGATCAACGCCACCGGCTACCCCGACAAGGCGCTGCCGGCCGGAATGGCACTCGCGCGCAACCCAATTGCCGGCCGGCTGCTGCGCAGTTTCATGCCACGCCTCGCCGTTGCGCGGAGTCTGCGGCAAGCCGTCGGGCCCAACTCCCACATCGTCGATGACGCGATGGTGGAGCGCGCGCACCGGTTGTGGAACCGGCCCGGCAACCGGGCGGCGTTCGTGGACTTCCTCACCACCGCACAACTCGACCGCAGCGCAGAGATTCCCGACATCAGGGTGCCGACTCTCGTGTTGCGCAGCGCCACCATGGATGGCCAGCACTTTGCTCGTGACATCTCCGGCAGCGTGGAGAAGGTACATCCCGACGGCGGCCATCTGCTGCCCGAAGAAGACCCTGAATGGGTGGCCGAGGCGATCACCGAGTTCTGGCAAACCCTCACTGCATAGGAATCCGCATGAAGTACTTCGTAGCAGCCGGAGAAGACCGCAGGATCGATGCCGCGAGCCGGCGTGGCCTGCGTGGGAGCTACCTCCAATTATCCGATGGGGTCACCCATTACGAGTTGACCGGACCGGCCGACGGCGAGGTCGTGGTCCTCGCCGGTGGACTGACCATTCCGTTGTTCTACTGGGACGAGATGGCGGCCGAGCTGCATTCCCGCGGTTTCCGGACGTTGGCGTACAGCGGATACGGCCGAGGATATTCAGACCGGGTCGTGGCCCGCTATGGCCAGGCGCTGTTCGTTCGCCAACTCCGCGAACTCGTCGAGAGTCTCGCCGTACCCACTCCCTGCCACGTCGTGGGCACGTCCATGGGTGCGCTCATCGCGATGGCCTACGTGAGCCAATACCTTTCCAGCACCGCCACATTGACGCTGATCGGCCCGGCGGGCCTCGGCGGCCGACCGCGGGCTCAGAAGCTGTTGCTGGCCAACGACGCCCTGGCCGGAGTGCTCGCCAAGTACTTCGGGCGCCGCCTCCTGCAGCAGCATCTCGGCCACAATGTTGCGGATCCGAACCGCGCGGCGGCATTGGCGAGCATGGTCGGTGAGGCATACCGATACGAAGGCTCGATCTACGCGTTCTTCGAAACCCTGCAACACTTTTCACTCTTCGACCAAGCTGGTCTGTACCGGCACACCGGGACGTTGCCGCTGCCCAAACAGCTGATCTGGGGCTGCGACGATCACGTCACCCCCATCACCGATGCGGCTGAGGTCTGTGCCCTGCTGCAACCGGACCGGTACCACGTCATCGACGACTGCGGTCACATGGCTCCCTTCGAGCGTCCCACCCTCGTCGCCGAGCAACTGGCGGCGTTCTACGACACCTTCCACACAGATCGGCTCAACCCATGACCACCATCACCACCGATGTCCTGATCGTCGGCGCCGGCCCGGCGGGTACCACCCTGGCGATCGACCTCGCCCGCCGCGGTGTCGCGGTGCACCTCATCGACAAAGCTCCGCATGCCTTCGACGGTTCACGCGCGAAAGGCGTCCAACCGCGCACCCTCGAGGTCTTCGACGATTTGGGCGCGCTTGCCGACATCGTCGACCAGGGCGCCCTCTACCCGCCGATGGGAGTCCACCTCGGTCCGGTCACCATCCCTTTGCGCATGATGGCCAAAGGCCGACGCGGGCCCGACGTTCCATACCCCGACACGTGGCTCGTCCCGCAACACCGAACAGATCGCGCGCTCCATGCCCGATTCGAATCTCTGGGTGGGCAAGTTCATTTCGGTACCGAACTCGTGGCATTCACCGACCACGGCAGCCATGTCACTGCTCAGTTGGCGACCCCGGATGGCGCTGACGCCATCAGTGCGCGCTACGTCGTCGGTGCTGACGGCGGCAGCAGCCGCGTCCGCAAGATCCTCGGCGTCGAGTTCAGCGGCACCACGGACGAGGCCGACCGCATTCTCATCGTCGATGCGGCTGTCTCGGGCGGGTTATCCCGTAAGTACTGGCACGTGTGGCCGGGTATCAAGGGCCGCTTCATCGGTGCGTGCCCGCTGCCGCACAGCGACAAGTTCCAGTGGATGATCCGGCTCGCGCCCGACGAACAACCGCCTCAAGCCCTGGCCCAGCTCAACGCGCGTATCCGAGCCCATACTCACAACAAGCGCCTCAGCCTGCATGCGCCCCAGTGGCAGTCGGTGTTTCGTCCCAATATTCGCCTCGCGGAACACTATCGCCGCGGCCGCGTGCTGCTGGCCGGCGACGCCGCGCACGTTCACACGCCCGCCGGTGCCCAGGGGCTCAACACCGGTATCGGTGACGCCTACAACTTGGGCTGGAAAATCGGGCAGGTCCTCGCCGGTGCTGACGAACGGCTGCTGGACACCTATGAACAGGAACGCCAACCGATCGCTGCCGGTGTGCTCGGGCTCTCGACCAAGAAGTACGAAGGAATGGCCAAGTTCGACCCGTCCAGCTTCCGGCGCGGCAAGGATGAAAAGCAGCTCGGGCTCACGTATCACGGCGGCCCGCTGGCGCCGCTGGCCGCCGACCGCACGACGACATTGCGCGCCGGTGACCGCGCACCGAACGCGGACCTCGTTGCCCCGGATGGTGATCGCTTGCGATTGTTCGACGTCTTTCGCGGCCCCCACTTCACGGCACTGGCCTACGGTGCGCACGCCTCCGCTGCGCTGGCAGCACTCGAATGGCCCGCTACCGGCGCAGCACTTGCGCGAATCAACATCGACGCCGAAGGCGACGGTGACCGCACGGACCGTGCGTTCGTCGACGCGACAGGAGATTTCGCACGGATCTACGGCCTCAGCAAGGACACCCTGATCCTGATTCGCCCGGACGGCTACATCGGTCACATCGCAATCCACAACATCGTCGACGCGATCAGCGATGCCGTACGCGAAATGACGCCGCAATCGGCAGTCGAGCCCGCCACGTCACCACGGCCGGACCGGTCGTGATCGGTGGCCAGGGGACAAGTGCTGTGGCCGGCCAAAACCTGATTCGCCCAACAGATTTCGATGACGCCGGTGCGCTGCGATGGCGGGGTCGGATGCCCGCCGGTGGCGCGACCACGATGCTGTTGGTCTATGCGTTCGCGACGGTCATGGCCGGCACGACACTGCCGACCCCGATGTATGCGCTGTACGCGGACGCCATGCACTTCACCGTACTCACCACCACGCTGATCTATGCGACGTATGCCGGTGGCGTGCTGGCCGCGCTGTTGGTTTGCGGTCGGTGGTCCGACGCGATCGGTCGTCGTCCACTCCTGCTGGCCGCTGTGGCACTTGCCATCGCGAGCGCCGCGATGTTTCTCACTGCTCATTCGGTGCTGGAGCTGATGGCCGCTCGTCTCATCTCGGGACTCTCGGCCGGCGTCTGCACTGGCACAGCCACGGTGGCAGTCATCGAGGCGGTACCCCTGAAATGGCGGACCAGGGCTCCGGCGATCGCGACCGTGGCCAATGTGGGCGGGCTCGGCGCAGGTCCGTTGTTGGCGGGTTTACTCGTCCAGTACGGACCGCAGCCGCTGCATTTGACCTTCGGGGTGCACCTCGTGTTGGTGGTCTTGGCAGGCATCGCGGTGTTCCTTGTCCCCGAAACATCTTCCCAGAAAGCGAATTTCGGGATGCAACGGCTGAGACTTCCTGTACAGGTGCGGGGTACGTTCACCGTTTCGGCAATGGGCGTTTTCGCGGGCTTTGCGTCCGTCGGACTGTTCGCAGCGCTTGCACCGTCGATCCTTGTCACCATGATCGGCATCGGCAACCATGCAGCGGCCGGGCTGATCGTCAGCTGTGCGTTCTTCGCCTCAGCGGTGGCGCAGGTTGCGGTGACGCGACTGCCGGGCCCGGTAGCGCTGGCCATCGGCTGCACGACACTGCTGATCGGCATGCTCGCGCTGACCGCGACGCTTGTCACCTCCTCATTGCCCGGTCTCGTCAGCGCCGCAGTCATTTCCGGTGTCGGACAAGGCATCACGTTCAGCCGCGGTCTGGCCGCCGTCACTGACGTCACGCCGGCAGATCGTCGCGCCGAGACCAGTTCGCTGCTGTTCGTCGTGGCCTACATCGCCATTTCGCTACCAGTTGTCGGAGAAGGCCTCGCCGCCGATCACTGGGGACTGCGTAGCGCAGGTATCGGATTCGCACTCGCCGTCGGCGTCCTGGCTTCGGTCTGTCTTGTCCTCCTACTCATCCGGCAACGCCGTCAACGGTTTTCGCGGTGATGTGACCGGTCGCATCTGTCCGCGGCCGGCCGCGCTCACAATGCCGCGGCGACATCCCAGATCGGTTCCAGCGCTGCGACACCCGTGCGTACGAGGGGACTGAGCACGATATCTGTCGCTCCCGCTGCGAGGTAGCGGCGCAGTTGGGCGGACACCTGCGCGGCGGTGCCGACCGCCGCGAGGTCGATGACCGAGGCCACGCCTTCCCGCTCGATCACCCGCGCGTACGACGGGATGGTGGCGTAGAACTCGAGGGCCTCGCCCGCGCGGGCGCGGCCCTCGTCGACATCGTCGGTCACCAGGACGGGTACCGCGGCGATGACTTTCGGCATGGGCCTGCCGGCCGCGGCGGCTGCTGCGCTGATGGTCGGCGCGATGAATTCCTCGATGGTGCGCGGCCCCGCCAGATAGGGCAGGGTGCCGTCCGCCAATTCCCCCGTCACGCGTAACGCCTTGGGCCCCATGGCCGCGACGTACACCGGCAGGGGAGTGCCGCCGGCCACCGTCACCGGAAACTGCGGAGCGGCCGTGAACTCGTCGCCGTGGAAGTCGACGGTGCCGGTGTCCAGGATCGATCGGAGCACCTGCAGGTGTTCGCGCAGGCGGCCCATGGTGTTCGGCCACGCTGTACCGAACGCCACCTGCTCGGGACCGTGCGCGCCCAAACCAAGGCCGAGGCTGAAATTCCCGCCGGTAGCCGCCTGGGCGGTCAGGGCTTGGGAGGCGAGCGTCAGAGGATGACGTGGGTTGATCGGTACGACAAAAGTGCCGACGGCAAGGCCTGGCACTGCGGCACCGACGTATCCCGCCAGCGAGATGGCGTCATGGTCGAACTGCTGGGCTATCCACACTTGGCTCACGCCGGCGTCGTAGGCACGGCGGGCCTGGTCGATCGCGGCAGCGACGTGGTTGGCGGAACTACGGTCAGGGTCCAGCACAACTCCGGTTGGCATACCAACGACAACCACCGTGGCCCGGCCACTGATTCCGTCGCCGAAAGAAAAACTC